>Ga0206944_1146_pt2 | contig 11174 bp, 9 predicted proteins | sample Alteio_BWOrgHeat_4_FD_152978 | JGI IMG/M metagenome (GOLD analysis project Ga0206944, IMG submission 152978) | Enriched cells from forest soil in Barre Woods Harvard Forest LTER site, Petersham, Massachusetts, United States -... | ecosystem: Environmental > Terrestrial > Soil > Temperate forest > O... | reverse complement strand
TTGGCGCCCGGCTTTCTGGAGGAGGTCAATAAAACGTTCAAAGGTATGCGTCCCTTTTTTAATTACATGAGTGAAGTGCTCAGCACCGATTTAAATGGAGTGTCTTTGATTTAAGGAGACGGATTAACTGCAAAGTGCGCAAAGGTAGGCACAGAGGGCGCAAAAAAAAAGGTCTCAATTTGTATTTAGGGGGCTCGGCGCCTTAGTCTTAATTACGACTGTTATAACAGCCAATTCACTATCAGCCATCGCTTCCAGCGTCAATCTATCTTCCCTATCCTCATTAAAGAACAAGAGCAGCTCGCCCCGATTAACCTGGATGATTTGCGTTGAAGTACTAACATTCAACCTACCCTTATACACATAATAGCCAAATACGTCGTCCTCTTTTAGGGAATTAACGTTCCATATTGATCCTATATTTAACCTTACTCCATGCAGGTTTCCCTGAGTGGCTCCTGTACACATTAAATTAAAATCGATGGCCTTCCCACTGCAAATGGTCTTCCAATCACCCGAAAAACAATCGGTATCGAACTTGCACAATGAGGCGGAATGCTGTCCCTCATGATGAAGTTGAATTTCTCCCTCCAACACCATAATTACCCTGGATATTCCTGGCAAGGAAGTAAAAACAGACTCCTCCACTTCGATGCTGGCCGTGCTGATGCGAAAAAGAAAGTTACGTTCCTGATAACTGGCAGTTTCGGGATAGATGTAAAGTGTGGTACTGGTTCCGCCGGACCATTTGCTCGTCTGCAAGTCTTTTTTGTGGATCGCTTTCAAATCGGTTTTCTTTTCCTCTATAAATGTATTCCAAATGAATTGATTTTACAATATAGGAAAAGATAAGGAGTCTGTTCAAAAACACTAATTGAAGATACGATTGAACCCTCATTGAATAATTCCATTACCTTTATAGCTCACCCTTAATCATTTGCAAATGATACCTAAAGTGCTGGAGAATTTAAAGATTGCTTCCCTCAACGAAATGCAACATGCTGCCATAAAGGCGATGAGAAAAGGAGGTGATCTCTTGCTTCTCTCTCCTACAGGATCGGGAAAAACATTGGGATTTTTATTGCCTGTTTTAAATTTACTCGACGAGAAAAAGCAAGGGGTCCAAGCACTTATTTTATCTCCCTCCAGGGAACTTGCCCTGCAAATTGAGCAAGTTTTCAGATCCATGGGAACCGGATTTAAAGTCAATTGCTGTTACGGTGGGCATGAACTGAAAATAGAAAGAAACAACCTGGAGCATCCTCCCGTTTTGCTTATTGGTACACCGGGAAGAATTGCAGCCCACATCAGGCGCGGAAGCTTCGAGCCCGATTCCATCAGTATGCTGGTATTGGATGAATTTGATAAGGCATTGGAATTCGGATTTCAGGAGGACATGTCATTCATCATCCATCAACTCAAAAAGTTGAACATGCGCATACTCACTTCGGCAACAAAGGCACTTGAAATTCCTTCCTTTACAGGAATCAGCTCTCCCACAGAACTTAATTTCCTGAGCGATCGTTTGCCGGAAGGACTTAAATTGAAATGTGTTATTGCCGATGGGAAAGACAAACTGGCTGCCCTCTTCGGTTTGATTTGCGAATTGGACAACAAACCCAGCCTGGTGTTTTGTAATCACCGGGATGCAGTAGAAAGAATCAGCGATTTACTACATGATAAAGGATTAACGCATGCGGTATTTCACGGAGGGCTGGAGCAGGAAGATCGTGAACGGGCGTTAATCCAGTTTCGCAATGGAAGCCACCGCATGTTAATCACTACCGATTTAGCTTCGAGAGGACTGGATATTCCCGAAATTGAATACGTGATTCATTACCAGCTACCTCCCACCGAGAATGCTTTTGTGCATCGCAACGGCCGTACTGCAAGGATGAAAGCCGAAGGAACTTCCTTTTTAGTGTTGGCCCAAGAAGAACAACAACCCGCCTATTTAAAAGAAGCTCCTGAACAAATTACATTAACAAAGAACAAAACCATACCTAAAAACTCCGACTGGGCTACACTTTACATTGCCGCGGGGAAAAAGGACAAGATCAATAAAATTGACATTGTGGGACTGCTGCTTCAAAAAGGAAAATTGGAAAAACAGGAACTGGGATTGATCGAAGTACTCGATCACTCCTCCTATGCAGCAGTTAAAAGAGACAAAATAGACCTGGTGGTTCAATTGATCAAGGGCGAAAAAATCAAAAAGAAATCGGTGAAAATTGCAGTCGCCAAATAAAGGAGGAGACGGAAGGCAATTCAACAATCAATTAACAAAGCATTGTTGAAAATTCATATAAACATGGCTCCAACTGTATTAAAAACAAGGTACTTTTGTACATTCTCTATAAACTGTCCGAAACCGATTATTGAATGCAGGGGAAATTAATTAGTACCGCCATCTTTCTTTCGTCCTTTGCTATCCTTCGGGCGCAGCCTGCGGAATATAAAATGACCAAGCAGGAGTACATTGAAAAATACAAGGAGGATGCGATAAAGGAAATGCTGATGAACAAGATTCCCGCAAGCATTATCCTTGCCCAGGGGATGTTGGAATCCGGAAACGGAAACAGCGCACTGGCTGTATATGCCAACAATCATTTCGGGATTAAGTGCCACCTGGATTGGCAGGGCAATACCTTTATACAGGATGATGATACCAAGGACGAATGTTTTAGAAAATACCCCAGTGTTCTTGACTCTTACAATGATCACACCGCCTTTTTAAAATCACGCTCCCGCTATTCATTTTTATTTGATTTAAAATCGACAGATTATGTGGGTTGGGCCAATGGCCTTAAACTGGCAGGTTATGCCACTGACCCCAAGTACACCGAGCGACTCATTAAGATTATTGAAGAAAACAAATTGTATCAATACGATGTGATAAAGAGTCTCCCTAATATTAAACCTCAAGCCAGCACCAGTCCCCAAACGGTAAGCGTAATGAATAGAAAAGTAATGTTATTTAACAACATTAAGTTCATTACTGTTAAAGCTGGAGACAGCATGGAAAAGATATGTAAGGAGTTCGATATCGATGCCTGGCAGGTAAGAAAATACAACGACCTGAGCAAGTCAGACAAGTTTGTAGAGGGTGAAAAAATATACCTGCAGCACAAAAAGAGAAAAGCCCTGGAAGAATTCCATATCGTGAAGCCTGGTGAAAATATGCATTCCATTTCGCAGTTGCATGGAATTAAATTAAAACTACTTTACAGGAAAAACAGAATGAGTGCAGGTGAAGAGCCTAAACCAGGAGAAAAACTGTACCTTAGAGGAAAGAAAAAAGATTAACTTCCTTTCCTTTAAGCTAATCAAAGCCATGAGCAATGCTGATTTCAAAATAGAGAAGATAACCGTGGCGGTGACCCACATGACGCAAATGCATGCGTTTTATACTGCTGTTTTTAAATGCGAGTTAAAGGCGATTCAAAACTACGGTACTACACTTTATGCGGGAGCAATAGGTGATATCGACATTCTACTTTGTCCCAATGAAATTGCAGGTGTAAAAGCGGAACAAAACAGACAGCAATTTGATTTTATTGTTACAAATCTTGACCTGGTGATCAGGGATGCCAAAACATCGGGTGGGAAACTACAAGAGGATGTTCATGTTTCAGAAAAACAAAAAACAGTCACCATCATTGACCCTGATGGAAACACCATTGTATTTATACAAAAGCGAATGTAATTGAAGGGCCTGTTTCTCCTAGTGAAAAAACAAGTAGGCGACAAAAATAGCTGCAAGAATACCACAAAAATCGGTAAACAAACCGTAAGTAATGGCGTATCTTGTTTTACTCACACCTACCGAACCAAAATAAAGAGCTACAATGTAAAAGGTGGTATCAGCCGAACCCTGAATGATACAGGAAAGCCTGCCTACAAAGGAATCGGCTCCGTAACTTTTCATGGTATCGAGCATCATGGCTTGCGATCCGCTACCACTCAATGGTTTCATCAAGGCCGTTGGAATAGCGGGGATAAAATCGGTATTTACACCCAGCTGTTCGAATCCCCAGGCAAATCCCTTAATCAAAAAGTCCATAGCGCCTGAGGCCCTAAAAACGCCTATACCAACTAGCATGGCAACGAGGTAAGGCAGTATCTTAATTACGGTTTCAAAACCCGATTTGGCCCCTTCGATAAACGACTCAAATACATTTATTTTCTTCACCAAGGCACCGGTAATAAAAGTAATGATGATTGAAAACAAAATAATGGAACTGCTTAAGCTTGAAACTTCACTTATTTGTTGGGGCGAAAGGGTAGTAAAATACCAGATGATGCTAACAATGATCGCAGTAATTCCGATTAACCAACTTAGCAGGACTTTATCCAGTAGGTTTATCCTTTGCCTGATGGAAACAGCAAGTAAGCCGCAAAGAGCAGAAGTATAAGTGGCTATTAACACCGGAATGAAAATATCCGTTGGGTTGGCCGCCTTACTTTGCATACGAAGCGCCATAATGGTAACAGGAATCAAGGTAAGCCCGGAGGTATTGAGCACCAGAAACATAATTTGAGCGTTGGAGGCCGTATCCTTTTTGGGGTTTAATTCCTGCATGCTTTGCATGGCCTTTAATCCGAGAGGAGTAGCAGCATTACTTAAACCCAATAAATTAGCAGAGTAATTCAACAGGATGTTTCCGGTAGCAGGATGATTCTTTGGTATTTCAGGGAAAAGACGACTAAAAAAAGGACCCACGATCCGGGATAAGAAATTGATCGCACCTGCCTTTTCACCTACCTTCATGATGCCCATCCAAAGGGTGATGGCACCGGTATATCCCAATGCAATATTGAAGGCTCCCTGAGCAGAGGTAAACGTTCCATTTAAGATCGCTGGAAAAACATCCATGTCTCCAAAAAAGATAAGCTTGACCAAGCCAACCACAAAGGAAATGAGAAAAAAAGCGACCCAGATGTAATTTAAAATCAAAGCGATTGAATTTTAAGACTTAACTATGCCCTTGTTAAAATCAAAGGTATTAAAATTCAACTGTGAAACGAGAAGTGTTTTCGAATTATTACGACGAATGGATACAAAAGTTCTTTAACAATTGCCTTCCATTTTCGAATGATACTTCGGGATGGAACTGCACTCCATAGATGGATTTAAAAGGATGTTTCATCGCTTCTATTTGATAATCGGCCGATTTGGCAAGATGAACAAATCCATCGGGAAGGCTTATGCCTTCGGTATGATCTTCTTTAAATAGAGCTCCTGTTTTCACACCCAGAAAAATAGGATCAGGCTGTAAAATGTCAACGGGAATACTATTTCTAACCTCCTTTCCCTTAAAGACAGTCGCTCCATGCAGCAAACCCAATAACTGGTGGCCAAAACAAATTCCAAGTACAGGAACTGGGATGGATTTAAGAAAGGCGAATTTTTCGAGAAAGGGTTCCGGCGATGTTTCGGTGAGCAATACAGGAGCACCACTCAAGATAATTTTCGAAGCCTTTTTCATGGTAAGTACATCCGTCTCCTTCCACTTAACACATAGATTGGGATAGGCAAACGAAGAAACAACGGCTTCTATCTCACCTGATTTGGTACTGCCAAAATCAACAATATAAACCATTTAAAAGATTTAAAACAGTGCGAAATTAAGAATTAAATTTACAGAGAGAAGCGACTGATGAGCCATTACGGAATTTAGGGCATTGATTATTGATTTATTGACAGGAAACAGGTTGGCAATAAGGCTGACTGCATTAATGGAATAAGGGTAATTAAAAATTATAAATAAGTGCAGGTTTTTAATTTAATATTTATCATTTGAATATACTTTTTATTTATAATTTTGAAAACACAATTCGAACTAACATTTCTAATTTTTTAAATTCTACAATATGGGCTTTATTGGAAGTATTCAAGCCAGGCAAATCCTTGATTCGAGAGGAAACCCCACCATTGAAGTTGATGTGATTACCGATTCAGGAATTCTGGGAAGAGCTTCTGTTCCTTCCGGTGCTTCAACAGGTATACACGAGGCAGTTGAACTACGTGATGGGGACAATAAATATTACCTTGGAAAAGGTGTGCTTAAAGCCGTTAATAATGTAAATACGGTAATAAAAGAGGAACTGGCGGGGATGTTTATTTTTGACCAGAATGCGATTGATCAAAAAATGATTCATTTAGATGGAACGGATAATAAGGAAAGTTTAGGCGCAAATGCGATACTCGGCGTATCCCTTGCAGTAGCCAAAGCTGCTGCGGAAGAGGCCCATCAATCCGTTTACCGTTATGTGGGTGGAGTAAATGCCAACCTGCTGCCCATTCCGATGATGAATATCATTAATGGAGGCTCCCATGCGGATAACAGCATCGACTTTCAGGAATTCATGATTATGCCTGTAGGGGCAAGTTCTTTCAGTGATGCGCTCAGGATGGGAACAGAAGTTTTCCATCACTTGAAAAAGGTATTGAAAGACAAGGGCCTTTCAACGAATGTAGGGGATGAAGGAGGTTTTGCACCCAATTTAAAATCGAACGAAGAAGCCATTAAATTTGTCCTAAAAGCCATTGAATCGGCAGGTTACAAACCAGGAGAAGACATTTATATTGCGATGGATGCGGCCTCCTCGGAGTTTTATGATACTAAAGAAAAAGTATACCATTTTAAGAAATCAACAGGAGATAAATTAACAGCATCTCAACTAGTTGATTTTTGGGCAGACTGGACGAAAAAATACCCCATCATATCCATCGAAGACGGTTTGGCAGAAGATGACTGGGACGGATGGAAGCTTTTAACTGATAAACTGGGAAAGAAGATTCAACTGGTAGGGGATGATCTTTTTGTCACCAATGTGACCAGGCTACAGGAAGGCATTGATAAAGGAATAGCCAATTCCATTCTTGTTAAAGTAAATCAGATAGGCACGCTAACCGAAACCATCAATGCAGTTCAGTTGGCACAAAGCAACTCCTACACTTCTGTGATCAGTCACCGTTCGGGCGAAACAGAAGACACTACCATTGCAGATTTGGCTGTTGCATTAAATACAGGACAAATAAAAACAGGATCCGCCTCAAGAACTGACCGGATTGCCAAATACAATCAATTGCTTCGTATTGAGGAGCAGCTAGGAGAAACGGCCAGGTTCCTGGGCAAGAACTTCAAATATGTTTAGCTCGAATTTTGTAATTAATTTATTGCTCTCTATATTTAACCGGTTAATTAAAATCATTCCCACTCAAAGGAATTCAAACGAGTAAAAATGGATACACTTAAAGAAAAGTTTGCAGCCAAGGCATTGCCAATGGCAGCTGAGGTAAAAGCATTGATTAAAGAACATGGTGATACAGTGCTTGGACAATATACGGTTGCACAAGTATACCAGGGAATGAAAGGCATGATTGGTATGGTTACTGAAACTTCCAAATTGGATCCAGAAGAAGGAATTCGATTCAGGGGATACAGTATTCCTGAATTGCGTGAAAAACTTCCTAAAGCTCCTGGCGGAACAGAACCTTTACCAGAAGGCATTTTTTATTTAATGTTAGTGGGAGAACTTCCAACACAGGAAGATGTAACAAACATAGGTAATAACTGGGCAAGACGAAGTATTGTTCCCAAACACGTATTTGATACCATTGATGAATTACCTTCATCTACCCATCCGATGACACTTTTCAGCATCGCCATTATGGCCATGCAAACTGAATCACTTTTTGCAGCAGCCTATAGAAAAGGAATTAGCAAAAAAGATTATTGGGATTATGTTTACGAAGATTCGATGAATCTGATTGCGAGACTTCCAAGGGTAGCTGCATACATCTATCGTAAAAAATACAAAAACAATGAACACATCGAACCTGATCCTAAGTTAGATTGGGCGGCCAACTTTGCTCATATGTTAGGATACGAGGTTTTTGATTTTAAACGCTTGATGCGCTTATATCTAACCATTCACGTGGATCACGAAGGAGGAAATGTTTCTGCTCACGCTACTCACCTTGTGGGTTCGGCTTTGAGTGATCCCTACCTTGCTTTAGCAGCGGGAATGAATGGATTGGCAGGTCCTTTGCATGGCCTCGCTAACCAGGAAGTAATCATGTGGATACTTCATCTTAGAGAAGAATTAGGAGGCGGACTCCCTACAAAGGAACAAATAGCTCAATACATTAAAAAAACCCTAGAAGAAGGTAAAGTAGTTCCGGGATACGGACATGCGGTTTTGCGTAAAACCGATCCTCGCTTTATTGCTCAGCAGGATTTTTACAGAAAATACATCAAGCATGATGATCTCTGCGAAATTGTGCAAATGGTATATGAAGTAGCTCCCCCAATATTGGAAGGAACGGGAAAAATTAAAAATCCATGGCCCAATGTGGATGCACATTCGGGTGCCCTTCTGATGCATTTTGGAATGGTTGAATTCGACTTCTATACTGTTCTATTTGGTGTATCCAGGGCACTGGGTGTCCTTGCTTCGTTGATATGGGATAGGGCTTTAGGTCATCCTATTGAGCGCCCAAGCTCCATCACCACAGAAGGACTCAAGAAAAAAATAGGCTTGAAATAATTTGTACATTGGTTCATTGGATAGCAGTTCATTGGTTTTACATGGATTTGAGAAACGAATGAATTAGGAAATTAATGATCAAAAAGCAATGGCATACAAAAACTTACAAGCATTTATAGATGCCTTAGATAAGGCAGGAGAGTTGATTAGAGTGAAGGAGTTTGTAAATCCTAAGCTTGAAGTTTCCGAGATAACTGACCGCATTTCGAAATCCAACAACAACAAGGCCATTCTCTTCGAGAATACAGGTACTGCATTCCCTTTATTAATCAATTCATTGGGTTCCTATAAAAGGATGTGTATGGCATTGGGGGTTGAAGAACTTGATGACATCAAACACGAAATCGAACACCTCTTCAATTCACTTAAAATTCCTAATGCGGGATGGATGGATAAACTCAAACTGCTTCCCACTTTAGGACAAATTTCCTCTTGGCTTCCTAAAAAAATGAGCGGAAAAGGAGAATGCCAGGAAATAGTGATGTCAGAACCTGATGTGCTGAAATTCCCTGTGATTACTTGCTGGCCAGAAGATGGCGGTCCCTTTATTACACTTCCAATTATCCATACCAAAAGTCCGGTTAACGGAATCAGGAATGTGGGTATGTACCGCATGCAGGTTTTCGAGCCGAAACTTACTGGAATGCACTGGCATAAACACAAAGTATCTGCCGGTCATTTTAATGAATATAAAAAATTAGGCCAAAAGATGCCTGTAGCAGTTGCCTTGGGCGGAGATCCCGTTTACACTTATGCTGCTACAGCTCCACTTCCTCCTAATGTAGATGAGTATATGCTAGCCGGCTTTCTGCGAAAGAAAAAAGTGGAACTGGTAAAATGCCTGACCCAGGATATTTATGTTCCCGCTGATGCGGACATTATTCTTGAAGGTTATGTTGATCCTCAGGAAGAATTAATTTGGGAAGGACCTTTTGGAGATCATACCGGTTATTATTCGCTTGCCGATTGGTACCCCAAGTTTCACATTACATGTATTACACATAAAAAAAATGCAGTTTACCCTGCAACTATTGTTGGCATTCCACCTCAGGAAGATGCCTGGATTGGAAAAGCCACAGAGCGAATCTTTTTGGCCCCAATCAAAATGACATTGGTTCCCGAAATCATTGATATGGAACTTCCCATTGAAGGAGTCTTTCATAATTTAACGATCGTAAAAATCAAGAAAGAATACCCTGGTCATGCGCAAAAGGTAATGAACGCCATGTGGGGAGCAGGACAAATGATGTTTAATAAAATATTAGTTGTGGTGGGAGAAGAAGTAAACATTCATGATTACCAGGAGGTTGCAAAAACAATTTCGCTCCACGTTGATCCGCAAACTGATTTTTATTTTAGTCAGGGCCCCATGGATGTATTGGATCATTCCTGTTCGAAGTTTGCTTTTGGAGGAAAAATGTGCCTTGATGCCACCATTAAGTTTGAAGAAGAGAGAAGAGGTGCTTCCTCCTCTACTCTTATCCATCCTGACAGCAAGTCCGATTTCAGTACTGTTTTTTCATTGTTTCCTGAGGTAAAAGAATTGAATAGCAAACTGCTTGAAAATGGAATTTCCCTCATCATTATTTCTCTTGAAAAAAACAGAAAAAATCATGTGAAAGAACTTAATGAACAGCTTTTCCTGCTAAAGCAGTTTCAGGACGTTAAGATTATTATTTATATTGAGCCCTCTGTTTCAACTACCGATTTAGCAAATGTAATTTGGCGATTTTCCAATAATATTGATCCCAAAAGAGACAGCTATATCATTCCGGCAAAGGATGCCAATTCTATTTCACACATCGGTTTAGATGGCACACGAAAGACCAAGGAATTGGATGATTTTGATCGTCAATGGCCAAACATCCTGTGCATGGATGAGGAAACCATTAAATCAGTGGATGAAAAATGGAATAAACTAGGCATGGGCCCCATCCTGGAATCTCCCTCAAGAAAATACAAGCATCAATTGTATAAAGGTGGTGCTGCTATCATTGAAAATTAGCCTAACGCGCACCCTCCTGCTTTTCTATTTCAGGTCAGTAATCACATTGGTTGCCTCATAGATATAAATATCCTTTTTCAATAATTTCTGCCAATCTTTCGCTTTGGCAATTTTTACCGTATCTGATTGCATTTCCTTTAAGTCAGAAGAGAGCGAGCTGATATTTAATTCAGGACTTTGTTTTTCTATTTCATCCAGTTTTTTAGCTTCTTCTTTTGCCTTCTTCTCTTCTTCCTTATACTTCTCCATGTTTAAGCTATAGTGGGTTTTATCACTTTGTACTTTCAATCTCTCTGCCGCTTGTTTTATGGCATTAAATACAGAACTGGAAGAAGTGCGGTGTTCACTGCTTGTTTTAATCTTTTCCATATTAATGGTAGGTTTATTCCAATAACTGTATTTTACAGGAGAAATTTCATCCCAAGGCAAAGGGTAATCCTGCTCCTTTTCTCCAAGATCCAGTGAACTCATGGCATCTGGCAGAATAATATCGGGTGTTACTCCTTTTAGCTGAGTGGAAGCACCGGAAATCCTATAAAATTTTTGTGTGGTAAGTTTTAATGAACCCAAAGGTTTCACCTTTTCGAAGGATTTGTTCAGATAATCATCCAGG
>Ga0206944_1162_pt1 | contig 11189 bp, 10 predicted proteins | sample Alteio_BWOrgHeat_4_FD_152978 | JGI IMG/M metagenome (GOLD analysis project Ga0206944, IMG submission 152978) | Enriched cells from forest soil in Barre Woods Harvard Forest LTER site, Petersham, Massachusetts, United States -... | ecosystem: Environmental > Terrestrial > Soil > Temperate forest > O... | reverse complement strand
GACCTTTGAGGCTGGATACAGGTACTTCAGCGCCAGAGTAGTCGATGCCGATGTAAAGGTCAAAGATCATTGTTCCGTCAATTTCCAGTCGCGTAACAAAGGAGATGTCTTGGCAAAACAGGGTTATACCATCTGGTATCACCTGCTACCAACTAATTGGGCCAGACGGCTGTGCGAGGGAGGACAACTGGAATGGGGCCTCATTGTCCTTATTCGTAATTGATTCGCTCAAGCAAAGCGGCTATACTCCGTCAGCGCCCAAGGGTGCGCGGTCCTCTAAGAAGCTCTTCGAAAATATAGCAGTTAGCAATTGGCAATTAGCAGTTGGCCAAAGGCAGGTACTTGGTGAAGGCATTGCGACCCTCTGCCGACCGGACAGAAGGAACGAGGAAACAGGGCTGAAATTGAGCGGGATTGGAGCCCTGAAAAACGGAGAAAAAAGGCGTCGACAGCCTTTTAACAGGCCTTTCGAATTGCACTTTGACCTTTGTTTGCAACAAAGCTCCATGGGGGGTGGGGCGCGTGGCTGAGGGACGCAGGCAGAAGGTTGCAGAGGATCGCCGTAATCACGCGTCATCGCCGTAATCGCCCGTGATCGGAAAAGCAAAGCTTTACCACAAAGGACACGAAGGAACACAAAAGGATGGTCGCACCCCGGGGGAGAAGAGTATAACCCCTTTGGCGTCCTGGTCGAATACAAGGGGGAGGGGCCATCAAATCGCGGGATCCGAAAAAAACAAAACCTTGCACGGAACGAAGCCGCAGAGAGTTCGTATCAAAACACGCAAGCGATAAATGGCTATTGTAGAGAAAAATTGCAGACACTGAGCGTCGCGCCATTGGGAGCGCTCACTAGCTGTCCCCAGCCGCCCAGAGTTGTTGCGCCGCGTTGATCAGAAGGAACCTGAAGATTCATTGCCAATGGAATCTCAGCGTCGCCTGGCGGCGTGACAAACAGGGAATAAGTAGTTGCGGGCAGGTTCTCCACTAATCGAAATTGGAGTGTTTCACCGGCAACGTATTGAACAGTGGACGAAGTGAATGAATCGCCGTTACGAACCTGGATGACACCGGCGGGACTGAAGTTGATCAGGCTGCTCAGGTTCGGTTGTTGGCTGGAAGCGGGCGCAAAGAAGCCCAAAGCAGCGTCCATGGATGATGAAGAAGGCGTAGCGGAAAAAGTAGCAGTAAAGCCAGTTGTTGCCGGCGACGTGGGAAAGCTCACGCGTTGACCGTTTGAGGTTGGGGGCGTGCTTACACATCCTGTTTGAGAAGCGACCATTTCGATGGCGTTCATTGAACTCGCAGTGGATGCTGCGCCTTGAATGGAAGCATTCACGGAAACATTCTGGGAGATATTATTCGTAGTGTCTGAAGCCGTGACCGTAATGATGACATTGCCAGATGTAGCGGTAGCGGCGGTGGAAACCGTTAGAGTTGCGGAGCCGGATCCTCCAGTGATGGTCGTATTATCAAAGCTCGCAGTAATATTTGTATTGGAAGAAGAAGCATTGAGTGACACGGTGCCGGTAAAACCGTTTACCGCGGAAACGCTGATGGCGAAGGTGGCAGAGCCGCCCGCGGTGATTACCTGGGAGGTAGGATTAGCGGACAAACTAAACTCTGAGTTGCTGCCACCACCGCCGCTACCCGAGACAGTACGGCGCGGCGAAATCACGCAGCCGCTTGTAACAATGAACAGACTTGCCAGTAATAATGCCAACTTACGCATGGGAGAATCTCTTTCCTCGGCCGGTCCCAATAATTATGAGAGTAATACATTTGGATTCTCTTTACTGGGCCAGATGTTTCCCGGGCAAGCGTAAACAATTGGTAAAGTGTGGGTTATTTTGTAAAACTGTGTGAAGTTCGGGGGGATGTTCGGGGTTGGGCGATGAAGCCTATCTCATTGAAAAACGAAGAGCAAGGAAGAACAACATCATGTTTCCTCAGCTTTCCAGGTTTGAAGATATTGCCATCTTGCTTCTGCGGCTGATGGTCGGCGCCATCTTCGCCAGCAGCGGTTGGAGCCACTTGAAAGATCCAGAAGGCCGCAGCAAGAGCATCGGCATGAGCAAAGTGTTCACGGTTTTTCTTGGCGCTGCGGAGTTTGCCGGTGCGCTGGGAGTGATGTTCGGCGTGCTGACGCAACTTGCCGCCGCTGGATTAATTTTGCTGATGCTCGGCGCTATCCAAAAGAAGACTTTCGTATGGAAAACAGGTTTTTGGGGCAAGCACGGAACAGACGGCTGGCATTACGACCTGATGCTGGTTGTGATGAACCTGACCATCATAACCACGAATGGCGGAAAGTTCGTGCTGTGGATGTAACTCCGGCGCGCAGACGCACCGGCTGAGGCTATTTGAGTTTGACCAAGCCCACAACGTCACCGCCGTTTGGATCCACGGCATGGACCCATACGTTGTTGAAGCCGTCCTTCAGTTCAGGATACTGGGCGATCATGGCATTGGCCAGATTGCGTGCATCGGCCTGAGTGGCGTTGAAGTCCGACGTGCTGGGGACGGAATATTTCATGGTGAGATCAAAGTTCTTGTCATTGCGGAAGAAGTTCATCTCAGTGATGTTGTAGGTTTTGCCGCCGGCGGTAAAAGCCACCGGTTTTCCACCCACTGGTATATCTTTTGGCTGGATACTGTTGGTTTCGTCGGTGATCTTGCTGAGCATCTTTGTGTTCATGTACGTTGCGGGCTGCAGAAGATCATACGAGTTCAGATAATAGAACCAGGCGTTGTGGGCCTGACCTTTGCTCTTGTAGTCGCGTGCCTGCAACAGATACCAGAGGCCGTCATGGCCTGCGGCTGAGCCGGGGCGAATCTGGTATCCGGCGATTTTCCAGCCGCCAAGATCCTGAAAAATAATGGAAAGAGCGTAGGGCCCCTTGTTGCCGACGAAATCCTGAATGGTAATGGCATATTTGCCAACGGCAATACCGGCAAGATCAAATTCGGCTGTATTCGGATTCATGCCATTGGCACCGAAGACGCCGCAATAGAAAGTGCCGTCAGGGCCGGGATTAGTACCGGTATCGAGCAGGTAGAGGCTGCGCAGTTGCGGCTTGGCACCAGGAAAGGCATCTTTGTTATCGTTAACTGCACCGGCGATGCCGCCAAAATTGGATTGCAGTGAAGGAACCGCACTGGCCTGGAGGCCCTGGACATTGCCGCTGGCAGTTTGATCGAAAGCCTGTTGCGCTGCGGTTTCAATGGCCTTGCGCGCCGGTTCAGGAATTTCGTCCTTGTTCTGGCAGGTCTGGGCCCACGCAGAAAAGCTTCCGGCCAAAACCAGCGTTGCTGCAAGAATCTTGAATGTAAGTTGCTTCATAAAAGTGCGCTACTCCGGTTTATTTAGGATGCTTTTAAACGCTTTTCAGATGCACGAGGTTTACTGATCCAGCCCGTAACTCATAGGTAAATATATCGTTTGAAGGATAACGCAGGGAAGTGGGCGCGCAATGGAGATTTCCGAAGTCTGGTGAAATTAAGCAGACAAGTTTGCGGCGGGCCAACGTTCTTTAAACATAAGGAGTAAAATCCTAAGAACAAACAAATTCAGGGCGGCGGGCTCAGTTCGGAACCAACTTATGGCGCGTTTTTCTTCAATAATTTGTGGGATATTTCTTCTTACCGGAGCAGTGACGCTGCTTCAGGCGCAAGCCATGCGTCCTGGGGTACCCGTTCAGCGCCCCACTCCGCCCGCGAAAATGGCCCCCCAAATGCCTCCACAAACGCCGCCCCAACAATCACCGCCAGGTGCTCCCGCTCCGGCTGCGGGAATCGGCCAGGCAGTGCAACCGACCGTCCAGCCAAGCCCCGCGGGCCCGCCGGTGGCGCCGGTTGTTACCTATCGTGATGGGTTGCTCAGTGTGCAGGCGCTGAACTCAAACCTGAGCAGCGTAGTGACGGCCATCCGGAACAAGACAGGAATTGAATTTGAAGGAGCAGAGGGAATTTCAGAACGGGTAGCGATCGCCCTGGGGCCTGCACCTGAAAGCGACGTTCTGGCTGCGATTTTTTCGGGTTCAAGATATGACTTTCTCGCCATTGGAAGGGCAGACAGTCCTAACATTGTGCAAAAGGTCATCCTCACGGTGAAGAATAAACCCGGTGCGGGAGCGGAAGCGCAGGCACAACAGCAACCTCAAGTGAATCAGGGAGAAGAAGACGAGGTTCCGGACGAACAAGTAAACAACGGCGGTGAGCCGCAGGATACACCTGTCCAGCCCGCGCCTGTGCCACAGCAACCTCCACAAGCTGAGACGCCGCAGAACCAGCAGCCGAAGTCGCCCGAGCAATTGCTGCAGGAGTTGCAGGAAATGCGCCGGCAAAAAGGTTCGCCGGAGGATCCAACCAACAATCCAAATCCGGCTCCGCGGAAAATGCCTCCAAACTAGAAATCAATCGCGGCGCTGCGGCCCAGATTCTGTTGCTGGCGGTTAAGAACTTATTGGTTTCTCCGCATGAGAAAGCGGTGACCGAAAAATGGAATATCTGGTTGGCTTTTTCTTGTCCCTGGCGACAGTAATCTTCGCCGCTGTGATCGGCTTTGATCGGGAAAGATCTTTCTATTCGACGGTACTGTGTGTTGTCGCCACCTATTACGTGCTGTTTGCCGTAATGGGTGCGTCACGACGGACCTTGATGATCGAAATCGCAATAGCAGTCGGTTTCTTTCTATTTGCCGCACTCGGCTTTAAATGGAATTTTTGGCTGGTGGCGGCGGCATTGGTTGGCCATGGGATATTTGATTTTTTCCGTCACGGCTTTATTGCCAATCCAGGAGTGCCGCCCTGGTGGCCGGGATTCTGCATGGCATTCGATGTGATTTTTGGAGGGTGGCTGGCGTTACGGCTGTTGCAGAGAAGAAACTTTCCGCATTCCGGTACCATGGACCGGCATACCGGGTGACTTGTTTTCGCAATGCAACCGATACAACGACGCAAGAGGCTAGTGGCTGGATGCCGTGGTGGCGATCACCGCGGTTGTTGTCGCCTGACTTTCAACCTTCCTACGGGCAAAAGCGTGCAGGATCCCGCTGATAACAGCGTAGCCGCAGGCAATACCAAAGACGAGTGAAAACAGAATGGTAAAGAGCACGGTGGAGGAAGCCAGAATGGGATTCATTGTCCAATCTCTTTGATGGTCCTTTTCTCGGGCCGGTTGGTTTCTCCAGCCATTTGCATTGTCGGCAATATTGGTTCAAATGTCTGCATTACCGCCGCTGCTGCACCCTTGATACGTCATCATGCCCTTTGGTCATAAAACCCGCAAATAACTGAAGTCATTAGGTTAACGCCCGAGTTTTAGCATGGCCAAGGGCGGAAATTGACCGATCCTAACTGCCGACGATAAGATACGGAGTAGAGCTGTGCGCTCACCTCCAGATCCTTCCAGTGGAGGTTTCCCATTGTTTTGTTGGGTTTGTGCTCAGTTTCCCGAACAGGTTTCATAAGTCCCAGGTTTATAAGGTCCATGGCAATCAGCAACATCACGGTGCGCGGCGCTCGCCAGCACAATTTGAAAAACATCTCGGTTGAGATCCCGCGTAATACCTTAACGGTAGTCACGGGGCTTAGCGGTTCGGGCAAATCGTCTCTCGCTTTTGACACTATTTATGCCGAAGGCCAGCGCCGATATGTAGAAACGCTCTCCGCATACGCGCGCCAGTTTCTCGACCAGATGGAGCGTCCGGACGTGGACTCCATTGATGGCCTGAGTCCGGCAATCTCCATTGAGCAGAAGACTACCTCACGTAGTCCCAGGTCTACAGTCGGAACAATCACTGAGATTTACGATTATTTACGCCTGTTATACGCCTCGGTTGGCATTCCGCATTGCCCAAAGTGCGATAAGCCCATCAGCCGACAGACTTCGGACCAGATTGTGCAACGCGTGATGCAACTAAAAGCCGAAGATCGCGTCATGATCATGGCTCCGCTGGTTCGCGGACGCAAAGGCGAGTTCAAGGAAGAACTGGCCAAGCTGGCGCAACACGGTTTTGTGCGTGCCCGCATTGATGGTGAGCTTCGCCACCTGGACGAAGAACTGGACGATATCCAGCTTGATAAGCGCAAGAACCACACGATTGAAGTAGTGATTGACCGCCTGCTGGTCAAGCCCGGGATTGAGAAGCGGCTGGAGCAGTCCGTGGCCACGGCCATGAAGCTGGGCAAAGGACTGGTGCAGGTAGCGGTCGTAAATGGTGAAGAGCATCTTTATTCGGCGCGCATGGCGTGCCCGGATTGCGGCATCAACATCCCATCGCTGGAGCCGCGCTCGTTTTCTTTTAACAGCGTGTATGGCGCCTGCCCGGAATGTAACGGGTTGGGCAGCAAATATGATTTTGATCCGGCCAAGATCATTGTGGACTGGTCAAAACCGCTGCTGGATGGCGCTCTCGGGCCGGGTTCTGGATCTTCATACCTTCAGCGGATGGTTGATATCGTGGCCGCCGCCTATAAGCTCAACTTGGCGACGCCATTTGAAAAGTTTCCGGCCAAAATCCAGAACCTGCTTCTGTACGGGCCAGACGAAAAAGAGGCCCCGCGTCTGGGCTTTCGCGGCGTGCTCGGCTTCCTGAAGCAGAACCTGGAAGAATCGACTTCCGAAAGCTATCGCGAATGGATGCTGAGTTACATGTCAGCGACGAAGTGTCCTGTCTGCCAGGGCAAGCGGCTCCGGCCGGAAAGCATTGGCGTGAAGGTAAATGGGCTTTCCATCTCAGACTTTACCGCACTGCCGGTTTCGCGCTCCGTAAATGTCGCAGGCAAGATCACGCTGACTGACCGGGAACGGCTGATCGCCGGTCGGGTGCTGCATGAGATCAGCGAGCGCCTCCAGTTCCTGCACGCAGTTGGGTTGGGATATATCTCGCTTGATCGCTCCGCCGCCACCCTTTCCGGCGGAGAAGGCCAGCGCATCCGATTAGCCACACAGATTGGTTCGAAGCTGCGCGGAGTGTTATATGTCCTTGATGAGCCTTCGATCGGGCTCCATCATCGCGATAACAACCGGCTTCTTCAGGCGCTGGAGCATCTACGCGACCTTGGTAACACTGTGCTGGTGGTGGAGCACGATGAAGAAACGATTCGTCGCGCCGACTACGTCATTGATCTTGGCCCCGGCGCGGGACTGCTGGGCGGAGGTGTGGTCGCTTCGGGCACTCCCACACAGATTATGGACCAGGCCGGATCACTTACAGGCCAGTACATCTCCGGACAAAAAAATATTGCTGCACGTTTTGAGCCGCGTGCCACCAATGGAAAAGCCGTTACAGTTCTGGGCGCCAAAGCCAACAATTTGCGCAGCGTTGATGTGACTTTTCCGCTGGGTGTGATCACGGTTGTGACCGGCGTTTCTGGCTCGGGAAAATCCACTCTGGTGAATGACATACTTTATAAGGCCCTGGCCAAGGCGCTCTATCGATCGCGCGAAGAGCCCGGTGCGCACAAGGCAATCTCCGGCGCGGAGCACATTGATAAAGTCATCCGCATTGATCAATCGCCCATTGGACGGACGCCGCGCTCCAATCCGGCGACTTATACAGGCGTCTTCACCCATATCCGCGATCTTTATGCCATGCTGCCCGAGTCACGCGAACGCGGATACAAGGCTGGACGCTTTTCTTTTAACGTTTCGGGCGGACGGTGCGAGCACTGCCAGGGCGAGGGTGAGCGGCGCATTGAAATGAACTTTATGCCGGACGTTTATGTCCTGTGCGAGGTTTGCGGCGGCCATCGCTATAACCATGAAACGCTGGCAGTAAGATTCAAAGGAAAATCCATCGCCGATCTGCTGGAAACCTCCGTCGCAGATGCCTTGCCAATCCTGGAAGACATTCCGCAGATTCGGCAAAAGCTGCAAACCCTGGACGACGTGGGGTTGGGTTACATCAAGCTGGGGCAATCCGCCGTGACGCTCTCCGGGGGTGAAGCTCAGCGCATGAAACTGGCGAAGGAACTCTCCAAGCGCCAGACCGGGCGTACTCTCTATCTGCTCGACGAGCCAACCACCGGCCTGCATTTTGAAGATGTGAGCAAACTTTTGGAGGTTATCCATCGGCTTACTGATCTGGGAAATTCAGTGGTAATCATTGAGCATAATCTTGATGTCATTCGTAACGCTGACTGGATCGTGGACCTGGGGCCGGAGGGTGGCGAGGATGGCGGACGGGTTGTGGCACAGGGAACGCCGGATCAGGTTTCCAAAATTAAGAAATCTTATACTGGGCAGGCATTATCGGAATACATGAATAGATCGCGCAAATGATTGAAAACATGAGTGTTGCTTGGTTCTGTTCCAGATTCGTAACAAATACTAAAAGTTATTTCATCTTGAATTTTATAAAGTAGATTGCCTTCAACCTTCTCCTTATACCTGGGCACAATCGAGGGGTAGCGACTTTGGCTTTCTAATGCTTTAACGCTACCCCTTTAGTCTCTCCTAAGAAAACTCTCCATGGTGTAAATTGGAATTTGAGGAGTCATTGCCTCAATCCTGTGCAGTCTTTTGATCCCATTTCGCAAACTGAAACGCTGCCTCCATTAGCAATGGGGCCGTTGCCGATTCCCGAGCCGGCAAAAACCGAAGTTGATCTCCTGGATGTTTTGCTGGTGGGCATGGCGATGGCCGTTGCATTTGTCGTTCTCGGCACCTTTGCGGCAACCATCTTCATTCTTACCCATCGGTCTTCCGGCCTGAGTCCTAAAGTCCTGGAAGACTCCATGACCAAGAACGCTTTCTTCATTGTGCCCACGCAGTTCGTGATTTATATAGCGGTGATTGGTTTCATGGCACTCCTGGTCTGGGTCCGCCACAAGACTTCGCTGGCCCAGGCTGTGCACTGGAACGTGCCGGTTCGCCGACCCATTCTGATGATTGCTGTCATAACGGGTGTGGCTCTGGCTATGATTTCCGATGTCGGCCAGTTCGCGCTGCATCGCTGGATACCCGACTCATTGCCGATCACGGAATTCTTCAAGGATCGCCCGTCAGCCCTGCTGCTGGGGGCCTTCGGCATTCTGGTGGCGCCACTGATGGAAGAACTGCTTTTCCGCGGTTTTCTCTATCCGGCGCTCGCTCGATGGACAGGCGCAACGGTATCGCTGATTATCACCGCATCAGCCTTTACATTGTTGCACGGCGCGCAACTGGGCTACGCCTGGGCGCCTTTGCTACTGATTTTTGTAGTTGGCCTCACACTCACAATCACTCGGATGCGGACCAATTCGGTGGCCACCTGCGTCATCGTTCACATGACATATAACTTTGTCTTATTGCTGCAAACCTACATTGTCACGCACGGATTCCGTCAGATGCAGGGAATCTAAGTCGGAAATCAGTTAATCTTAAAAACCTATGTCTTCTGCGCGCGACCAACTTCTTGAATTGCTGGCCATCAACTCTTTCCGTCTGGGCGAATTTACGCTCTCTTCCGGTGGCAAAAGCGACTACTACATTGATTGCCGTACTACCACTCTTCATGCCCAAGGCGCAGAACTTACCGGGCGTGTCTTTCTCGATCTCATTCAGCAGCAGGGCTGGAATCCGCAGGCTGTCGGTGGGCTGACCATGGGCGCTGACCCAATCGTGGTCGCCACGTCTGTTATCAGCTCGCAGGTCGGCGCTCCGATCCATGGTTTCCTGGTGCGTAAAGCAGAGAAAGCGCACGGCATGGGACGCCGAGTGGAAGGCTTTCAGGAAAAAGGCGCGCGCGTGGTGATTGTAGACGACGTCTGCACAACCGGCAGTTCCACGATCCAGGCCATTGAAGCGGCGCGAGAATTTGGGTTCAACATTACGGGTGTCGCGTGTTTGGTTGAACGCCTTGAGGCGGCCGGACGGCCTGCGGTGGAGAAAGCTGCAGTGCCTGCGCCATTCATCTCAGTATTTACGTCAAATGATGTGAAGGCCGTGCACTTGAAGCTGCGCTAAGGTTGAAATGTGGAGCGCAGCCGCCCTCGGCTGCGATGAATTATTTCTCGATCGTCTTCACCGTCGACACCGGGACTTGTTCAACAATTCTGATCCCGAATCCCTCCAACGCAGCCACGCGCTTAGGATGGTTGGTGAGCAGGCGGATGGAATGGATATTCAGGCTGGAAAGGATTTGCGCGCCTACGCCGATTTCGCGCTGGGTCTTTCTCTGGTGCGCCGGCGCTGTCTGCCGCCGCTCATGGTGAAAAGCCAGCCGCTTCCCGTCATCCACATTGAAGCCCTTTGACGTTTGGTGCAGGTAGATCAGAGCACCGGCGCCTTCGCGCGCAATCATTTCCAGCGACCGATCAAGCACCTGCTGGCAATCGCAAAGCGAACCGCCAAAAACGTCGCCTGCCAGACAATGTGCGTGCATCCGCACCAGCACGGGCCCTGAGGAGCGTTCCACATCGCCTTTCACTAGGGCCACGTGAGATTCGCCATCGAGCTGATTTTCAAATGCGATCATCCTGAATTCGCCATGGCGCGTCGGCAGCATAGCTTCGCCCACGCGGATCACGTGGCTCTCGGTTTCCATGCGATAGCGAATCATCTCCGCCACCGTGAGCATCTTCAGACCATGAGTTTTGCAGAATTCAGTAAGGTCGGGGACGCGAGCCATAGTGCCGTCTTCATTCATGATCTCGCAGATCACGCCTGCGGGAATCATGCCGGCCATGCGCGCCAGATCGACCGAGGCTTCCGTTTGTCCCGCACGGACCAGTACGCCGCCTTTACGTGCGGCAAGAGGGAAGACGTGCCCCGGACGGACGAGATCGGCCGCGCGGCTTGCCGGATCAATGGCGACTTGAATCGTGCGTGCGCGATCATGGGCTGAAATTCCAGTGGTCACGCCTTCACGCGCTTCCACGCTTTCATAAAAAGCTGTTCCGTAGGGCGACGTGTTCTCCCGCGTCATCGGGCCGATGCGCATGTAATCGAGCCGCTCCGGCGTCATAGCCAGGCAGATCAGGCCGCGTCCAAACTTTGCCATAAAGTTGATGACTTCCGGCGTGATCTTCTCTGCGGCCATGGTCAAGTCGCCTTCATTTTCGCGGTCTTCGTCATCCACCACCACGATCATGTGGCCGGCGCGGATTTCCTCGATCGCCGTGGGGACATCGGTAAAGGCTGTCGAAAATGACATAGGAGCTCTCAAAATTGTAGCAAACTTGAAATTGTTCCGGACTTGGCAA
>Ga0206944_1161_pt1 | contig 11189 bp, 9 predicted proteins | sample Alteio_BWOrgHeat_4_FD_152978 | JGI IMG/M metagenome (GOLD analysis project Ga0206944, IMG submission 152978) | Enriched cells from forest soil in Barre Woods Harvard Forest LTER site, Petersham, Massachusetts, United States -... | ecosystem: Environmental > Terrestrial > Soil > Temperate forest > O... | reverse complement strand
CAGTACTTACGCTGATAATACAACCAATCAGATCTATACGGCTAATATATCGGGTGTTGATGAAATGCACCAGGGTGCAGAGGTTGAGTTAAGGTTCAGGCCTGTTAAGGAGATAACATTTGGCGGCATGCTTTCATTGGGCGATTTTTATTATACTAAAAATGCAGGCCCCGTAAGCGTGTTCGATAACGAGCACAAAGTCGTTTCATCTGTTCCTGAAGGGTAATGAATGCTGTGAAATCGTTTTTAGAATATTCAGCCTGTGCAAAAGCGCCTCCGGACTCAACAAAATCCCGGTTATAGTAGTATATCTTACTGCCGGTAACTGCGAGTTCATTGGGATCATTAATATTACCTTTTGCGCTTCCTGTGCCAGGGCTACCGCTAAAGAAATAAGGAACATAGTTTGCTCCCAGCAAATCGGTAACTTCCTGGTAGTGGTTACCCCAATAGTATCTCAGGTCAATACCGGCCGACAGGTCGATGTATTTCCCTAACCTTGTCCTATAGGTGCTTCTTAAGCCATACCAATTGGTTCTGTCGTGTGAGTCGATTACAAAATACTGCGCTGAGCCATCCGGGCTTGCTGCATTATTTCTTTGGATCGCGTCAAAGTCTATCGGCGAATAATAATTCCCTACCCTGGGCAAATTACCAGTGCTGAAACCTGTTGCACCGTTTATGTCGCCGCCTCCGCCATTGCCCCATAAACCATACAGAACGGTTGAGAGACTTGATTTTTCATTGATGATCCACTCATGGTTCAATGATAGCATCGGCTCGCTGAAGAAGTTATTATATGCATCATATTCTTTGCCATTCTTAATTCCATAATAATAATTCCATTGTGTGCCCTGTGGGGCTTGTTCATAATTGGCTATAGTCCCCTTGTCCCTTTGTCCGTGGGTTTGGTTTGCACCAACCAGGTTTAATGATAGAGTTTGATGAGAATTGATCACTTTTGAAAGGTTGAAAAAGTAATTATATCCCAAAAACTTGAGACCATCGGCAAATCCATCGCCTTGTGTTCTGCTGCCCTGTAATGTTGCGGCCCACCCGTTTGAATTTAAACCTGTTGACACCAGTATGTCTGTTTTATTCCAGTTATTGGTACCAATACCTTCGGAAACAAAGCCGCCCGATTGTACATCGGCACCACGGGTCGTGACGTTTACAGTACCACCAAAAGATGGGATAATGATCTTTGATGCACCCAAACCACGCTGAACCTGTATGGAACTTGCCACATCAGTTAAACCCGAAAAATCCGACCAGTAAAGCGTCCCGGTTTCAGGGTCGTTAACGGGTATACCATTTATAGTATAGGCAACATTACCATTTCCAGAACTGCTGGAAAAACCACGGATACTAATACGCGAATCGCCGTAACCTCCCCCCTGTTGCGTGGTCATTACACCGGGTATGCCTTTTAAAAGCTCGGGAATATCATTGGGGCCAGTATGTTCTTCAATAAATTGAGGCCCTATTGAAGAAACAGCAATAGGTGTTTTACGATCAATGGCGACGTCACCTGTGATTACTACCTGGCTCATCGCATTTGTGCTTGATTTTAGTGTGATATCACCCAGGTCCGCATTGCCTGTGAGCGGGATTTCTTTTGAAACATATCCAACAAAGGATATAACCAATACCTGTCCCTCTGATGCATCAACATTAATCCGGAATGTACCATCTAACCGTGCCGAAACAGAATTGGATGTACCTTTAACCGTAATGGTAGCTCCCGTAAGTGGTTCCCTGGTATCTGCATCAATCACTTTGCCTTTGTAAGCCGTAGCCTGTATAGCCGACGCATTTACCAATGCCGATGTTTTTTCATCAGCCTTTTCTTTCAAAACAATGGTGTGCCCAACAATAGCAAAGCTTAGCGGCTGCCTTTTAAATATCTTTTCAAGTACGACCGTCATTGGCTCGTTTTGGACGCTGATCGTCACCTTATTGCTTTTGGCAAGCAGCTCCGTTTGCATAAAAACGTCATAACCGCTTTGCTGCTGTATCTTATTCATTACAGATTCAAGACTGGCGTTTTTCTCAGAAACGGTGATATTCTGACTAAAGCTTGCTGCACTGATATGGAGGCAAGCTGCAAAAATTAAGATGGTAATTAATTTAATCCTCATCATAAATTTCCTTTTTGTGTCCGGGCTTATGCTGTTAAAGTAATTGATAGCCGGGATGATGCTGTTTAACCGCCTGCTCTGATATGGCGGTGTGGAAAACGTAGAAAAATCCATATGTTTGTTTGGGTTGATATTAAGTGTGTATGATGTTAATATGATCTTATGGTCAGCCCTGTTATTCGCCGGAAGTGCTCGCAACACTTTCGGCTTTTTTGGCTGAAACGGTCAACCAGCCTTGCTGGTCTCCGCTAGTTGTTTTTTATGATTTTACGATAATCTTCCTCCCATCGATAATAAAGTTCAGGCCGCTTGTTCTTAATATCTGGAACACCTGCGATACAGGTACATTCCTTGAAATACGCCCCAGGTAATGCCTTTCTGTAACCACACCCCGGTATTCCACATCCACATCATACCATCTCGACAACTGGCGCATAATGGTGCGCAGCTCTGTATTTCTGAATAAAAATTTTCCGTTCTTCCAGGCCATAGCCTCATCAATATCTGCATTCCGGATGATGCTGAGCCCTCCTGCTGTCTTAACGGCTTGCTGGCCAGGCTGAAGTTTTACTATGCTATTGCCTGCGTCCTCAGTAACTTTTACACTTCCCTCCAGCAGCGTGGTTCTTACAGCTTTTTCATCCGCATAGCTATTAATGTTGAAATGCGTACCCAAAACTTCCACTGTTTGGCCCGCAGTTTTCACAAAGAATGGCTTTGCTGCATTTTTAGCAACCTCAAAGTAGGCTTCGCCGGCTAACTCTACCCTACGCACGTTTCCGGTAAATTCCGTTGGAAATGTTAAAGATGACGCAGCATTCAGCCATGCCCTCGTACCATCAGGCAATACCACCTCATACTGGCCGCCACGTGGCGTAGTAACCGTATTCATGGCTACTGCATTTATCGCAACTGGCTGACTTGCTTGTTCAGCCTTGTTCTCAACCTGGTAAACAACCTGTCCATTTTGAGTTTTGTCGATATCAACATTTTGCTGTGTGGCTATTTTCCCATGTTTGGCATCATCTAAAACTATTTTTGACCCGTCGGCCAGGGTTAAGGTTGCTTTATTGCCCCCGGGCATCAAGTCTGTTTGATGGTGTGCTAAAGGTTTTTTATCTTCCTTTTTAAAAAAATAATGATTGACTGTTGCTCCTGCCGCTAATAATATGAATACAGCCGCAGCATATTGGTACAGGCTCCTTTTACGTGCCTGATTGGCTTCTGCCTTTTTGAACCCCGTGTCTGCCGCGATCCTTTGCCAGGCCCTGTCTTTTTCAGAAGCCGAAAATATTTCCAGTTGCTGACTTATAACTGCCTCATCTGTTAATTTAGTAAACAATTCGCGGTTGCGAGCATCCATCCCGAGCCATTGCTCCAGGTCCTTTTTTTCCTTGTCAGTCAGCTCATTCCGCAAATATTTTGCGATAAGTTCTGCAAGGTCGAAATAAGGTTGGTAGTTATTCTTCATGCCTTTTCGTACATAAAGACACTTGTGCTTTCAAAAAGGATAAAGAGGAGTGAAAATTTTTATTTTTTGTTAACAATCATAGACGGGGAAATAAATATAGTACTATGTACTATATAGTACTATATTTGTTGATATAATTATTAAGGCTCACAATTTTTCACTCCATGAAAAAAATATTTTTTGTCGCCGTACTGCTCACCATTTTCACATATGCCAGCGGACAAGTTATCCGCGCTTCTTTACCCAAAGTAGCGATCAAAGACGGCGATGGCCCGCTGACACGCTATTGGGATCACCTTATCCCTGGGAAAAGACCAGTTATTTACCAGCTGGATAAAAATAAACCCCGTAGGAAGGTCAGCTTTTATACCGATAAGGACTCCATAAGTTTTTGGGTATCACCGGGTAAGGAATATGAATTCAGCGTGTTGTTGGGTGGAAAAGATATCTGCCATGCAGTACTTAACACAATCATCCCCAGCTACTACAAAGACTGCGTTCCGTGCACCATTACAAGGGACTCGATCCCTTTTACCTTGGGGAAGGATGACGCTATTCATATAAAGGGACAACTTAACGGAGTTGATCTCAACCTGATATTTGATACCGGCGCCAGCCTTTTTGTGCTTAGCGAAACAGGTTATGCCAAATCGAAGGCGAGCCTGGACGGGTGGACAGAAAATGAAGGTTCAGGAGGTTTCTCGACTGAAAGGACGAGCAGCTGTAACCACCTGCAGCTCGGCACTATGCAATGGAAAGGACTTCCCCTGGTCTATATTAATTATCACAGATCGCTGGAGGCCGACGGAATTGTCGGTTTCAATGTTTTTGAGGATAAAATTGTGGGGATTGATTATGATCGTGGGCTACTGATCATATCCGGCAATGGGATAGTCAATAAAAAGAGTTATTTTCCCTTAGCCACCAGGCATAGTAATGAAGGCACGTTTGTTGAGGCTTCCCTTACTACGGCAAGCCACACCGGCAAAGGTTGGTTTCTTTTTGATACTGGTGGAGCGCTAACACTCGCTATTAGTGGGGATTTTGCAGAAAAAAACAATTTTTACAATGAACTGAAATCTAAAGGGAATATAAATGTTGTAGGAACAGGCCCGGGAAAGAACAAATCGAAGATGGCGATGCTCCCCGGCATGAACCTGGCGGCCTTGAGCCTCAAAAACATTCCGGTTCTGTTAGGCGAACCGAATGTGACCTATTATGGGAGGGCGGGGATTATTGGTATGCCGGTACTGAAACGATTTAATACCTTGATTGATTATCCGCATGGTTTGGTTTATATTAAACCCAATAAACTTTTTGGTCTTTCCTTTGACCGCACAGACGGAAATAAGATACTGTTTATCGCCATCGGGATTATCGCACTGATCGCCGCTTTTGTCCTCTATAAAAAGGTAAAAAACGTGTCGTTGTTTGAAAAACAAATCACACTATTTTTTATGATCTTGTTATATAGTGTCTCACTGGCTTTGGTGAAAATGTCTCATGGCCTAATGTTATTTACACTTTTTTAGAACGCCTCAGTTGACTATCTTATTAAGCCCGCCACCACCGCCATAATCAAAACAAATATTTCCGGCTCCAGCTTCACGCGCAGTAATTGCAATGCTCTTTGCTTTTGCTTTTTTACCGTATTGATAGACATATTTAGTTCGTCTGCTATTTCCTGGTTACGCTTATCATCAAAGTATCCCATAAAGGAGATCATCCGGTAGTTTTCAGGTAACGACCGCACAGCTGCGTGGACCTCAGCAATAACTTCGGCAAAAATTATGGCATCTATTACAGGAGGTTCTTCAGGCTCAACACCGCCAACTTGTTGCAAGTAGCCTTCCACAACTTTCTGATGCCTTACCACATTAAGGCTTGCATTGCGAACGGTACTGTATAAATAATTTTTAATGGCCGCCTTTACGGGCACGATACTATCCTTTTGGTTCCAGTATTTAATAAAGGCATCCTGCACAATATCCTGTGCCTGGTGCCTGTCCTTAACAAACTGACAGGAGAAATATACCAGCCTGTCATAAAACTCTTTAAAAAGTGAATCTAAATCAATCTGTTCCGGCATTTCGCACAGATCATTTTTTGATTTAAATATCCCCTTTATAATGCTCATTTATGATATTTAACAGGAATAGCTGGTAAGCACTAATATACTAATTGTGATCGCAAAAAAGCTTCATTCAAAATTGAGCTTTCCGTGTTGGATTTAAATTAATTTCCTGTTAATAAATGGATAACATTGGGTAAATTTTCGGTTGCAATGATAAATTATACTGCAAAACAGAGGCCTGATGGACTGCCTCACACATTATAATGAATTATAATGGCATGCCTTTAGTAAGCAATCTCCACAATCGCCTTGTAGGTATCTTCATTCTTAATATTATTAATCATAAAATGTGCCACATCGGCCCGTGAGATGCTCAGGCAATTTTTTAGAAATTTATTGATCGCCACCCTGTAGCGGCCCGTTACCGGCTTGTCTATCAACCTGGGCGGGCGCATAATTGTCCAGTCAACATCACTCTCCTTTATCAGCTTCTCCATTATGCGCTGATCGGCATAGCCGTGGCCAAATAACTTTTGTACAATATATTTTGTTGCAAGCCTTACAAAGAAGGGCTGCGCCGGACTTATTTCAATTGCCTGGGCCGATATAAAAAAGGCACGCCTCACATCTGCCTTCGCCATTGCATTCAAAAGATTTCGATTACCCTCAGAATACAAGGTTGTTGGTATGTCCTTCTTTTCGCCCAATGCGGAGATCACCGCATCCTGATTTCCCAAATAACTCTCAAAACTTTCCGGGTGCCTAACATCACCCTGCACTGTACTTAAATTAGGATGTGTAAGTGTAAAGTTAGCTGGGTTACGTACCATGGCAGTAACTTTGTGGCCTGCTTGCAGGGCAACTTCAACTGTATTTTTTCCGATGCCCCCGTTGGCACCTATAATTAATATATTCAGAGCTTGCTGTGTTTGTTCCATTTTCATTTGCTTTATGTTTCTTATTTCTATCCGCTTAACAAATCCCTCAGGGATTATCAAAAAAATGTTGTTTAATTAAATTTGAAGATACTCAGTACAAAAATGATGGTGAATAGTACCATCTGAGAGATATGAAACAGGCTGAAATTGCGCTTAACCTTTAAAAGACTATCCTCAACATCTTTACCCGGTGCCTCCCAGGCCAATAATTTTCTCAGTTTTAGCCCTTGCCTTCTTCCTGTAATTAGCCCATTGATAACGATCACTAAGATCAAACCAAATTTTATACGGAACCAGGTTTGCTCACCAAAAATGCCATGGGTGATATACATCATCACTATACCCGAAATGAGGATAAGCAAGAATCCCAAACCAAATAATAAAGCCGATTTCGACATAGCCTGATTAACGGCCATCCCCTTCGATTTGTCTGTTGCCAATAGTTTCCAGAATTGCTTGAATATCACATAATCTGATAAGGTAGTCCCTGCCATCATAATGATCCCGATAATATGGCATACCAGGGCGATGGAATAAATAGTGTGTGTTGTCATTTTCTATATTTTTATGTTGTTTACCTGGAATAGCTTAAGCTTAGTAAGTCCGCTTTTCACACCTGTTTAAGATTTGATTAATAATAAAAATGATGGATGCACGGTGGAACATTATGCCCAGCTTTTTTATAATTACTTCCATTTGGTTGTAAATATAAACAAACATATACCATTTGGTTGTAATTAAAAAGTAATCTTCATTTATTTTTTTAAATTTGTTTCCAAATGGCAGTAAATTGAATAAGGCGGTTGAACTGATTAAATTATGGGGAGTTTACGAGGAGGGGCACCCAAATGGCACTATTGAAGAATTTTGCAGGCACCAGTTAACTTCATCCGTAAAGAAGGAGAAACCAATTGCCCCGGAATGGCAATTGATACCTGATATTAACGGTCAATTAATGATACTGATCAGGAAGATCGGCAAATTTCATATCATGTATTCCAACAAAGCACTGGAGGGTACTGGTTTGGCTCAGATAGAGGAGTTTGGCATACTGGTTATCATATTCAACAGGAAAAATCCAATTAAATCAGAAGTTATTTACGATAACTTGCTGGAGTTATCGAGCGGTACAAATATGCTAATCAGGCTGAAGAAGCGGGGAATGATAACTGAGTACACAGACAAAGAAGATAAGCGGGTAAAGAGGCTTAAGCTTACCCCTAAAGGCGAAGAAACACTACAAAAGGCGAAAATAGTGGTTCACAAGGTAGCCGGTATGATTGCGGAACGTTTGAGTGAAGAGGATAAACAGCTATGTGTTCAATTGCTCAACCCCATTAATACCAGGTTTACAGGCATCATCCAAAAGCAAAAGAATAAAAGCTTTGAGGAAATCTACCAGGAGAATAAACTATAGTGTGCTTTACTTGGCATTCAGTATCTTCAGCATACTCCTGTTTATTCGCTGCAATATCGTTGCATCCTGGGTTATAATTTCCGCATCGGCCATCATACCCTGTTTTAAATGGATAGGCTTACGCAGATCGGAGGAATTTCTGATTTTAAAATCTACCCTTGATAAAAAAATGCTATCCTTGTAGGGCACCTCGGCTATATATTTGATCCTGCCTCTGATCATTCCATACTCTTCAAACGGGTAGCTCCTTAGCTTTACAAGCACCTCCTGCCCCTCCTTTACCTTACCTATGTTATTTTGGGGTATGGATATCTCCCCAAAATATTGCTCATTGCCCGGGTTAATATAAAATACCTCCTGGTTTGGAGCAAGCACCTGATTTTCCTGTACAATTCCTGCGTAGGACACCTTCCCCGGCTGCGAGGCACTTAATACATACTTGTTTTTCCAATCCTCCGCAGTACTGATCAAACTATTAAGGGCTTGCAAAAATTTAGCCTTATCTTCCTGTACCTGGTTATCGAGCTCTGATACTTCACTTTGCTTGGCAACATAGTTGTTATCGCCTGTAATTATTGCCGATTCTGTTTGCACTAAAGCCGACTTTTTGGCCAGGTATTTACTCTCCTCCTGCCTGAATTCGGCCGGCGTTTCCACTTTTTCCTGCTCGAGTTTTTTATGCATAGTATATTCATCCTCCGCAAGTTTGAAATCCTTTTGCTGGATAGTTTTTTGAGCGCTTAATTGTTGTTGCTGCTTACTGAGAAAGCTGAGGTCCTTTTGAAGATAATCCTTCTTTTTAAGCAGGAAGCCTTCATTAATAGACGATTTGTAAGTGAGATATTGCTCAAAAAAAACCTGGTATGCCGATTGCATTTCACCAAATTGTATGTTCTCCGACTGGTTAAAAAGCTTATTATTAAATTGAGTGTTCGATAACACCTCTTTTTTGGAGTTCCTTCAGATTTACCAAAAGTGCCAGTACCTTATCATGGTTTGCTGTACTTTCAAGATAGCCCAATGGCTGCCCGGCACTAACAATTTGATTATTGACTACCAAAATCTTAACTAATTTGCCGGGAATTTTTGCTACTATCGGTTTTGGCGAATTTGGGGAATTTATAGTTAGCTGCACATTCACAATATCAGGATACCTCACCATAGCCGCCAGGGCGACTATCAAAACCAGCACTAAAAAAAACAAGGTAATACCCCAGCGCAGCAACCAGGACGGAACCGCAGTTACAATGTCCTGCATATCATCCGTGTGCCTGGGTTCTTCGTTATTAGGTACTTCTATTGGAGGCATAAATTGCTGTTTTATATCTGTTAATAGGCCGGCATCAATCCAAATCGATATCTCTGAATACGTATCAAATGTTTATGTTCCCAGTTCCAATTGGTTTTTTACCAAATGATAATAATCTCCTCTTTGTGAGGTTAATTCTTGATGGGTCCCCTGTTCAATAATCCGCCCCTTATCAAGCACAACAATGTTATCAGCATTGCTAACCGTACTTAACCTGTGCGCTACAATGATAACCGTCCGGCCCGTAAAGAATTCGGAAAGGTTATTCATGATCACCCTTTCATTATTGGCATCAAGCGCATTGGTAGCTTCATCAAAAAAGATGAATTGCGGGTCCTTATAAACCGCACGCGCTATCAGCAGTCTCTGGCGCTGCCCCTGGCTTATGCCATTTCCTTCGGCGCCTATTTTAGTGTTCAGGCCCAGCGGAAGGCTGTCAATGAAATCCTGGATATTGGCTACTTTAATAGCATGCTGAAGCTTTACCTTGTTGGGGTATTCATCACCAACTGAAATATTTCGCTCAATAGTATCTGAGAATACAAAACCGTCCTGCATTACAATTCCGCAATGACTTCGCCAGGTTTTAAAGCTGATATTATCGATCTTTTGATCGCCCACCTTAATATCGCCCTTTTGTGGTTCATAAAACCTGAGCAATAATTTCAATATCGTGGTCTTGCCGCTGCCGCTCATACCCACAATGGCGGTAGTTTTACCTTCGGGGATGTATAGACTAATATTTTCAAGCACCGGCTCATTTCCTGCACCCGGGTAACGGAAAGTCAGGTTGTTAATTGATAAGCTTTTGTTCTCGGGAAGCGTATGGTTCCATTCTTTTTCAGCGGGCTCTTCATCTTCCATCTGGTGAATCTCGTTCAGACGTTCAAGGCTGATCTTAGCATCCTGAAAACCCTGGATAAACCCTAAAAACTGATCAATAGGGCTGCTGAGTTGCCCTACAATGTATTGCACAGCCACCATGGCGCCCAAAGTTAAGTGCCCTGTGATCACGGCCTCGGCGCTTAAAAAGGTGATAAGAATATTCTTACCCTCGTTAATAAAGGTAGCACCGCCCTGCTGGTATTGACTCAGCGCGAGCGATTTCACATTAAACTTAAACAACCTGGCTTGTATGTGCTCCCACTCCCAGCGCTTTTGCTGCTCGCAGTTATTAAGTTTTATCTCCTGCATGCCGCTTATAAGCTGCACAATGGCGCTCTGATTTTTTGCCGAAACTTCAAAACTTTTATAATTCAGTTCCCTGCGCCGTTTCAGGAAGAGAATTATCCAGCTGAGATATAAAGTGCTGCTTACCGCAAATACGAAGAAGATCATAATATTGTAATAGGCCAGCACTACCGAAAAAACCAGCAGGTTAAATAACGAGAATACGGTAGTAAGCGTCGAGCCGGTTAAGAATGCCTGGATATTTCGCTGATCGCTCATTCGTTGCATAATATCCCCCGTCATTTTCGTATCAAAAAAGCCCATAGGGAGTTTCATCAGCTTGATCAAAAAATCAGTAAGAATGGATATGTTGATCCTGGTACTGATGTGCAGCAATATCCACGATCGGATAAACTCCACACTTACCCGGCCAATTATGAGCGCTATCTGGGCGAAAAGTATGATATAGATAAAGTTTAAATTGCGCGTATTTATACCAATATCAACTATTGATTGTGTTAAAAACGGGGTGATCAATTGCAATAAGCTTCCTATACCAAGGCCAAATATCAGCTGCAATACCAGTTGGCGGTAAATAAAAAGGTATCTGAACAGGAAACCCCAGCGCACTTCATTCCCCTTTTCGTCTTCAAGCTCATAAAACTGTGG
>Ga0206944_1160_pt1 | contig 11193 bp, 3 predicted proteins | sample Alteio_BWOrgHeat_4_FD_152978 | JGI IMG/M metagenome (GOLD analysis project Ga0206944, IMG submission 152978) | Enriched cells from forest soil in Barre Woods Harvard Forest LTER site, Petersham, Massachusetts, United States -... | ecosystem: Environmental > Terrestrial > Soil > Temperate forest > O... | reverse complement strand
CTCCAGACCAAAAAAAGGCGCCGCCTTCTTGCTAAAATTCCAATTTTTGAAAGGTATATATCATAAGTCGATTTAAAAAGCGGAGTTTTCTAAAATTGTATAATATTACTTGTTTAAAGCGTTGAAAATAAATGCAGTTAATGATATAGTTTGCATTATTTACCATTAAAAAAGTTAATTACATCATGCTTCCTTCAGCACTTTCACACGGATCACCTGCATCTGCCTCTCCTGTTTTTCCTCACGGCGCGTCTTTTCCAGTCACATCTGAGAAAAAAGCGATTGATCTCTACCATGAAAAATTGCCTGCCATTTTACAAAGAGGTTTTGCCTCTATTAAAGAAGATCCAGATTTTCAAGAGCTCATTGCCTGCAACATAAAAACGTTAAAGGGAAATATTTTAAAGGCATTTTGCGCCATCATGCACGAAATGACAACGGTGGCAATCACTCCTTATTCTTTTGGGGAGTATAGGAACCAAGTCCTATCGCTTTTACAAAAATCTGACTGCGCGATCCCTTATGAGTTATTAAATGACTTTGTCCCCCCTCCTTTTCAGTTTAGCAAAATAGATCTATTGCAACACATCTTAAAGCATCCACGCCTTAGCATGTATCAGATGGAATGTTTCGTTCATGGCAGCGTTCTTTATTCCTCAATCCATCATGCAGAGCCTCCTCAACATAATGATGTCGATATCCTGCTAAAAGTCGCATTAAGAACAAAGCAACATGACACTGACTTTACCAAAAGCTTTCAACATGCCGTGTTTGAGTTTTTATTTCCCCTTTACATACAATCAATTTTCGCCTCTTTAAAAAAACTTTTTGGGAAGGCGGGTTTTCCACTAAGTCCAGATACATTTATCGCTAAATGGCGAATGGGTAATATCGCTGAATGGCGAATGGGGAAAAATTTTGGCGATCCTGAAATCGCTAAACTCTTCTTTCAAAAATTTGCCCTTAAAAATAGCAAAGATCCCTATGGCAAGCTCTGTACGTTAGGCTGTAATAAAAGAGCGCAAAAAGCATTTGTTTGCAATCCAGGGACTGATACAGAGATTAAGATCTATTTTAAAGATTTAAAAGAGCTTCCCCATATCACAAGAGCTGAAGAAGTCGTTGTTCCGATCACCTCAGCACTTCTTGAAAATAGAAGTTTACAAAGCGCAAATTTAGCTTTTATCCATTTAGCCGAAAATGATGGAAAAGAGCATTTAAAAGAGGTCAACTTAGCTCTTTCAGATATAGGGGCAAGATGGTCTGTTCTTACCAATCCAAGAGCTTGCGTATTCCCAAAAATTTTGCTGCGCCTCACTTTAGGTAGGTTTTTAGAACAGCCAACCTTGCAAAAACTTTTTTCCATTTTTTCCGCACAAGAGAATAAGGAAGAAAGAAACAGCTTTTTCACTTGCGTTGAGTACTTCTCTCAACATAACGCCTACAGCGATAACCTAGAATTCCTTTTCTTTATCTGGAATTACTACTTGCTGACAAAACAAAACGACCCTAATTCCCAAGAAGTGAAAAACTGCCTGACTAAGATTAAAGAAATTCTAAATATTGCCTACGATAGTAGCAAAGATCAAGAGATGATGACAGCGATTTCAGCTCTTGCTCACTGCCTAGCAAATGAGTCTGATGAGCCTTACAAATGGATCGTTGTAAAAGAAAAATACTATGGTTGTTATTTGGAAGAGACAAAGCAAAAAGCCTTTGATAACTGGTTTGCAATCGAAGGCAGCCGTCGCAGTGCATGGATAAATGATTTTGTAAAAGCTTTTGACTTAGAAAAGACACATCTTTTTTCGATTCGTAAACAGCAAGTGTTACACTCTCCCATCCCAGTCCATCCACAGACGGCTTTACTTTGTATGTCACAAGAAGAGCTTACAGCTTACCTACCCACTTGTCAAAGTCAAGCGATTCGCGATGAGGTAACAGCTTTGCTTTTGACTTGCGAGAGAACAAGTCCTCTGCCCTCTGAAAATACGGCAACAGTTGCTGCAAGCGAGTCAAACTCTTCTCCTCAAGTGGTTCATAACGCACCTTCCAAAGAGCCGAGCGAAGAGAAGCGTTTAAAGGAATGGGAATCAAGAATCAATAAGGCTTGCGCTCTTCACAATTACACATTAGCAATTGATAAATTCCATGCCATGATAACAAAAGAAGAGGGCTTAAGAGATAAGTTTTTGCCTATTTGTATGAAGATATATGACCAATATCTAGCTTGGATCAAGATTCATGAAGAACAAGAAGAGCTTTTCTTGCACTTTAACGAACGATTCGCGACGACTAAGCAAATGTTAAAGATAGAGCTTAAAAGTGCAGATAAAAGCATCCAAACGTTAAAGCTTGCCATTTTCTTTTTACAGTCAAGCACTCTTAATGAAGCTGTTCATACTTATCTTGACACACTCATACGCTCTCAATTAAAACCTTCTCAAAAAGAGCATTACGATGCCCTGTGTTTAGAAAGTGTGGAAGTCGATTGTAGAAATAATCACTTAGAAAAGGCATGCTTTTTTGTTCAAAAGATGACAAGTGATGACGTGTTTATACAATGCCTTTTTCCTCTTATGCAAGAACTGGTAGCTTCCCTTTCTCCTGAGAATGAGAACTCAGAAAAAATGAGAGCTTTATTGCTTTATCCAACTCTTATCGATTCCATTTGGAAAAGAGGAGAGACTTTTATTGTGAAATGTTTACAAAGTCCCATAAGAGATGCTTTTGCCGTATTGGCAAGTGTTTCTTGTCAAACACAAGCGCAGTTAGACATCCTCCTAAAATACTATTTTATCCCAACGGTGAAAAGCAACGAAGAGCGTTGCAAAGAATATTTGGATATGGTGTTTGACATGTTTTCAAAAGAAGAAGGATTTGATGATGAAGACATCCTAATACACCTTAGGCAATTTCTTATTCATGGCCCTTCGCAAAAAACGTTTGATGCCTTACTTGCTACAAAAATGAGACAGCTCAATCTATTAAATAAGCGAGGAGCTCATTCAAAATCTCTTCAGTATTTTGATCGGTGTGCGGCAATTTTAGCAAAAGCTGGCAAGGTTATTTCAAACGAAGAAGCTACTAAGGGGGTAATGGAAGTAAACTTATCTGCTCGGCTTCTAAAAGAGGAATGGGAAGCCGATTATCGCGAAGCGATTGCGGCTCTTGAACCTCTTCTTAATGTAGAAAATGGGGGGCTAGTAAGAAAATGGTTTAAGCAATTGCAAGAGTCTATACAAGCGAAATCAACGCTTACAATACTTGCTCCTTATCCTTCTGAAGAATCTATCTTTGATACGTTGCAGCAATTACATCCTGATAGAGAATTTGATAAAAAAATACAATGTGTCTCGGATATTGCGCAATATTTAATGCCTCGAAAAGTGCACGAGGGCTTGATGAGAAACATTTATCAAAGCCTTGTTAAAACAGCAGCACTAAACGGCTTAAATATAGAGGCCATTTTAACCCCGGAACTCATCGCAGAAATCTTTCTTTTTGAAGTGGATGAGTGGGCAAACTTTTATAAAAAACTCATCCAGTTATTAACACAGACAATTCAATATGATGTAAATCCTCAACAGATTCTAAATTGCTATTTGCCTACTCTACTCGCTGCTTTAAATGGATTTACCACTTTAAGCCACACACAATCGATGTGCAATTGCAAAGAGTCGATTATTGCCAATAGAAACGCTGCCCTTTTAGACCTCATTCAATTGCTCGTCTTTATAACATACGCAAATGAAAATTTATCGCAGCCCCTAATTTTCACCCCTCATGATCCTCTTTTGAAGGTCATTTTGACGTTTAATCTATTTACAAAACATGTGGCAAGCGATTTTCTTTCCTCATTGATGAGCTGTATTTGGAATAAAAATCAAGGGCCTGTTGAAAGCAATATGATCGATGGGGTATTAAAACACTCTCATAAAGATGCCTTAACTCTTTGCAGCGCGCTGCATCAGGGGCTTGGATTTATGCATGCCTGTTTACAGACTCAAAAAGATTTTAACCCTAATGACATTTGCAATGCCTTATGCCTAACGTTTTCTGAAATTGGCAGAGCTGCTTTTGCTGGCATAGAAACAACAGAAACACTTGAAGGGCGATTAAAAGCATTATGTCTTAAAATAATAGAAAAAAGAGATGAGCCAATTGGCAATCTTGAGGTATTTATAGATTTCTTTACACAGCTAAGAGAAATTTCTCAAAATGGAAGTTTTCAAGGAGAAATTCCTCAGATAGATGAAATATTAACACTTTGCAGATCTTTTTCTTTTTAACGTTGTCAAGTTACCTTAAACCTAAAAACGGCAGTTGGAGACGCTAACTTGACACAATCTCTTGAACCAGAATCATTTGCAGTGGGGCGGTCCTTCACCACTTGGGAATGTCCGCCCCACTGCAAAGTGATTCTAATTCAAGATCTTGCGCCAATTTAGCATCTCGAACTGCCGTTTCTAGGTTTAAAGGCCGTGAAAGAGGCTCATGACTTCTTGACACATCTCTTCTAGCTCCCATTCTTTGACCTCAATAATACCATGAATATAATGGCGAATTTGAGCTTGCACCTCATCAAAAAGCACCGCATTAATCTCGTTTCTGTATTTTTCAGAGTTTCTCATGTATTGTTCTACTTCTTTAAGCATCTTAATCATCGCAAACCATGAGCCGTCACGATCTAAGAAGGCAGAGTCGTCATCAGGTAAGAAGGCATATAAACTTTGGCTAATTTCCCTATCTAAATCAGATATCTCTAATTGGTTAGAGCCCTCGAAATTAAACATTAACTCATTCCATGACTTAGCAAGAGTAATAAATAGGGCTTCACTTGCCTGCTTAAATAAAGGTAAATCATTCTTAAACAAGGTAAAGAAACTGTTTAGCAATAAAAAAGCCACATAAAATAAATTTAAAGTAAAATTTTTATTTTTTGAATGATTAATGCCGTTTATATAGGAGTTGAATATAGCTTGAAGATCATCGATCAATGCACTTAAAGGTTGATCTTGATACCCTCTGAAAAAGTTCATAAAAATAAGCGCCTCTTCTCCTAACACCATTCGCTGATAACCTCTTACCAAAAAAGCCACTTGTATAAAAGAATGTTGCAAACGCATGAAATCGCGATCTTGAAGGAACCAAATATTCTTGTCTAATAATGTTGTGACATAACTGACATTGTTGCGTAGCTGCTGACAGGCTAGTGCCTGATTTTCCTCAATCCCATTGCCTTGATCGAGTATGTCCTGACCTTCTTTTGCTATTCGGAATAAGTCCTCACTATACTGTTTCATTCGTGTTTCTTTACTTGTAAAATAATTTAAACAAGCTTCATGCAATAAAGTCCGCTCTATTTCATTGAATTGCTGACTTAATAAAGGCAATGTTTGCGGCATATTGTCTTTGCATGTATCATGAAAAAGCACAACAAGCTCAAGCACAGCAGCTAAAGGTTTTAAAGACGCAAGCGTTGAGTCAGCCTGCTTATCGGCTCCATTTTTGTGAGCATTTATTAAAATAGCCGTTTTTACGACAAAAGCGTCAACTTCTTTCTGGTTATCTAGCGATAATTGACAATTGCCTATCAAATCTAAGTCTTTGAATAAATAGCTGTTGTTTTTATCTAACCCCTTTAAAAAGCCATAAATTGTTAAAATGCCCTTTTCATACTCGGAAATGTAGTCCAAATTGAGCAAATATTTTGACCGAATTTCACTTAAAAGGCCCCAAATCTCTTTATTGATCTTTTGTCCACCTACCTTTTTCTTCATTGTTTCTATTATCTGGTCCAAAAAGAGATCGATGAATAATTGTTTCGATTTAATAATGGGTTGATGACACAATTGGTCTTTTTCCCAAATGAGGTTGATAAAGGAGCTGCCAATGCCGAGTGTAAAATTTCTAGAAAGCAAATGCTTTGAATAAGATAGAGAGAAAGATGTGATCAATTCTTTAAACCAATCCATCCCTTGACGATTTTTTTTAGGTACAATCTTATCTGCAAACTGAAGGACTGTTTCATAACAGCGCTTGATTTCATCCTTAGTTTTATGATCCTCTGAAGAAATTGCCGCTGGACAATCTGCATAGGCTAAAGAGGTGTGACAAAGCTGCTTTACAGCTTTGTAGTAATGCTCTATCTCATTTCCTTTCAATTGATCAAAGTTAAATGACTCTAAATAGGTCTTCACTGGAGTTAATAGGGCATAGGCACTTGCTAAAATTTCAGCAAGGTTAAAAGGGGGAGCCCTGTTTTGCTTTTGCTCATCTAAAATCTTTCTCCAGTCGATACCAGAAAGATATCTTTGATGTTTTCTGATTAGATTTTGCAGTAATGTCAAGGCTCCATTTGCTTTTCTTAAAGAAGGGTTGCAAATAATCGCTAGAATAAATTCTTGACAATGTTCAAGATTTTGGTTTAAAGAAAGAAACCATTTGTTTAAGTGGATCGCCTCATTTGATAAATTGCATGTTTTAAGAAAGGGAAGAAGCTTTTCAGCATTTGGAACTATCAGCTCATGCGCAATGATAAATGGCTGTATTTTCTTTAACGGCATGAGCTGATCTTCTGTCAGTTTAAAAGCTTTGCAAAACCGCTCCAGAAAAAATTTTTGCTCATCGTCAGATAAAGAAAACCACTCTTCTATTGGATCTATCTCGTGCAGAGGACCTAATGAAAAACAGCCATACCATGTATAATTTCTTTGTAATAAGAAAAAATCTTGGTATGAGACGCGCTTCAAAGAGAAAAATAGCGCGCTTATTGCCTTCTCAAGGCTCTTATCTGCGACGGTGTATTGTCGCTCGTGCGCTTCAGCCACTGTCCACAGTTGTATTTTCATCCATTCGATAATTGTCTCTTTCCTAGCCACTGACAACTCTTGTCGATCGATTAACACGTAACAGTTCCATGAAAACACAAGGCAAAAAAAGGGATCGTACAAAAGCGGATGGCTAATCGATTGGAATTTTTCAAGAAAATCTTTAAAAATCTCTTGGTTTATTTGTACATCTGCTTGTTTGAAAAAATAAGCATTAGACACCTTTAATATTTTTTCAAAAGAACTTAAAGTATCACTTGAGGGACACTGCCTTGAGGCAAGATCGATTAAAACTTTGTTTTCAGTTTCAATTGTTTTATGGCGATAGAAGAAAATCAAAGGAAGCGGCTCATTTTGCACCTCACAGCTTGGCAGCTGAATGCAAACGGGTTCTACCGTTAAATGGTTGATGCTGCACATCACCACTTCAAAACTTGTGTCATCGCAGGACTTGGAGCTAAAGTCAAAAGAGTATCTTACATGATAGCCTTTTTCGTTATCGTCTTCATCACTGCTTGGCAGATTAAGTTTAATGCTAGAATTTCTTTGCCTCTCTTCGGTAAGAAAATGGTCAAAGAATGTTTTTTTATCTTCCGTATCATAGTCTTCTATTAAATTATAAGCTAAATGATGGGTGTCGACTTCAGAAGGAATAAAAAAACCGCAAAATTCTTGCAGGTTGCTAGTTATTTTTTCTTTTAAAAAATCCCAAAGTAAATTCTTAAAGCCCGCAAGAATTGCACCTTTTCTTTCTACTCTTTCCTCTTTGTCTCTTGGAACAATATAAGTTTTTACTCCACTGTATTGATGGCATTGCCTTTCGTCAATACTCGGAAATAGTAGATTCGAAGAGACAAATAGATCGGCATTGAGTGCGTTTTGCGCGATCTGTAGAAATTCGACTCGGCTAAAAGAAAATGGGGGAAAGACAGCCTGATCGATGAATTTTTCATCAAAAGCGATTCCCCTTTCATTGAGGGACCCTTTTAACCATTCCTTAAAAGCCCCCATCTTATGGGGGATGACAGTTGTTTCGCGGTTGAAGATTTGCCAAAATCGAGAAAGAGGCTCCCCATGGAGCTTTTTTTCCCCACGAGGGACTTTTAAAAGAGGACCCACCCCATCTTCAAATTCCTTTGTATCGACAAACCATCTTTGAATAGGATGCATCACAGAAAGTTCTGTGAATGTGTCTGCATTTGTTTGGTCGCTTATATTCTCTGCAGCAGGAACTACCCTTCCTAAACAAGAACGTGGTTCCGTTACTATTCCAGATATACTAGTCATGTGCTTGACGTTTCTTGAGGCTGTGCGCCCTGGTTATTTTGAGCTTGGCGCTGGCTTGCTTCCATTTGACCATTCCAATAATATCCGTGACCATGACCATGTGGTCCCATCATCATCGAATGCATTGTTTGGGGATCCCCCATACCCTGTTGCATACCATTCATAGCTGGATGGTAGGCACCCATATATTGGCCATAGTGCATTTGCGACATATCCATTGTCCCATCATTATTTTGTTCCCCGTCATTATATTGATATTGCGCGGGATACCAGAACGCCTGCGGGGCTTGAAACCCCTGATACTGCATCGCTACTTGAGAACGTCGAAGTTCATCGTTTTCCTTTTTAAGTTGATCCCGTTCCTCTTTAAGTTCATCGTGTTTTTCTTGAAGCGCGTCCAATCTAATTTCAAGTCGCTCTCTATCAGATGCAAGTCGATTTTTTTCTCCTTCCAGGACTGCCTTGCTGGTTTTTTCCGCCTCAAGCTCATGAGTAATAATGGATAGTTTACTTGTATAAAACTCAACTTCTATATGGTTACTCTGAGATGGAGCTGCACTTGAGCCATTTGTAGAATTGGGTTGCTCCCACATCTTTTCTTTTTGTTCGAATATAGCAATTTGCGCTTCTAATTGTACAATTCGTGATTTTAACTCTGAGATGGCTATCTTACTGTTACACTCTAGTCTAGTGTAAGCCTCTTTAAATTGAGCGATACCCTCATTGCCTTTAGCTATTTCCCTTTTTAAGACGAGTGTATTTACATTGTGCTCTTTATCGGCTTGTGCAAGTTTTTCATATGCTGCTTGAAGTTCAGCTTTATGATCAGCGAGTTCCCCTTTTAGCCTATCCCGTGTCGCTTTTTGACTGGCCCGGTACCTTCTTCTACTTGCACTTCGGCGCGCTCTCGTTTCCTCTTCAGAAGCGTTGCTGTGATTTCTTCGTCGTCCTCGTTGCGCTCTCGTTCCCTCATCTCCAGAATCGGCGTAAGTGCTAGCAGTTGCCACTTGTCGCGGTTGCTGTCTTGCTGCTTGGGCAGGAGTTGCTTGAACAGGATCTGCTTGGAGGGGAGCAGGTGGATTAGACGGGGCGCCAGCTCGAGCAGTAGCTGCTGCAGGCCGTTGTTGTACAGGCCTTGCGGAGGCAACTGTTGCAAGAGTCTGTTGTGCTGGAACTAAACTCTTTGCTGTTTTTTGACTTAGCGGCGTATCTGATTGAGCAGATGATGCTTTTAGCCTTGCCATAGTTTCTTTAACTTCCCTTACCGCCTCTTTTTGCCATGTTTGTGCAAGGGCCTGCTTGTCCTTTACCTTACTTTCATTTAACACGCGCATAGTCGACTCATCTAGATGGACTACGCCATTAATCAAATTAAGTTTTGAAGTATATTTTCCCAATAGACCAAGCTGAACAATATCATCAAACTCTTGAGGATATTTCTTATCTAGTATTTTTTTTAAGGCATTGCAGACCTTTTGCTGTATATCGGGCGTCTCTTGAGCATATTGCTCAAGTTCCTTCAAATAAGTAGTGACCTTCGGGCTGCCATAAATGGGTTCCGTTCCCGACGCAGTCATGGCAGATGCAGTAATGGCAGATGCAGTCATGATAAAATCCCCCTTTTAAAGAAATCTATTACAGATGGTAGATAATAAAATAGCGATCGTATCATACTTTTATATATTATTCAACAACTTTTAATGTTAAAGATTATTTCTTATTATTTCCCTCTTTTTCAACAAGCGTATAATGCGTTGTAGGACCTTGACCATGACGCTGCAATTTGCCCCCATCAATGAGATGATTTAAGGTCCTTGTCGCTGTCGCTGCAGAAATGTTTGCAGCTCTTGCAACTTCTTTGCTTGTAATTATATCCTTACCTGCAAAGAGATCAAAAATAAGATCGTCGATTCGATTTCCCGTGATATGCTTTTTTTTACGAGGTAATATGCATTTAACAAATTCAACACCCTCTGTTACCTGTGGTTTTTCAAGCCCTGCCGATCGAAATGTTTTGAAAATGGTAGGAAAGCCTGATCCGAGACTCTCAATGTATCCTGTTTCTCGAAACACTTTGGTGATGGTATGATTGCGGCTATGAGTCATCCCCAATTCAAGCTGACCAATTTGAAGTGGTCCGGGGAATACGCCCGGACTAAAAAATTCAATTCTTGTTGGATAGACAGAAATACGGTTTGGACCTTGAATGCGCCAATTTCGGTGGAGGAGTGAATTTAGCAATGCCTCTCGAATAGCTTCTTCCGGAATCTCAAGCAAGTCCTTGCGTTTAAGTCCTTTTATCATAGAACTCTTATTCAAAATATCCCACAACCAGGCATAGGCCGCTTCGAATTGCTCAAAGAGTGTACCTTGACAATCTTTACTAGCTAAAATTCCATCGCGTCCAACATGTCCCGAAAAGCATGTGCAAATGATAAATGATTGTGGGAGATAAAATCCAGGCTGTTTACCAAATAATAAAATTCCTGCCACTGTAGGGTAGATTCGCGAGTGTTCTTCTGTAATAAGGTGGTAAGAGCGCAATAATGGGTCGGTCACATTGACAATATGGGCACCGCCTTTTCGTGTTTTTAGGAATGATTCTATCGCAACCAAATTCAGATCGTCCTTTGAAGCATTGTAGACTGGGAGTGAGTCATAATGTATGCCACGACTTTGATGTTGCAGCTCCTGAATAATTTCAGAAGTCGCTTTGATGGTCATTGCACCTAATCGGATATATGTTCCCTCAGAAAGCCCTTCGTTTTTCACAAAATAGGGTTTATTCATCCCTTGGGAAACTTCTATGACGAGAACAAGCTTTTCATCAAATCGCAATGAGTAAATAGAAGGAAGAATTGGGGGAAACGAATTATCATAAATAAGCTTCATGATGGATTCGTCTAATTCATCCACTTGACTTTCTTGAATGCCTACAACAGTACCGGAATCTGCTACACCGATAATGAGGCGACCACCAAATTGGTTAGCAAAGCCAATGATTGTTTTCACAATCTGATTGTTTTTAGGAACCTCTTCCTTCCACTCGACGGTTGAGGATTCTTTTTCCGGA
>Ga0206944_1159_pt1 | contig 11239 bp, 9 predicted proteins | sample Alteio_BWOrgHeat_4_FD_152978 | JGI IMG/M metagenome (GOLD analysis project Ga0206944, IMG submission 152978) | Enriched cells from forest soil in Barre Woods Harvard Forest LTER site, Petersham, Massachusetts, United States -... | ecosystem: Environmental > Terrestrial > Soil > Temperate forest > O... | reverse complement strand
TAAAGCAATAAAAATACCATTTTGAAAAAGTATCAATGGAACAGATAGCAAGAAATTCACAGCGCATTTATCAACGCCAGGTAGACTATATTTTTTAATAATTCTTTCGCAGTTAATCTCAAAAGATCCTCGGTAACACATCTTCTCCTGATCCGTCTTTTCCAATATGTCAATGACTTGGTTGTCAGTTGCACATTTAAATACATTAAATACAAAATGGCTATAAGAAGGGACATCTTTTAAAGTAAGCGTATTGATCTTAGCCTGATCATAAAGCAATGTACTTATTAGCCACTTTCTACATTGCCTATTGAACATATACCCCATACGGACCAAAGAAGCGGGAGGACACATCTGCAATACTGCATTGACCTCATCTTCTGACAAGTCAAAGCTTGCAGCCAAAAGCATACGGAAATAGACACTTTGCTCATCCTTTGCCATCTCACTTCTGTGCAAATTAATCCATTCTGCAGACGAAATAGAACGCCCCCTTCTGCTTTGCCATAACATTAAGCCTTCAATAAACAGCTCTTTCTTACATGGATCTTGAAATGCAGCTAAAATTTTATCAGAAGCACTTTTCAATCCCATTTTAGGCAGCAACAGAGAAGAAGAAATCTCCTCTAACTCAATATTGACGCTTGTGCAGTTAAGGGTCGGAAAAATATCCTCAAAAGTACTTGTGATTATAGGGAGTAATTGACTCTGAAATTGGGTATCATCTTTTACCCTAGCGTAAAGATCACTCAATCGCCTTTCCTGCTGCGCGTTTAAAGCAACAAAAGATTTGAAACTTTCAAGAGATGTGTGTTGTGAAGGCAGTGTCTCTATTCGCCCAGACATGAGTGCTCCCTACTTTAAGTTTAACTCTTTAAATCGGTAATTTCTACCCTTTTAGACGAGGGGCGCTCCTCTTTTTCCACTTTTTTCACCTCTTCATCAGTTTCCGCAAATACATCGTTAATAGCGCCTTTCAGCACTTCGATCTTACTGCCATCGTACATTTTTAAAATGACCGTTTGCTCTTGAATGCGCACGATTGTTCCAACGATGCCGACAGCTGTCACGCGGTCTCCTTGTTTCATGGAGTTTCTTTTTTCATCTAGCGCCTTTCTTCTTTTCTGCTCTGGACGCACCATGGTAAAATAACAAAAGGCAATGGCCACTGCCACCATCACCATGGTCTGCCACATTCCGCTATCTCTTTGCGGCATGGGCTCAAGTCCATCTGCAGCAAAACTTAAGCTGCTAAATAGACTTTGGGCGCTTAAAAACACGTAAAACAATTTTTTCATTTTGAGCCTTCCTTGTTTAATACGACAATATTTTCAACATGCACAGTATGGGGAAACTGATCAACTGGCTGCACTTTCTCAATCTTATAACCAAAGGCAATTAATTCCTTCATATTTTCAGCTTGCGATGTCGGATTACAGGAAATATAAAGAAGCTTTGGGGCGCCAAGCAACTTGATTTGCTCTAAAGCCGCCGCATCTAGCCCACTTCTTGGAGGATCGACCATGACAACATCTGGCAAAGGATAAGTTCCATTTTTTTTAATACCCTCTATCACATCGCTTACGTTCCCTGTCAATATATGCACATTAGATAAACCATTATGTTTTGCATTCACCCTAGCGTCTAATGACGACTCAGGCGATATCTCAATTCCGACAACCACTTTTGCGTCCTTTGCGGCGCAAATCCCAAGAGTGCCTGTCCCACAGTATAGATCGTAAATGACACATCCTTTAGACATATTTAAACTCTGTAGGGCTATACTATACAATTTTTCAGCTTGTGCCGTATTTGGTTGGAAAAATGCAGAAGGACTTAAATAAAATTCAAACCGTTGCGACTGGACGTTGAGAATCTCTTTAATGCAATCTGGCCCGTGCAGTACCATCTCAAAAAATTGAGTCGCTTGGCCTTTAATCGCCTGTTGAATTCTCAACATAATAGAAAGAGTGCTTCCTTGCCCCTGCGGGGTTAAAGCTGATGAGACTTTTTCGACAAAAGTCTTAAGGTGCTGCTTTGATAGCGCATCTTCTGGGTTGCCAGACACAGTGAGCATCAAGCAACGATCGCCAGATCTCATCCCTTCCCGCACTGTCAATGTGCGCAGTGATCCCTTATTGAAATGGGGGTGATATGCCAAGAGATTAGACTCCTCCCACCATTGCCTTACCACTTTTAAAGATTCTGAAAACCAAGGATTGACGAGATGGCATTCAGTCAGATTCAATACCTTCCCGCGGCTTGAGTCCATAATAAGCCCAAGGTAGCGATTTCCTGCGAGATCGCTTGAAAAAGTATATTCCATCTTATTGCGATAGTGCCAAGGAGAATCACAAGGAACAATTGGCAAAACGATAACATCTGTAGGAAGAAAAGCTGAAAAAAGATGCTCGATCTCTTTTTGCTTGATATTGAGCTGCTCGGCATAAGACATCTGCTGAAGGCGACACCCCCCACACTGACCAAAATGGATACATCTTGGCTTTTCCCGATTTATAGAGGGGCTGATGATGTCGACAAGACGGCCAACCTTTATCCCCTTTTTTTTCTGAAAAATGGACGCCTTGACGACATCGCCAGGAATTGCAAAGGGAATTTCGATTTTCTTTGAAGGATCGGAAGGTAAAGTCAAACACCCGTGCCCTTTTTTAGAGAGCCGGGTAATCTGACCTTCAACTTCTTGTTGTAACTTGAGCTTTGTCATATTGCTAGCGCCTAATCTCACGCGATTAGACACTAGTGTCTAATGACATGTATACCGAACGTAATTCAAAATTTGGGAATTTGGCAAGGAGGCGGCACAAGTTTTTGTGTCTGTAGCGAGCGGCCATTGCCTGGAGGCAAGGCGCAAGCGAAGACAAAAAAATTGCAGCCAAGCCGACGAATGCCAAAAACCAATTTTTGAACCACGTTCGGTATAAACTATCTAAAAGATGCCTTTTTTACAGGAAGCTTAGCAGATGGTTTTTTAAAGGACAAGGAATGAGCATTAGAAGCTGGCTTATGATGTCCCTTTACATCTTTAACCGGCGCCTTTACTGCTGCCTTTGGAGCGACTTTTTTAGCTGATTTTGCATCAGCCTTTGGAGCAGCTTTTGCGGCTTTCTTAACGGGTTTTTTAGTTCCCTTTGTCGCTTTCTCATTTTTGATAGATTCTTTGCGGTATAGCTTTGCAAGCTTTTCAAGCTTTACTGTGCCTGTTCTAACGCGCTGAGAAGCTGCTTTGTTACCACCTTCTGATTTTGTCAAATCAAGCGTGACGTTGTGCAAAAGATCTTTTAAATGCTTGTATGTCTCTTTAAGTCCCATGTTGTTCTCCATAAATTTGTGGGTTTTTAATGACAGTTATTTGGATATTACCTTTGGATATATTGTGCAATATTTTTCTTGCATCATTTTTTTTTCTTTCTATTTTTGTCGCTTTTTTAGACCCTTATAATTCCACGAAACATTGCCCAAACATGTATAAAGACGCGTTTTTTGGATCAAATTTATAAAAGATACAAACCGATATTTTTATTCGTTCAAATCAAAGAAAAACGCACCTGCACCGCGCTCATTTTACACAAATCTGCTAAAAACACTCTTCTTTTTCATTAAAACGACAATTTAGGTTTGAATAAGTTGTAAATGTCGACAAAAACATGTTTAAAACATATCCACAGCTATATTTTTTCGAAATTGATTTAAATACCGCTTCCGCTTAAAATGACATCGCCATGTACATATCATTCTTTAGACATCTTCTTTTTCTACCTCTTTTTATTGCGCATGCCACATGCTTACATTCTTTTTCTATGAGCCTTGCTGAAGGCGACAAATGGTTTGATGCCGGTCTTTTTCCGGAGGCCATTAAGATCTATCAAAGTGAGATCGATCACAAAGACCCAAACGAAAATCTTTTTCCTTCTTCAGAAAAAGAGCTACTTAAACTCCGCCTTGCGCACTCCCACTTTGCATTAAAACAGTATGAAGCCTGCATTAAAGTGCTACAAGAAGTTGAGAAATCTGAAGACAAGCACTATTGGCTTGGAGTTTGCTACACAAGACTTAATGATCGCATCAAAGCTATAGAGATGCTTTCTCATTACCTGAAAAGTTGCTCTTCTGATAAGCGTTATATAGATGAAGCTCGCTTTGAACTTGCCAAAATTTTGTCTTTAGAAGGAAAATTAGAGCAATCTGCAATCCAATTTCAACAACTTACGACTTCTCCTAATGCTGATATTCAATTCTTATCCAAACTTTATCTTGGAAAAATCGACATCGCAAGCGGCCGTTACAAAAAGGCAAAAGCCTTTTTATCTTCCATTGTGGATAGTGCGGAAGACAATGCGTTAAACCATAAACACCTTCTGCATGAACTTCTGTTTTTGCAAGGTGTCGCCTCATTTAAACTGCAAAATTATCCTGAAAGCTACAAACTCTTTGAAAAGGCTTTGCCAGACCTCCTCAACACAAAAGATTGGCAAAATGTTGCCCTAAATTATCTGGGATGGTGCTGTGTATATCTTGGCCAAAAAAATCCACAAGACAAAGATCTTTGTAATAAGGCTATCACAATCTTCACGCAGCTTCTTAAAAATCGAAACGAAGAAGGGGATGTTTTAAATTTGGCTATCGCCTACCTTGCTTTCGCAAAATATGGTGAGGGAGATGACTATTACGCAAAAGCAAGATCTCTTTTGTCTCAAACAGATAGTCTACACTCTGATGACGCCAAAGCAAATGCTCTTATTCTTCAAGCCGAAGCCTTTCCCACACATGAAGAAAGGCTGCAACAATTTGATAAACTTATACAAAAGACAAATCAAGACGATCCATCACTTGCCTTTTTCTGGTATAGTCTCGGGAAAAACCACTACATGCATGCCAATAATGTAGCTCAAGAACTGGATCAAAAAAAACAATGGATGCAAAGGTCTGTCAATGCTTTAAAAAAAGCAGACGGGCTTAGTCACCCACCAACGGCAAATATTATCAAACTTTTAACTCTTGCCATAAGCGCGCCTAACACTCTTTCAAGTTACAAAGAGGCCTATGACTACCTCAGTGCAAAGTTAAACCTAAGAAAAGAAGTCGATCTTCATTATATGCAAGGGTATCTTGCAAGCCGCATGGTTGTACTGGGAGACTCTCAGTATTTTCAAATGGCTAAAGAGCAATTAGAAAAAGTGGCAAATGATGAGGACAACCCGAGCTCTCAAGAAGCGCTTGAAAATCTGGCTGCTATGTACTACGCATGTGGCAAATATGGCGATGCAGAAACGCTGTACCTAAAGTTTGCCTCGCTTTATCCAGATATCCCATCTGCTGGCGATGCTTGGTTTTTTGCAGCTTGCGCAGCGGATCAATTAAATCTAGATAGGGCTGTTGGTAAAGAAAGGCGCCGCAAGGCATTTGAATGTTATCCGGCCGCATCTAAAGCCAAAGAAGCCTGTTTCTCTTATTACACCTTTGCCGAATACCTTCAGGGCGATCGCGATGCGATTAAGCACTTACAGCTATTTTTAAAACTTTATCCAAACGCCCCTCAATCTCTTGAAGCCCATTACCTGATTGGCCTTGACTTTAAGCGCGATCGCAAAACGCCTGAGGGTAAGTGGATACGAAAAAAAAGTCTTACAGAAGCAATTGATGCCTTTCATCTAGTCGCATCCAAATTCGATGAAATGGCTAAACAAAACCTATTTGAAAATGGCGATCTTAACTATTATGTGGCTCTTGGCTACCAAGCGCATCTTGAAAGAGCGCAAACAACCCTTGCCATTGCCGATGAGTCGCAAGGGGCCAAACGGCAAATATACCTTGAATATGCCGAAGATGTCTTTAAGGAACTAATCGACCCTAAAAATCCTTATCTTGCAAAACTATTAACGGCTGAATCTAACCAAGATTTTCCTTTTCCATCCCTTTATGCGGAAAGTCTTTTTGGTCTTGCGAAGACGCACTTAAAAAGACAAAATGAAGCAGCAGCTGTTGCTGTCTTTACAAAAATGCTACAACGATACAAAGACGCAAAATTTGTAGATGGGTATTATCTTTGCAAAGTATGGAGTGAACTTGGAAAAATAGCCTTAAAAAAAGGTGACTTTTCTGTTGCACTTCAACACTTCATGGAAGCAAAACAAACGGGGAAAGAGATGAGTCTTCTTAGTACAGATGAAAGGCTGCAACTTCTTATCGATGAGAGCTTATGCCACCGCGGCCTTAAAGCCTATGATCTTGCCACTTTAATTTTATCTCAAGTCATCAACGACCCGGCCATCTCCTCTTTGCGTATACAGGCAATGTATTTAAGAGCTGAAAATTATGAAGAGCAAGGCAGATACGATTTAGCGAGAAAACAACTTGAGTCTATTATTAAAAAAGGGGGGCACTGGTCCAAAAAAGCCCAAGAAAAATTAGAAATATTGGTAAAACATGACTTGTAACTGTTTTTTTGCAAATCTATTGCAATCGACTTCGAATTGGAATGTGATCCTCCTAATCATTGGGGGCTGCTCACTTTTAAGCTTTACGATTTTCATCGAAAGGCTTTTGCACTTAAGAAAATCTGAAATCGATACAAACCTTTTTATTATCAAAATGAGGCAGGCCATTAAAGAAGGAAACATCGTCGACGCCATCCACACTTGTGAAGACACCAAGGGAGTTGTTGCAAATATCACAAAAGCAGGTCTCATGAAGCACGCAAGATCAAAAGAGCAAATCGAAAAAACCATGGAAATCGCCGGTCTCATTGAAATTGCGGGGCTTGAAAAAAATGCCAAATTGCTCTCTCTTATCGCCTATATTACCCCTTTGATTGGTTTACTTGGTACAGTCCTTGGCTTTATCCAAGCATTTTCTGAGATGAGAATGAGCGGACTTGTCGATATCTCTGCGACAAGGATTGGGGAAGCAATGGAATATGCACTTATCACAACTGCTGCAGGACTTGTCGTTGCGATCCCCTCAATCATTGCCTACAACTATATCGTCAGTAGAATTGAGGGCTTTTTATTAGAAATTCAGACAATTTCTTCCGAAATTGTGGAGCTGCTTACTGATAACCCCCAAGAATTTACCTACTAGATGAAATTCAAAACAAATCTGAAGACGACCAATAGCTTAATCGACATGACGCCTCTTGTCGACGTTATTTTTCTCATGTTGATCTTTTTTATCGTCACATCAAATATTTTACCCCTGAAATCGTTAAATATCGAAAGCCCCGTTTTAGATAGAAATTCAGCAGCTCTTACTACCCAAGTGGTGGTGATCATGGACGCACAAAATGTCATTTATGTCGGTTCAAAAAAGGCAATCATCGATTTGGCCTCCGTTAAAGAGCTGCTGCAAAAGGAAATTGCGCAAATCAAATTGCAGCATCCACAAATTTCTCCAACCGTTGTCTTAAGTGTAGATAGGCGCGTTGATTACGGCTCCTTCTTGCGCCTTTTTTCTATCGTTCAAGAACTTTCTGCTAGGTTAAGACTTGTCTATAAACCTGAAGACTCTGAAATGTTAGACTTATGATGATAAAATTACAGGGGTTAAACCTCTTATATGGCAAAGAAAGGCATTTCACTTCACCTTTGTTGCAGGCATGCGGAATTGCTTTTCTTTGCCACCTTCTATTTTTTTTGCTTTTTCAAGTCGTCCCTTTAAAATTACGCCTTAACGAAATTACATACCCCCCTATCCAAGTAGATGCCCAAAGTGATTTTAATCCAATCAATTTACATATCGATTTTAAAGCGCCACTTGCGCCCATTTCAAAGCTACCCAAAAGACCTATTGTGTTGCCTACTTTAAAGCTTTCTTCTGCTGATGTGCTTACTTCTCATATGGAAGATGAAAAAAACATTCTCGCCCTTACCGGATTTCAAACAACAGAAGAGGAAATCTATTTACCCACTGTGAAAATGAGTAAAAATCTCCCTCTTTCTCCTTTACAAGTCTACATAGCAGGCCCAATAGCTGAATATTACGAACTTCAAGGCGAAGTCACATTTGATAACGCGATCTCGACTCATGAACACCAAAAAGAGCAAAGAGCGATCTTTCGCGTAATGATAAAAAAACAAACAGGAAAAATCTTTTGGTATGAGCCAATTGAACCTAGCAAAAGCGACTCTTTTAATCGCTTTGCAGAAAAATGCATACTGGATCTTCACTTTAGCAAGAGAAGCGATGCTTTAAATGTAAATGAAATTACCGATGGAATAATAGAGATTCACATAAGAGTATGATAGAGCTCACACAATCAACAGCATTATTGCTATATCTTGGATTTACCCTTGCCACCCTTCTTGGAGTATGGCTCTACAGCCACTATAAAACCAAGTCAAAAAAAGTTTTGCCGTTGGAAAAACAGCTACATATATGTGAATTTTGCCATTTTGCCTACCTCGATATCAATGCCAAGAAAATCACACAATGCCCGCAATGCAAGTCGTTTAACCAAGAAACGGTAGTTCGAGATGGCAAATTGATGTAAGATTTTGGGTTAGAATCGCTTCTCTTGGGGATCGACATTCCCAAGTGGTGAAGGCGATCCCCGAGAGAAGCGATTCTAACCCAAAATCTTACATCAATTTGCCGTCTCGGGCTGCCGTTTTTAGGTTCAACCTAGAAACGGCAGTTCGAGATGCTAAATTGGCGCAAGATCTTGAATTAGAATCACTTTGCAGTGGGGCGGGACATTCCCAAGTGGTGAAGGACCGCCCCACTGCAAATGATTCTGGTTCAAGAGATTCATGTCAAGTTAGCGTCTCGGGCTGCCGTTTCTAGGTTCAACCAACTCTCTTAAAGACTTCAACGATTTGGCCACTAACTGTGCGTTTAAAGACGCCTTCAATTACACGCCCCCGAGTATCTTCTAGCCTTTCAACTGTCTCTTTATCTGGATGAAGATAAGGACAGCGCTTCCAATTCTTACAGTTTTTTGTATATCGACAATTGTTTGTTTTATATTGAGGGGGCCTTTCAAAAACATTAGCCGTGTGGTGCTCCCCAAGCTGGTCTAAAAGCGATACCTGTATAATTTGCCTACCAATTGCATCTATAGGTGCTGAGTCTATATAAGGGTGCTTTGGATAGACAAAAGCCCCTTTAAATCGTTCATCGCATTCTTCATGATAGATTCCGACTGGAGCCCTTGTTAGAGTGTCAAAGCAAACCGTAATCCCAGCTCCTGAAAGGGCAAAACTACATACACTCATTTTATCCACCATTTAATTTAAATAACGCGATTTTCTATATAAATTCAATCAAACATGAAATATATACACATAAAAAATTAAACTCAACAAAAAAAATCGATCTAAAAAATATTTTGAGGTTGTTTGGGTATATAGACTTCTTTCGAAACTACAATCTCGTGCCTCTGCCCGCACTTTCCCGATTAAACTTTAGATGAAAAGGTGAGATTTTACCGTTTAGGTTCATGCGGGGCTGCTGCTTTTAGACTCTGTCTTCCTCTCTTATAAATCATTTTTCTATGAAAAGATGGCTAGATTTTACGCTTACGGTTCATCACCAAAAGTAAAGGCATAGGCGGAAACGCCATCGGGTGTTATTAAGGATACTTTATGACGACCATACTCACCTTTGAGGTTTAGAACATCGTATTTACGAGGTTCATGCACTATAAGGCGTCCTTGATCATTCATATCAGCAGTATAGTACTTATGGGGTAGGGGTAAGTCATCTAAGAGCACTGTGACAGCCTGAGCTGTTGGAGAGTCCATGACGAGATAAACTTGAGAGGCGATAAAATTTAACTCTAATGCACTTGTGCGGCTTTTCGAAGTGATTTTGTCTTGATCAGCCAACCAATTTCCCTTCAATCCGACGCGATTTTCTTCAAGCGGCGGTTGATAAGTATAGGAAATCGTCTTTTGCGGGACAAGAGAAAGACCTGGTTTATAGTGCTCACCTCGAAAGGTTCCCAAATAGGTCTCTGGAGTAGTTGTCCGGGATCGATTCAGCTTATCTTTTGCAGCAATGGGAAGCATCCCCAAGAGATTGCGAATGGCATTTTCAGTCTCCATATAGCCGCCCTCTCCAAAGTGCGCTTGCCTCACAATGCCTTTTTGATCGATGAGGTAATGAGCTGGCCAATAATGGTTGCCAAATGCTTGCCATGTTTTGTATGCATTATCTAATGCAACAGGATAATGAAGATGAAAACGCAAAGTGGCTTTCTTGACATGACTTACGTCTTTTTCGAACTCAAATTCAGGAGTGTGAATCCCAATGATGACAAGTCCTTTGTCTTTGTATTTATCATACCAGCTTGTCAAATAGGGCAAAGTGCGAATACAATTGATGCAACTGTAGGTCCAAAAATCGATTAAGACGACTTTGCCTTTCAGTTCCCCGATTGTCAAGGGGGCGCTGTTGATCCAATTGGTGAGGCCTGTAAGTTTCGGAGCTGGAGTTATATTAGGTAACTCCATCCCTTGCTCTTTCTTCAATGCCTCAATATTTGACTCAAAAAAAGGGGATATGGGTCTTAGCTTACTTAGCTCTTTCTCAACGCTTGCATGATTTTCAATTTGAAAGGAAGGGATGTATTGGATGGCAAATTGCTGCAGCACAACCTCTAAATTAAAAAACAATCCAACAGCCGTTAGCATCATCAGAGCGCCAAAAAGCTTTTTGATTTGCTCGGTGTGTCTGGCTAAGGAGGGAATCATTGTTAAAGTTCGTCTTCCTCCATAAGCAATTAAAAATAAAGGGATTCCAGTTCCTAAGCTATAGGTTACAGTTAATAAGACCACCTCAGTGGTGACTTGTTGGGTGGCAACAAGCGTAGTCACTGCGGCTAAAATGGGTCCAGCGCAGGGGGTCCAGACAAGCCCTAGCGCAGATCCAAGTAACAACCCTCCAGCAAATCCTGAACTTTTCTTTCTCCCTTGCAGTTGAGAGCCCAAATTACCTATAGAGGAGGTGGCAAAAGCAAAGCGATCGCTTATATAAGGAAATAGCATCACTATTCCAAATATGCCGATCGTGATGATTGCGATGTAGCGCAATAAGCTAGCTGATAGGCCTAAAAAACGTACAAAAAAGGTCAGAGCCAGAGTAAAAAAGGCAAAACTGAGCACCAAGCCAACGATCACACCAAGAGGTCTATAGCGACCTTTGCCAATACCTGCCGACAAAATAGCTGGAAGTAAAGGAAGCACACAAGGGGATAAAACGGTGACAATTCCAGCTAAAAATG
>Ga0206944_1158_pt1 | contig 11266 bp, 8 predicted proteins | sample Alteio_BWOrgHeat_4_FD_152978 | JGI IMG/M metagenome (GOLD analysis project Ga0206944, IMG submission 152978) | Enriched cells from forest soil in Barre Woods Harvard Forest LTER site, Petersham, Massachusetts, United States -... | ecosystem: Environmental > Terrestrial > Soil > Temperate forest > O... | reverse complement strand
AATGTGAGCATACCGTTTTTGACCAGATAAAATTGCCAGCAAAAGCGTTCCCAAAACATCTTCTTTTGACGGGGCATTAGGGCTGTTGTAATGAAGAGGACAATCCTTCACCCAGGGTGCGAATAACTGACATGTTTTTAGAAATTGTGCAAAGAAGACCAATTGACCAATTGGAGTAATCGGTGCTTGCTCATCCCATTCAACATGGACCAATCCTGCGAATGTATCGCACTGAACTTTTTCGATAGATTCTTTAAGGTTTTGTGCATTCGATTCTGAATTTGATAGCTCACCCATTGGGTGAGTGGTAAGAGGGGTGCGATCGTCTTCCATAACATCCTTGTGTTGTAGCAATTATGAAAGAAAATTATATCAGAATCGGTGTTTAACTGCCGTTTTTAGGATCATCAAGTTTAGGCATAGGGGAGATGGCATATACATGTAGAACAAATTTTGAGAGGTTTCTTTGCAGGGAAGAAAATTATAATTACAAACGCTTTTGAAAAGAAAAAGGATGAATGATCACCCGGCGAGAAGAAAAAGTCGCTAATTAGCCAAAAGGTTTATGAAACGAGGGTGTAAGAAGGGGGAGATGATGGATAATGAGAGAAGTGTTTCGACTTATGAGAGACTCAGCTAAGAAAATACCGAATTTAACACATATCCATTAGCCCATAGAGGTAAATTTCTTCATGGCTTGTGTCGGCCTTACAGGTCTCTATCAACTGGTTATGTCTACCTAGGCCTCACGGCCTAGGCTGTCATATGAAGGGCTTTTTAGCCCTGGTAGCTTGTAGTCAGCATCATAAGAAACATATAAAGTATAGGTTGCTCCATTAAACAAAAATGGCAGTTGTAGCTCTCGCCGCAACTGCCTAAATTTTAAAGACTCCGGATGAAGGATTCGAACCTACGACCAATGGATTAACAGTCCACTGCTCTACCGCTGAGCTAATCCGGAATAAGAAGCCATCATCTTAGATGAAGCAGATGTTTTTTTGCAAACATTTTTTCATGTGTCAGCAAATTTAAAAAAAATGCCTCAATTGACGCAATTGATTCTGTTTTGCTACAATCCAAGGATGACCCTAAAAACGGCCCTTGAAGACGCAACCTCAATAACACATTTTATTTGAAAGCAACATGACTAAACAAAAGAGCGAAACATTAATTATCGTCACAGGAGGAGCCGGATTCATCGGCTCTTCAGTGATTAAATGCCTAAATGATAAAGGGATCACTAATATTTTAGTCGTCGACAATCTAGGCACAAGCCAAAAGTGGAAAAATCTTGTCGGCAAGCACTTTGCCGACATCATCGATAAATCGCAACTCTTTGATTGGCTTGCAAGCAATAAAGAAAGGGTAGAAGCTTTTATTCATCTTGGCGCATGCTCTAGCACCGTTGAAACTGACGCAAGCTATCTTTTGGAAAATAATTACCGCTACAGCGTAAAACTTGCCGAATTTGCCTTTACTCACGGCAAAAGGTTCATCTACGCCTCATCAGCTGCGACTTACGGCGATGGCGCGCAAGGGTTTGTAGATGACGAAGATAGATTAGATGAGTTAGCCCCCCTTAATATGTACGGCTACTCTAAACACCTATTCGATCTTTGGCTTAAAAGACAAGGCGCTTTGCATCAAGCTGTTGGACTTAAATACTTCAACGTCTTTGGACCTAACGAATTTCATAAAGGGCGCATGGCATCTGCCATCATGCATATTTTGCCAACAGCCCAAAAAGAGGGCGTGATCAGGCTCTTTAAGTCAAGTTCTCCAAAAGAATTTGCCGATGGAGAACAAAAAAGAGATTTTATCTACGTCAAAGACGCCGCCAAAATGACAATAGAATTTCTCAACAACAAGGCTTGTGGCATCTACAACGTAGGTTCAGGGATTGCAGGGTCGTGGAATGAGGTGGCACAAGGCGTTTTTAAAGCCATTAAAACTCCTCCTAAAATTCAATATATCGACATGCCAGCAGATCTTTTGGGCAAATATCAAAACTACACGCGCGCCGATATGCAAAAGACGAAAAAGGCTTTAGGAGATGTGGCCAATTGCTGGCCCTTGCAAGAGTCGGTTGTTGATTATGTTTCTAACTATCTAATTTCGAGCCAATCGTGGTAAAACTTGTCAATACACTCGCTAAATTAAAAAGATGTAAAATTCTGGTCATAGGCGATCTTATGCTAGATGCCTACACCATTGGAAAGGCCTCTCGAATTTCGCCTGAAGCACCTGTTGCAGTGGTGCGAGTTATCCATGAAGAGACAAAGGCAGGAGGCGCTGGAAATGTCGCGCTAAACCTCATATCCCTTGGATTAGATGTGGCCATCTTAGGGCGCATTGGCACCGATGACGCAGGAGAGGTGCTTAAAAAGATTTTAAGAGAAGAAAAAATAGACGTAACGTCGTTAGTCGCACAGCCAAATTATAAGACGCCCATTAAAAATAGAATCATCGCCGACAATCAGCAAATAGTGCGGATTGATCGCGAACAAGAAGCGCCTTTGTCCAAAGAAATTGAAGAACAAGTGATAGCTTCCTTTTCACTTCTTTTTGAAGGTGTGGCAGCTGTTGCAATCTCTGATTATGGAAAAGGATTTTTAACAAATGCACTTCTTCAACAGATAATGCAAGAGGCCATCTCTTTAAATATCCCCGTTATCACTGACCCTAAGGGAGTCGATTTCTCTAAATACCGCGGCACGACAATTATTAAACCCAACCTTTCGGAAAGCTATGCAGCCTCAGGAATGCCAAAAGATGCTTCTTTAGATAGAGTCGCAGAGGCTATTTTAGCTAAAACAGATGCTCAAACTGTTCTCATCACGCGCTCTGAAGCAGGGATTTCCATCTTTCAAAATGAAGAACAAAGGATCGATTGTCCCGTCTCAATTAGGCAAATTAGAGATGTGACAGGAGCTGGTGACACCGTCTTAGCTGTGATCACATGCGCCATTGCCTGCGGTGTTGAAATTCAAGAAGCAGCAGAACTCTCAAATGTCGCTGCAGGCATTGCCATCGAAAGACCCGGATGCGCGAGAATTTCAATTGCCGATATGGCAGAAAGGCTTCTTGATGGGGATGTGATTACAAAAGTATTTGATGAAAAAAATATTTTTGCCCTCATGAAGATGTTAGAATCTTCGTCTTATGTGGTTTTAGATCTATCTGCTGAAGTTGATATCACCCTTAACACCTTTAGAGCCATTCAAACCCTTGCCAACCTAGAAAATCTTAAAGTGGTAATCTATTTGCAAAAGGAGATGAGTGGTTTAAATCTTATTCAGTTTCTCTCATCCCTTCACGAGGTGAAATATATCGTTCAGCAAAACGAAAGCTTAAATCGTCTTTATCAAAAAATGCCTCCAAATGAAGTCTATACAATCCAGGAGGGAGCGCTTGCTAAAATGTCTTCAACCATGGAAGTTGTCACTTTATGACAAGTGGAACAAGCAGGGCGTCTTCACCCTCTTTACCTCTAGAAAAAGGGGGTAAATGGCAATATGTGCCTACTCAAGAGAAACGCAATGCCCTCTTTAAACGGCAAGACGTGGCAGCGGTCATGCGCGCTTATTTTGAGCAACCTTTGGATACTAAGCTTAACGATTGCACAGGGGAAGTGGAGTTTGTAAAAGATGTTCTCACCAAGAAATTGTTTGTAAAGGGGATTGAATTTTCTCAAAATGGAAAGCCTACCATAGATCCAAGAGTTCAGCTTCTTGTCGCGCAACACCTCATGTTAGCCAAAGATTTTTACTCCGAAGATGATGTAAAAAGGTTACAAACAACTCTTCTTAAAGAATTTCCTTTTGCTGAACATTTAGAAACCTTTAATGCAGTTTTAAACAAGGGATATCGTTCCGAGCTTGCGCAAAAAATAGCAAGACACGTCTCTTCCATGTTTCATGAGCATGGCGTCCTTTTGATAGTGTCAGATGAGAATAAAGAGCACACCCTTCTATATGGACCTCAAAGGGATAAAATAAAAGTTGAGTATAAATATCACGTCACGGCAGTCGAAAACAATTATACAAAACAACGACTAGTACTTGATGCTAAAATCACAGTTATCTATTCATCATACTTAAGTGGTAAAGGAATAAATGTTTTGCAGATTGAATGCAGCCCTTTAGCTGAGCGTTTATTTCAAAAGATCACTAAAGCTAATCAAAGAGAAGAAAAGGACACCTCATTTGCATTTGCGCTTGCTGAATTTGAGCAGTTAATTCATGTCGATCTTTTTTCTGCTCTTCAAGAGTCTTTGGATGCAGGGTATAATATATTAATAAAATGTATATTCGCCTATCTAGATTTAGACAAGAGGTTTCCAGGGTATTTTGATGAAGGGAACATCAATAAGATGTTTGCACCTGTGGCTCTCAATGGACAAGTCTTAAGATGTAAAAGCCAGATGGATTTGTCGACAGATAACACGCATAGTTTAGCTCTTCCAAAGCAATGCGTAAGTGATAGGAAACGCTCTTTATACCCTCCTAATGTGGAAGCAGATGAGTATAATGGAGCAGAGCAGCTTTTTGAAGTCGTTGGCAGAATACATGCTAAATATGAATTGATGCGTTTAGAAGAATTTACGCGTCTTGATGCAGAGCCTGAGTGCATTGCATTGATTGTGCAAATGTCTCATGTGATCGGCCCCTTTTTGCCGCTGTTAAAAGGGATGGTAAATAAAAGCTTTCCAACTGATCATCCCTCACTTGTTCCCTACTCCAAAGCTCTTAATCGCCTCCTTTTAACTAGGTACCCGAAATTTATCGATTATACTCTTAAGTATAAGTTCAAAAAGATAACGGCAGAAAATCTTGAAGAATTTATCTCCCATCTTCAATTTCTTCAAGAGATCATCAGCCAAGGTGAATTACATGTAAGTCATCTATTATTCCACATCGGGGCATTTTTGCAGATGATCCCTATATGGCGCGAATCTGAAGATATTTGTCATAAAGAAATTTTTGAACACCTTGCATTTTGCTACGCAAACTGCCCTTTATCAAGTGCTGTACAACTAGTTGAAAAGCACTGGATTTTGTGCATACTGCATCCGACTCAAGAAATGCGCCGCCAGGAGATGATCGAGTTACTCTTTCCCCTTTTTTTTCGTTACTACGTAGTGATTTGCTTATATGACGATAAAGAAGAGGCTAAATTAAGAGAACTTAAAGACCTTATCGAACTTATCAAAACCCCTGATAAGGATCCTCATGATGCCTTAGCTCTCGGAGAGTGGGTGAGTGCAAGTGAGGTTGAGGCATTTGATCTATTTTTAAAGCTAACGCAAGATGGCTTTACGGCGTTTATGCAAGAGCTGTCTACAGATGAGAGTCTAGCGCGTCTTAGGTTTTCAAATAAGATTGCCACTATCATCCCACGTTTTTTTGCTCCTTCTGATAGTCTTAATCAAAGAAAAATTGCAGCCGAAACTCTTGTCACCGCCTTAACAGAGGATCTTGTTCAAGATCAGATATTTACAAACGACTATGCAAATCTCCTTGTTTTAGGCGGCTATGTCAGTTTGCCTGCTCACCAAACGAAATGGAAAGAACTTATTGACTCTGCAAGTACTCGTCACCCTGTACTCTTTCAACAAGCATTTGAGACAACGCGCAATAGTTTTTCTAGCGAGTTCACCTACCCTAATTCTGTGAATCTTAAAAAACTTGCGGCATTACGATCTCCAACCATGATCCCTGACGATATGTATGCGGCCTTTGAAGAAAAATTAACAGATGGAATTAGGGAAGAAATTCAAGATGTCTTAGATAGGATTCCTTTAGAATCTCTTGAAAGCGAGCTACTTTCAATATTTCCTCCGATTCATGAGGATGATGAGGGAAGGGCGCTTGAACTTTTTGTGATGTATACGGTTGCATCTTGTATCAAGTTTTTCGACAATACAAGCCCTGCTGCTTTTCTCTTGCACTTTGATGATTATTGTTCCAATAACCCTATATATTTAACATATTTCGATACCTTGTGCGAGGGGATCTCTCATGCGATAGAGATTATTTTAAGTGATAGAAGCGAAGAAACTATCCCCTCGGTTTTAAATAAGCTAAGGGCGCTCACAAAATTGCATTGCCATTTAAAGCTAAAAAAGAATTTCCCCAATGAATTCGATAATCGCTTTAAAGAGTACAAAATCGAACTTCAAAAGCGCCTTTTAACACTTGTGCAAGAAAGTTTTGAAAAACCTCAGCAGGATGTGCAAAAAGAACAAGCTTCATCATCCTCTTTTACATTGTCCTCTCTTGATTATAGGCAGCTATTTGAGCTTTATTCTACGGTTAAAACATATCTGCAAGAAACCGCAAAAGAGGAAAAAAATAGTAATCATCCCCATTGCCAATTGCTAAATTACCTTCAAAAGTCTCTCTCCATTGTCTAAAGCTTCTTGCCGTAAATTTTAAATTTTAGATTGCCATATATTTTGTGTATGAGGTAAAAGGAATTTTTACTTTAAACTACAGGGAGTTATCTCATGGCAGATAGTACAGGACCAAACGAGTCGGACCAAAAGCAAGCGGTTCAACAAGAGCAAAGTCAAGAGGGGGGCTTAAGTGCACGCCTTACGCAATGGATTGCCTTTACGATTACCTTAATGGCCATTGCCACATCTTTTACTTCATCGGCTTCTGGGAACGCCAACGGCGATATCGTGAACCTTACACATACCGAAACCAACAAATGGGCATACTTTCAGGCTAAAAGCATGAAAGAGCAAATTTTTAATACAAAGCAGCTTTTACTCGAGGTAGAAGCAAAAAATGTCAAAACTCCTGAAGCTAAGTCATATATCGAGTCGATGCTTAGTAAGTCAAAAGAAGAGGTGACAAGATTTCAACAAGAGAAAAAGGCGTTGCAAGCAGAGGTGGATAAGCTGCACGCTGACGTCAAAACATCAGAGTTTAAGGCCTACTACTTTGGCATCGGTTTACAGCTTCTTCAGATTGGAATTTTATGTGCATCAGTTGGCGCCCTCTTTGCATTTGTTTGGCTTTGGAGAGTGGGCCTTGTCTTTGCAGTTGTTGGCTTTTTAAATTCATTAAATGGTTGGTATTCACTATGGGGGGCGGGGTAGTTGAGAAACTTACCTTTCAGATATACACTCAAGACTTAAAATGTAAGGAACTAATAAAATGGCAAATGAAACAAAAGAAAATACGAACCCCCGCACGATCGATGAACTTTTAAAAAGCAAACTCGTGCAATTGATTGCGTTAACGACAACAGTCTTTGCAGTGATTGCAGCGATTTCCTCGGCAGTCAATACTAATGTCACGACGGAAAGCGGCGTTTTAACGGAAAAGCAAAATAACGGATGGTCCTACTATCAAGCAAAAAGCATCAAAGGATACCTCTATCAGCTTCAAGCAGATATTTTGGCTTTAGAAGATATCAAAGCAGAGAGCAAAGAGGCAAAAGCTGAGATTGCCAAATTGATGGCACCCGTTAAGCAAAAACTAACGACGTATGAAAGTGAAAAAGATGCGATCAAAGCAGATATCGAAAAGATGGATGTACGGATCAAAGTGTTAGAGAAGCGAAGCAGCAATTTTGGGACGGGTCTATTAAACTTTGAAATTGCGATCGTTTTAGTGTCGGTTGGCGCTATATTTAGCATGACAGCTCTTTGGCTTTTAGGCCTTGGCCTTGGCCTTGTTGGGGCGGCGTATATAGTAAACGGATATCTTGCGTTTTTTTAAGGAATTAATATGAAAAAAGAGATCAAAAGGGTCGTCGTCACTGGAGGCGCAGGCGCTATTGCTTATAACTTGTTGTTTTTGATAGGCGAGGGCGATTTGTTTGGAAAAGAGCAACCAATAGCTTTGCATATTCTGGAGATTCCAGAGCTTATTAAAGTCGCTGAAGGCGTTAAGATGGAGCTTGAAGATTGCCTTTTCCCATTACTTAAAGAGATTCATATTGGATCCGATCCTTTTGAAATGTTTAAAGACGCAGATGTTGCCATCTTAGTCGGCGCAAAACCAAGAACTCTTGGAATGGAAAGGGGCGATCTTTTGGCAAGCAATGCTAAAATATTTATAGAGCATGGCAAAGCTTTAGATGCTGTTGCAAAGCGCAACGTTTTGGTCTTTGTTGTGGGAAATCCTTGTAATACCAATTGTCTTATCACTTTAAATAATGCCCCAAGCTTACCTAAGAGCAATTTTCATGCGATGACGCGCCTAGATCACAATAGAGCGATTCACCTCTTGGCAAAAAAAGCCAAGGTCGAAGTTACGGACATTATGCAAATGACGATTTGGGGCAATCACTCTTCAACGCAAGTGGCAGACTATTCCAATGCGACAATTTGCGGAAAAAAAGCGATGGATGTAGTCAAGGACCGTCAATGGTTAGAAGGTGAGTTTATCCCTAAGATCCAGAAAAGGGGGGCTGAGGTGATTGCGTGCCGAGGTAAGTCCTCTGCTGCATCGGCAGCTGTTGCCATCGTCCTTGCTGTGCAAGATTTAACCACGCCAACAAAAAGTGGGCAATGGTACTCCTCTGCGATGTTTAGCGAGGGCAACCCATATGAAATAGATCAAGGGCTTATCTTTTCATTTCCTTGCAGAACTCTTCTTGATGGATCTTTTGAAATTATAAAGGGTTTATCTATTGACCCTTTTATTTTGGAGAAAATTAAGCTCTCCGAAAAAGAGCTCATTGAAGAAAGAGCGCTAGTTCAAAACAACTGCTTAAAGGTTTAAGAATATGGGCGCTGAAAATATTAACGATGTGTTGTTCGAAATAAAAAAACAACATTTAGAAACGGGCCTACGCGGCTTTCCCGTCGGCTATTGTACGACATCAAAGGTCGATCCTGAAAAAGGGTTATACTACATGGAAAGGCCGGTGAGTGAGTTAATCCAGCATGAGCCAATTGAAGTGATCTACCTTTTATACCATGGAAAAGCCCCAAGTCAAGAAGAGGCTAAACAATTTGCTTTAGATCTTCAAAAAAGAGCTACTTGCTCGCCAAAACTTCTTGATTTGATCCGCTCCCTCCCAAGGGAAGGGCATCCGATGAAGCTCTTTTCTACCGCTTTACTTTTAGCTGGCATGCTTAAAGAAAAAAATGACATTAAAGGGGCAGATTATAGAGAAGATTGCTTAAATATCATCGCACAAGTTCCTGAAATAGCGGCTACTGTGATTAACCACCACGCCGGTTGGAAAAACCATTCTTCACCTAAGTCTTCACTTGAGTATATCGAAAATTTCACAAGTCTGCTCAACGTGCCAAATGTCGATAAGGCTAAGCTTTGCAAGGTTTTAAAGCTTTTTAATATTCTTCACTATGACCATGGAGGGGGCAATTTATCTACATTCGTAGGAAAAGCTGTCGCCTCAAGCCGTGAAGATATGTATGGCTCCCTTGCAGCTGCAATGTGCGCGCTTGAAGGGCCTTTGCATGGGAAAGCCAACGAAGATGCATTGGTTTTTGTGAAAAAGGCTTTAAAAGATCTTGGTGAAAATGCAACAGTCAATGAGCTTGAAGGCTGGCTTAAAAAACAAATTGCAGAAGGGGCCATTCTTTTTGGTTTTGGACATGCAGTCTTGCGAGTTGAAGATAGCCGGGCGGCCATCCTTTATGGAGAAGCTAAGAGTGATTTTAGCAACTCTCCTGAAGTAAAAATGGCCCTTTTATTGCGCGAAGTGGGGCCAAAGGTGTTAAAAGAAAATCCCAAGATTTCAAACCCATATCCCAATGTCGATGCCATTTCAGGAAGTCTATTAACGGCTGCAGGATTTCCTTATCCTGAATATTTTACTGTTTTATTTGGTGTCTCTCGCGTTGTGGGGATTGCCATTCAAATCGTCTATGAAAGGTGCGTCGCAAGAGGGGGAAAAGGGCTTCCCATTGTCCGTCCAAAGTATATCTATAAATCTCCAATAGAACAAAAGATATGACCTTTTCTATGATTGAAGAGGCCTTTAATAGGGCCTTAAAATACTCCTTCGTCAAAAAAAAGCTGCTTTGCACCTTTTTAATGCTTGTGATGGTAGGTCTAATCTTTGTTTTTTTTCATGGCATTGCCCCCTTGGCGAGCAGTTGGGCTAAACTTGCTCTTCTGTTGATTCCCTATTTTCTATCTTCAGCTATTTTGCTTCCTGCAGGCATTGTCTTAATCCGCATCTACCATAGCGAGATTAAGGGTAAAAAAGTGGTCTATCGAGATATTGCGACAAAGTCGTTGGATTTGATGATGGCGGCCTCTTATCTTTTTCTTCCTCTGACGCTGCTTTTCATCTCCTTATGGATTGTTCTTGGCATTTTTGCTCTCTTGCAACAAACGAGTGGTTTTGGGGAAGTGATCGCAACCATTTTTGCTTTTTTCCCATTTCTTATTTCTTTTTTTATCGTTGTCTTGATAATTTTTCAATTTGCTGTATTTTTTGTCGCAACGCCACTTGCCGCTTTTTTAGGATTGGACAAAAAACCGCTGCTTAATGCCATTGTACTAAGAGTGAAAACCTCTTTATTTTCAAACGCATTTTTAGCAATATTATCGATAATCCCTTTAGTGATGACCATAAAAATTTTGATCGGATCATATCTTATGATGGGGATGACCTATGAATTAAAAGGATCGATGCTACAGCATATCATAGAACTTTTTTTTGTGATGCTGCCATGTGCAGCGCTGCTCACTCCTTCAGTCATTTTTTTCTTTAATTTTTCTGCAGAAGCGCAGACGATTGTGAGCAAACTGCATCCAGATCCGCAATAACAAGGGCGTTATGGGTTTTTGTTCCGACGTCTTGCACTGGGAAGTTAAGAGGCTCATAGCCACCTGTTAACACTTTTTTTAGTATAGAGGCTTTGGATTTTCCGATCACGTAAATTACAATATGGTGTGCGTTATTAATGCATGGGTAGGTCATGGTCATGCGCCATGTATTTTGCTCTTTGACAAAATTGGGGGTGACTAGGCGGTCTTGCACTGTAAGTCCTGCAGAGTTGGGAAAAAGGGAGGCTGTATGCCCATCTTCTCCCATGCCGAGCATTACAAGATCAAGCTTGCCATTTTCAACGCGCTTTAAAATTGCCTTTTCATACTCTTTGGCAGCGATATCAAGATCTACTCGATCTGCAGGCATACGGAAAATATTTTCCTTTGGAATAGGAAGATTTTGAAAACCAGCGTCCATGGCCATTTTGAAATTGCTGTCCGGATGGTTTGGGGGTACAGATCTTTCATCGCTCCAAAAAAGTAAGAGGCGGCCAAAG
>Ga0206944_1157_pt1 | contig 11391 bp, 12 predicted proteins | sample Alteio_BWOrgHeat_4_FD_152978 | JGI IMG/M metagenome (GOLD analysis project Ga0206944, IMG submission 152978) | Enriched cells from forest soil in Barre Woods Harvard Forest LTER site, Petersham, Massachusetts, United States -... | ecosystem: Environmental > Terrestrial > Soil > Temperate forest > O... | reverse complement strand
GGCGCACCATGACCACACCCACATCCATTTTGACCATAAGTCGTGATCGACCACTGCAAAACACCCGCACCATTATTCTGGAACAAGCGGGATATAGTGTTTTCGCGGCCTCGAATGACAAAGAAGCAGTCGGCTTCGTTGAGGCCCCAAATACCATCGATCTTGTTCTAATGTGTCACTCGGTCCCAGAAGCAAGCCGGTTGTTACTGGTTACCAGAATCAAAGAGCTAAAACCAAAACTGCCAATCCTGATGTTGTATAACGGGTATGATCCTACGGAAGCCAAGGTTGATGGCTCACTGCACAGCCTAGAAACACCAGAGGCCATGCTGAAAATGATCGGCTTCATGACGCAGAATATTGGTGAATCGCCTGTGTAGGTCCACCTGTACGGCTAGTGAGCACAGCGGTTCCGTTCACCCCGCGCCTGATGCTGCCGTTATAAGTGCGGGTTGCAGACTGTAGGAAAACAGCCAAGCGTTTCAGCCCCAAGCAGCACAAATGTTAAACACATTCAGAGTAGCTGGACAAATTATAATAGCTCCGGCTATGCCAAAGAAACATAAACGAGCCAAGAACACTGATTCCGAAGACGGCCTCTGGATCGCGCCACGATACAGCCTCAAGGGTGCTAACGGCGACCGTGCATGGGAAAATCGCCCCGGCGGTCCGCCCCATAGCAGTCGATTTTTAGAACTCGCTGATATTGCCCTTGGCTTGAAAAAAACCGCATCTAAGAAGGGTAAGCGTGCTGCGACTGGAATTCACGCCACCACTGTCAAAACTGAGCCCTATTCAAACTAAGTTATGGAAAACCGCCACTCTCTCTTCCAGAAACCTCAAAGTAGATAAAAAACACCGTTCACGCTGCTTCGAATGTGGGATAGAATCCCCACACCTTAACCAACTATGTCTTTGAAATCGCCCAAGCCGCGATTTGAGCACCGGCCCATACTTGGCATGCCGTTGCGACTGCAATCGTATTGCTGGCTCTGTCTGAAATTTGTTGCTGCCAGTGATAACTTGAAAATGTTGAAGATCGCGGAGAGGGCTCACATCTGCCCCAAATGGCAACTCTAAACCGAGTGCCACCTTATTGCTCAAACCTTTTTCTAATCTTTACGCTCTCGGCTCCCCTTTTGGGCGAATGACCAGAGCAAATTCCGGGATGCGGAAAATTCCGCGAATGGTGTCACAGCCATCCTGAATTGTGGTACACCATAGCGTTTCGCGGATTTGATTGATCGCTTATGTCGAATCTCTCATTTGCTCTCTGTATTCTCACGCTCGCCGGCGTGATCTCTCTTTTCATCCTCGCCCTGGCAAAGCATCACCGCCGCAAGCAAATGCGGGAAGTCGGATTCGATGAAGTTATCCCCTTTTTGACGCCCACTAATTTGGCCACGCTCTTAGAACTGACCAACCCGCAAAATGAAAGCTACCTTCGCTGGCACGTGAGCAAATCAGAATTTCGGGTCATCCAGCGAAGAAGGGTTCGCCTGCTGATTGAAATCACTAAGCGCATTCTCCGCAACACAGGACTATTGCAGGATCTTGCAGCCAGCCAGCTTTACAGCCGCAATCCTCTGATGGCGAAGCTGGCCGAGGAATTGATTGATGTGGGAGCAACAGCGCGGATGTATTCGTTGTTCGCCTTGACGAGGCTCTATTTAAGAAAGGCCGTTCTCGCTCTTGGACCCTTGGCATTCTCGACACAACTTGCCGACTTTGAAAAGATGGTCGCTTCCGATCTTGTCCCCGCTTACGAACAACTTAAGAGCAAAGCAGCCCATTTTGCCCTTTTGCGGTCAGCGGCATCCCTTGAACCGCTCATGCAAAATCTCTGACTTTAAAAACATCGCTTGCGAGAAAGCCAGTCGCGTAACTGCTGCTCCAGCCGTTTTGTTTCATCCAGCCATTCCTTTTCCAACGGAATCGCCGTCGTTCCTCTTCGTTCCGGCACATTCCAGCAATAGACAATCCACAGAACACAAGCCGCGTCATACGCCCACGCCGGAAACTGATCAACAATCGTAGTCCGGTAATGCAATTTGACGCGCACCAGGGCGGCCATGAGTTGTACGCTATGACTGAGCGCGAACCCGGAAGCAATCCCGATTTCATAATCTGTCCATTTGCGATCCAGAAACAACATCAGACAACCGAAGAAGACCACCAGAGCCACCACCATGAGACTCAGGACACGCGAGGCAATGAGGAAAATGGTTGTCCGATCTGGCATCTCAAGAGCGGCCCCAGTCAGCATCAAGACGACTGCAACAGCCACCGGCACCGAATAACGATAGAACCGGACGCGATGGTATCCGCGAAAAAGGCGTCTCGCGAATAGATCGTAGATGACAATCAAACCGAGGGCGAACAACAGCAGGTCGGATATCCAGTAAGCGAAGTAATAGCTCTTGTAGCTGATCCCGAAAGCGATCCACCGCACAACCGAAGCGGCGATGGCCGTGACGACATAACCGAAGAAGAGGGGAAACTCCCGGTACGCTTTGCGCCAGAGCAACACTCCGGCGAGAGCGGCCAGTAATGGCAACGCCAGCCATCCTAAGAGCTGTAAAAGCCAGTTAAATTGCATGAAGTCCGGGCAAGCCAGCCTAAATCAGCCGCCCGGAATTCACAAATTGAAATGAGCCCTGTTTTACTTACAAATCCTTCCTGGATAACAGGTTGGAATCGGCCCGCCACCGTCGAAGAAACGGCTTTCCAGTTTGCTGCCATTCGGACATTGAGGCGTTCCCGGATAACAAGTCGGAACGGGCCCGCCACCGTCCAAGATCGCTTGTGGCGATCCTGCGGAAGCCGAAATTGACGCCAAGGCCAACATCAAGCCCATGAGCTTTTTCATGCAATGAAATCCCCCTTCGAAGTTACAAGTGTGTGCAAAGAAATGTTATGCCGGAGGCCCCGGACGAGGAGAGGTTCCGTGCCTTTGTTCGGAAATAGGCGATACGCCAGCGAGGCCCGCTTCGCTTTCGCTGAAGATTCCTATTTGCCTTTCAATAATTGCGACGGCGTTACGTCGAACAACCCCGCGAGCTTGCAAAGCGTGGACAGTCGAATGTCTTTCTTGCCCCGCTCAATGGCGCTCATGAACGATCTCCCAAATCCTGTTTCATGGGCGAGTTCTTCCTGACTCCAGCCGCGTTTCTCGCGGAGGGTGCGGACTTTTTCACCAAGTCGTTTTCTCAGTTCAATAGAGTCTTGCATTCACCCATAACATCGGGTTAAAGTGCTCTCTCAGTCCACGCTTTATCGGCTAACGCTTGATCGGAGACATTTAAATCTCTTTCCTCGCCTGGAAAGCCCAGGCCATCGGAGGTGTTGACCTATGTTGCGACCCTTAAATAGGCCCGCTGCTTGTGCCCCGCTTTTAACCGTTTTCCTTGTGTTAGGAATCGCCGCCTGCTCATCCGGTGATCTTGGCCGGTCTGAGGCAAAGAAAAAACTCTCAAAGACCGTTGCTGCATGTGATCCCTGCTATGTGCCGTTAAATCTCGCAGAGCCAATGGCCCAGAAGCTCGTTCAGCTCGGCTACCTCGATTCCCACACATTCCAACTGACCCCTCTGGGCCAGAAGATTCTCGGTGAGAACGCGCTCTTGCGCGATCCCGTTCCTGGGCCGCGCCAAATTTATGTCGCCGCCTTTAAAAAAGAAATCGATGAAGTGACTGGGATTGCCGCAAACACGCGCCGCCAAGGGATTGTCGACGTGCATTTCACCGACCGAGTTATCCCCTTAAGCGATTTCTTTCGTGAACCGCAAAATGGATTGGAAATGTTGAGGCTCGGCGGATTCGCAAGACTTAATGATTTATCGAGTTTCGGGACAGTGGAGCAATCGAACGGAAAGCTGGTTGCCTTTCATACTTCTGGATTAGCACAATTCAAAAAATACGACGACGGCTGGAGGATCGAGCTGTCCCGCGGCATGAGCCCCTGGTCTCAACTCAATACGCCAAAGATTGGCGGGTTTGCTGAGTCCGACCTTCAATCGCAATTTCGCTGAGGTTGCAGTGATTGTTTGATATTCGATTTTGCCAAGTCAAAAGTGAAAAGGAGAAAGCCATGGTTCGGGCAAGACAAGGGGTTGTCGTCTTATTGATCCTCTTTTCAATTCATGGAAGTCAGATCAATGTTGCCGCTTTCCAAAATCAGGGCAATGCGAACGCCGCGACGCATTCCGGTTCATCTGGAAACGGATTAACCGATCAGCAAGTTCAACTGTGCAAACTTAACGATGATTTTGTGCATTGGGAGCCGCCCCCGCCGGAAACCAATGCGATCAAGAGGGCAACTGCTGGCCCTGTGAGAGAACCCGATTGGAATGGAAGGCTGCAAAGCATTCTTGGTGATGGAACCTTCACGAATTGGAAGGTCATGCTTTATTCCCTTATGGTGAATGATCACCGGGAAATCTCAATCAATGTCCACTATGTCTGTCGTCTGCCTGGACGCGAAGTGTGGATTAGTTTATTCACGACATCGGTTGATCGAATACCTTGGCCTCACCAACGATCCGCTATACCTCCAAGCGATCCCAAAGTCGGTTCTGACATTTCGAATCTTCTTAGTACGATGAAGCAAGGCGACTCGGCCACCGTGTCCGGCAAGATATTTTATGAGCGGCGTTACGTCGGTGACCTGCTGTTTCCAACAGTCTACGATTTACGTATTGGAAGGCAGAACATGGGCGCAAGGAACCTTTCGGTTCGTTTCGACAAGATGTCGAGGTGAAATCGAACGATGAGAGTAGACTCTATCAAGGCCGAGCCCTCTAGCTCGGCCTTTGCTTTGGTCCCCCTACGTAGGGAAAACAGAACACCGCTGGTCCTGACCTAGAGGAGCGCTGTTATGCACAGCTTTTTGGCTGGTTTTAGCTGCAAAAGGTGACAGTAGATCGGTGACATTTCACTCGTAATACCAATACAGTGTCAATGCAGCAGTCCACATTCCAAGAGTTGCGCAGCCCATATTAAGACAGCAAAACTAATACACTCAGAGCGAAAACCACCTTCCTGTCACGGAAGAGGTTGCGGGTTCGAGCCCCGTTGGCTCCGCTCTTTTTTTCCCTCGTAGTACAGAGAAAGAGGCTGTTTCTGCCTTTTTTTGATTTGCAAATTAAGACAGTAAAACTAATACAGTTTTATGGCTGCAATTCCTGGGATTTATTTGAGGGGAAAAGTCTATTGGATGCGCTACAGCCGACTTGGGAAGCAATGCTTCGTTTCTCTTGAAACAAATGATCTGGCTGAAGGGATTCGCCGCGCTGCCAAAATTCGCACAAATCCTCTTACCAAGTCGCAAGCCACCATCGGTGATCTCATCGACAAATTCCTTCGCTACAAGCAAACCAAGGCCAAAAGGCGTTATACGCGGCATTCTGCCTACAACAAAAAATATGTTCTAAGGCGAGTCGATCACTATTTCGATGGCAAAAGCATTTCAAAGATTACGCCAAAAGACATGGAACGGTTTTACGAGAAGACTGCTAGTAAAAGAACAGAACAAACCGCTCACACTTATTTGCTTTGCGCCCGGGCTTTCTTTAACTGGTGCGTGGACACGGAGCGCATCATGCTCGTCAATCCTTGCAAAGAGTTTACCGTTTCAATAGATCAGACATTTTCGCGCAAACGATTTTGTGAACCGGCTCTCATGCACAAGTTGATTGATGAGGCTCCGAACCAACAGATGAAGTTTATCCTCTATTCCGGTTTTCACGGTATGCGATTTAACGAGATCGTTGAAGCAATCCCCTCTTGGTTTGATCTCGACCGTAAAGAAATTCATGTCGAAGAGACACCCCATTTTCTCCCCAAAAATAAAAAACGGCGCACGATACCCATTGCCGATGATTTTCTTGAATTTCTAAAAACTTACCCGCTGAATGGAAAATACTGTATTGCGCCGGCGGTGGAACGGGGAATAGCCAAATATCGCTACGACTTTACCCGACCTTTCCGCCTCTATATGAAAAAGCAGGGTTGCCCCTGGGTCACTCCACATGTCCTCCGACACACGTTTACGACCCTGCTCTATTTCGCCAATACTCCTCTCATCAAAATTTCGCAATGGAGCGGGGACACAGTTCGGGTTTTGGAGAGACATTATATTCATGAAGTGCCCGGTGATCGGGAGATCAACAACCTCATGAAGCGACCAGCCCCAACCTCGCAGCCCGAAGCCCCTGTTGCTGTTCCCATTCAAGCAACAGGATAATCACCAAGAATGATCCGATTGGCACACTCGTCCACTTTTTCTTTGGAGAAAAGCTTGCATGAATGTTTATCGACGGCAGGCGTAATCCATCCAGCTTTTACGCAACGGTCAAATAAAGTTCGTTTACCGATGATCTGGCTGGCGATTTCGGTATCGACCAGCTTGGGCTCAATTTTCACTAAGTCTGAATATTTCATCTGATTCGCGTTTTGCCTCATTATCTTATGAAGATTGACCGAAACAACAAACGATGATTTGGCATGCTGCAAACACGATCTATAAGGGGCCTTTACCCTTGCCACGAGCCTGGAAACGACGTATCTTTAACCCAAGAGTGAGCCTCGTGAATTTACAGCGTCTCAGCCGAATAACGGTCGAACAGGGTAAGTGCGGCGGTCGCCCTTGCATTCGCGGCCAGCGCCTTCGTGTGACCGATATTCTCGAATTATTGAGCGCCGGGTCCTCCTTCGAAGAAATTCTCGCCGATTACAAGTTTTTGGAACGCGAAGACATTCTTGCCGCTATTGATTATGCGGCCTATCAGACTGATCACGTTGTGCTACAGACGTGAAATTTTTGGTCGACAACCAACTTCCGGCAACACTCGCCGAATATCTGCGCAAGCGAGGGCACGACTGTCAGCACGTGTTAGATATTGGCCTTGATACTGCTACTGACATCGATATTTGCCGCCACGCCGAACGGGAAGATCGCGTCATAGTCAGTAAAGACGAGGATTTCCTCTATTTGGCGAGTCGGCCAGGAGCAAGCACCAAATTCTTATGGGTGCGTCTCGGCAACTGCCGTACCACATCGCTCTTAGCCGCATTTGAGAAATTTTGGCCAATGATCGAATCTTCACTGGAAGCGGGGGATCGGATTATCGAACTCCGGTAAGCCCCTCATCAATCATTTTGGTACCTTGTTCATATTTTTTTTGCGGTTCCATTTTCACAATAACCGGCAACTCTTTTTTCTGCCGCCGGATCAACAGCTATTAGATAATAAGGTGCAGTTGGCTGTATCCATCTATCCGAGTAATTATTTATGTCTTTATCCCACGATATTACTGATTGGCTTAATCACACTGAGCCTATCCCGTATCCTTTGAACTTGCGCTTGCTTGCCGACCGCATAGCTGTTCGATTGCGCGATGGCGGCCTCGCAGAAAATGAGATCAAAAACCAATTGCGCACTCTTGCACCACTTGAATTCTCTATCAATCCTTCCATTGAAAGCACCTGGCACTCTTACTTCGGACCACGCCGAACATTGGCGGATGGGAATGAAGAATATCCTAATCTTTCAGATCTGAATTCTGACACTGTCGAAGATTGGACTGATCTCGCCGTTACTCTTAGCTCCCCGATCATACGAGCGCGATTCGCCGATGCTGCCTGGGAACTCGGCAAGCGGCTTGGAAGTCCCAGAAAAGATTTGCATCGTTTCGGTCGTTTAGCCGCTGAAATGTACATTGAAGCTGCCTCAGAACAAATGAGTTCAGAAAATTTCTTTTTGATGCTCGGAGCGCTCAATCGCGGCATCATCCTTGCGATGAAGTTTAATGAACTAGAACTCGCAGACCGCGGAATGAATCTCATGATGTCCTTCGCTGATTCGGCAAAATTAGAGCATATCGGATTCTGGTCAGCGCCCTTTGATCATCTCATTGGATTAAAAGCATTACCTGAAACGAAGAGACAACAGATTTTAAACCGTTATGAGGCGCGATTCCGCGAGACGATCCAGAGTCGTGATTTATTTCGAATATCCAAGACAGGTTCTGACTTGGCAAAATACTTTCACAATCGTAAGGAGTTCGATCGCGCCAAGGCAACCACATTGACCTTTGGTGAAACCGTATTGGATATTGCTTCCGGCCTAAACGCATCTTTAGCTACCCATCACATGGGAAACATTCTTGAAGCCTATCGCCGCTTCGGTTTGCGGGAAGATGCGGATCGTGTTCGTTTGCTATTGGAGGCAAAAGGAAAAGCGGTAAAGGCTGAAATGAAGGTGCGGCATTTTGTGGTCGAGCATGACCGTAATGAAATGGAATCTTCATTTGCCAAGATCATGGATGTCGCCGATTCCTTTGTCGCTCTATATCGCCTTGCAAATTCTTGCGTCCCGAAACCAGAGAGAATTAGAAACCAATTAGACAATGGGGGGTTTATAGCACACCGCATAATGCCCGTTTGCATCATCGGAGACGATGGGCTTCCGGTTAGCACGGTCGCGACTTACGATCAAGACAAGGAAGGACATATAGTCATGCAGGTAACACGCGAGATGACCCTAGGCGTGTCATTTTTCTTGGCTGGCCTTGAAGAATGGAAAAAGAAATTTAATCTGAATAGCCTGTTGCAGACACCAAACATCCTTAATTGCCCTTTGATTTCCCCGGATCGCCTCTCTCTTTACGAAGAAGGACTCAAAGCATTCGAAAATGAGGATTATGTGAAGTGTATTCATGTGCTTATACCTCAGATCGAAAATAGCCTTCGTGTGCTGCTAGAAATCTTGGAGATTCCGATCACGAAAACCGATGATATGGGCGGTTTTGAACTTAAGAATATGAATGATGTTTTGCACGATCTGCGTGTTCGAGACACTCTCGATGAAACCCTCTGGTATTTTCTTAAGGCGCTTTATAGCGACAAACGAGGCACCAACCTACGCAATTTGGTTTCCCATGGCATTGCGCGCACAGAAGTACTCAATCGTTATAACGCAGCTCTTGTTATTCAAAGTATTCTATTTCTCGCCGTAATACGTGAAGATGCTTTGTCTTTTTCCAAGGAAGATTTAATCAAGGATGCTTGCTGACCTCTTGGATTTCCTGGCATGTGCTTGCATATAGTCGACAGTTTTAGTTTTCTTCGACCTTTTCAATCTTGATTTCACTCACAATCGGCCCTGCCGCTTCGCCGGTTTCAGATAGCAATCCATCGGCTCGTCCCATCTGGCGAACCCGCCTCACTTGCTGCCAACCAAAATGATCAGGCATCGATTCGAGCCGCTTGCCTTTGATGGTCACCCGATGCGTTGAGAACATGACGACCACTTCCGATTCGTCTCCTTCGCACCATTGAAAGCTGGAATACGGGAAGCTCCGCCTACGTTCTTTTAGCGGCTCAAAGACGACCCCAGGCGAAGCGAATTCGCGGTCAACGTAGACGGATTTTCCCGACTCAATTCCCGGCAATGGCTTAACCCTCGCTGAGAGCAGATCCGGCCTTTTGATGGCCGAGAGCTGAAGCGATAACGTGCGTTCGTGCATTTCTTGACTTGATAAAAAGTTTTCTGTGCCATTCCCGCGCCGCTTTACGCGCCTGAGCGGTACGGCGTTCTTTCTGCTTTTCTTGTCGCTTCGCGTCTTTGACTAATTCCGTTGCCGATTGCCGTTTCGAGTCCCAAGCCACCGATTGGCGCAGCAGAGGAAGATTGCTTGTCACAACGCGCACCAATTCGCGCCCCCTCGAAGCAGCTACATAAAACAGATCACCGTCCATTTTGTCTGCTGATACGATCACTGCATCGGCACTCTTTCCTTGCGACCTGTGCGCCGTCATCGCATAGCCATATTTGAATTGCCGGTAATTGGCCGGCAGTACCCGGCCATCTTGCAGATGAATGCGGCCTTTGCCGTCCACTGATTTCACTAGCCCAACGTCACCATTCGTAATTTCTAGACCGCGTTGCTTATGGTTCGCCTGCAAAAGGAGTTGGTCACCGGCAGCGATCTCCATCGGTTGCTGAGCAAATACCCCAAACGCCCCGGCCTGTTTTCCTGTGAGAGCAATCTCTTTGCCTTTGCTGTTTCGGGCGATGACCTTTGATTTGTCCGTTCGCAGCACGGCCAATTGTTCATTCTTGCTGGCATCTTTCACCGCTTTATGAAAAGCAAGAATTTGTCCAGGCTCGTATTGTTGAACATCTTTGCGTTGCGCTGTTGTCCAATTCAGCGCTTCCAGCCGCTCTACCGTTGTCCCATTCTTAAGTTTTCCTTCTGCTTTGAGTTGGTCGCGGATCGCGGTGCTATAAAGGTCGAGCTCATGATGCGTCCGCGAGATGACTAATACCGTTCGTTCCTGCCCGTTTACGTTCAGGTCCTTTTTCGCTTCCATGAATGCGTTAACTGTAGCCTGGGGACGTTCAAGATAATCAACCGACTGGACCGCGCCCATTTTTTCCAACATCTCGAAACCGCGCGCACGATCCTCCCACAGCGTTTTACTGGCTTCCCGATATTGAGGTTCGATTTGCCGTCTCACTTCGCGGAGCGTGGCAGTTTTCAATTTCGATTCTCTTTGAAGAACGCGCAAAGCATCCGAGGCTTCAACTGAGTGTGCCTGCTGTACGTCTCCGACCAGAATCATTCTGCCTTTTGCTTTCTCTGTAAGATCGATGAGGCCCTCCATTTGCCGACCAGAAACCAAACCCGATTCATCCACGATCAGAACTTTCCCTGTTAGCAACTCTTGAGCTTTGGAATCCTGCAAAAGACGCTCAATCGTCACGGCTTCATGGAACCCGCGTTCCTTCAATTCGCGCACCGCCGTTTGCGTCGGAGCGACAGCAGCCACGTCATGACCTGATTCAATCAGGCCGCGTTTAATTTCCTGAAGCGTGTCTGTTTTACCCGTCCCGGCGGCACCTTGAAGGCAAACCCCAAAATCTTTCGACCTAAGAATGAACCCGACTGCTTTTTTCTGTTCCGCTGAAAGATGGCTGGCCGGTTCGAAAGCAAGATTGTCATCGCAAAACATTTGATGGCATCCGTTGCCCCGGTTAATTGCTCCAATCATTTTTTGTTCACGTTCAAGACTCTCTTTGGTCGCGACCTGGCCTTGAACGCCGATGAGCGTTCCGCAGCGTTGCTGATCGTTCAATTCTGCTTTAAGAGCAGTTAGATCAATCTGGCCGCGCCCATGATGAAGCGCCTCAGTTAGTAATTCATGATCGCGAGCGACTGAGATGCGTTCGAAAATATGTTCTATCGCATACCGAAGAGACGGTACTGCATCGGCGAGGACAGGAGCCGCATCATGCTTTTCGGCCTGCTCCCGAATTGTCACCAAGATTTTGGCATCTTCCGGCGTTAATTGTGCGCGCTGGTGCGCTTTGACTTCTGCTGTCGTTATC
>Ga0206944_1156_pt1 | contig 11423 bp, 11 predicted proteins | sample Alteio_BWOrgHeat_4_FD_152978 | JGI IMG/M metagenome (GOLD analysis project Ga0206944, IMG submission 152978) | Enriched cells from forest soil in Barre Woods Harvard Forest LTER site, Petersham, Massachusetts, United States -... | ecosystem: Environmental > Terrestrial > Soil > Temperate forest > O... | reverse complement strand
AAATGGATTGGTCGCAAATAAAGAGAGTGAGGTTGTCATCATGAATTGGCTCTACAAGAGGTGCTGTTGCATAGAAGCACTAAAAAATACATCATATATCCCGTATTTGTCAAGACAAGTTGTTCTTTTTTCCAACATCTACAAGAGTATTTTATCAAATTGATTGACCCTAATAAGGCAATAAGTTCTGGACTTTTAATAACAACTAGTATAACATGAGTGTCACCTTAAATTTTGAATTTGGTAGTGATTATACCGAAATTATTTCAAAATTTGGTTTTTGGCTTTAGAGAAAGCCCCGGGGTTCGACGATCACAAAAGGGGTAGTATGAGGCAATACAACCCCTTTTGTGATCGATCGAACCGCGGGGCTTTCTCAAAGCCAAAAATCCAAATTTTGAAACACTTTCGGTATATACCGAAACCAATTTTCAAATCAATAATTAGGATAAGTGAATGCCAATATATTTGCAGGGTTATAAGCCCTTAAGGATATTTTTTTTTACATATTTAGCTCTTGGCTTCTTTGCGATTGCAAGTGCAAACACACCTTCTCAACCGGAAAATACGGCGGCAACTGAGGCTCTTTTTGCCGAGCAAGCTCAAGATCCGGTCGCCATTTCCCTTTTAAGTGAAGATACAACCATCATGCCGGGCCGCCCCTTTTGGCTAGCCGTGCAAGTCACAATCGATCCTTCATGGCATGCCTACTGGATAAATCCGGGCGATGCGGGGATAGCGCCTACACTCAATTGGAATCTACCTGATGGGTTTAAAATCGATACAATCCAATGGCCTACCCCTAAGCGCTTTTCTCTCTCTTCTATAGTCGGTTTTGGCTATGAAAATTCCTTTACTCTCCTTGTAAAAGTGATTCCCCCAAACGAGTTAAATTTAAAAACGGCTATGATAGATGGAAGCGTGCAATGGCTTGTCTGTTCCGATAGCGCTTGCCTTCCTGGAGAGTCGCAAGTCAAACTTTCCCTTAATGTCGAAAGCAAAAATCCGGAAGTAGTTAAAGAAAATGAGGCCCTTTTCATCCAAGCACGGGCAAACCTTCCTCGGAAAAACCAAAGCATCACAGCTAAGAGAAAAGACGATCTTATTGAAGTCACCTTTCAAGAGAAATCTTTCATCAAACACGCAGACTTTTATCCAGAAAACAGCGCTCATATCGACTATAAAACGCCCCCAGTCTTTAGCACATCGCCAAACAATCAGAAAGACTATACGCTGGTTTTAAAGGAAAAAAGTTCATCGCAACAGCTTAAAGGGATTCTTTGTCTAGAAACAGCTGAAGGTAAGAAAGCCTTTGATTTAAATTTAGCGCTAGAAAATAGCCCAAATGACACGGCAATTGCCTTAAACACCTCACCTTCCCACTCTATCAATAGCGACCTTTTTACACGGCCAAAAGCTAAACAAGAAGATAAAAGTTTTGAGTTTGAAGGGGGGCTAGCATTAGCCATTGCCCTTGCCTTCATCGGCGGTCTGATCTTAAACCTCATGCCATGCGTTTTACCTGTTATCTCATTTAAAGTGATGAGCTTTATTAAACTTGCTAATCAAAGCAGAAGACTCATCTTCCAACACGGCCTGGCCTTTACTGGAGGCGTATTGGTCTCGTTTTGGGTATTAGCCGCCCTTTTACTCTCTTTACAAGCTTACGGCAATGCTGTGGGATGGGGATTTCAGTTACAAGAGCCGCTTTTTGTCGCTTGTCTTGCGGCGCTAATCTTTGTTTTTGCACTTAGCCTCTTTGGTCTCTTTGAGATGGGCACATCGCTCATTGCAGCTGCAAGTCAAGCTGAAAGCAAAACAAAAGAAAAGGGCGCACTTTTGAGCTCCTTTTTTAGCGGTATCCTCGCAACAGCAGTGGCGACACCTTGCACGGGACCTTTTTTAGGCTCTGCGATCGGCTTTGCCGTGACCTTGCCGCCAGTGCAGGCGATGTCGATCTTCACATCCCTTGGCCTTGGAATGTCAATGCCCTACCTATTAATTGCGGCAAGTCCAAAGCTGCTTAAATTTTTACCAAAACCTGGGGCCTGGATGATCACCTTTAAAGAGGTCATGGGCTTTTTGATGATGGCCACAGTCCTATGGCTCCTCTTTGTCTTTGCGTCGCAGACGAGCTCTCTTGGAATTTCAGCTCTTCTCTTTGCTCTTTTTGCATTGAGCCTATCATCTTGGATCTTTGGCAAGTGGGGCTCAATTATCAATAAAAAAAGAGTGCGCCTAGTGGCGAGGTCTTTTGCCGCGATTGTCTTTATTTTTGCCGCCTATGTAATCGTCATCGCCTCAACTTCTTTTGTCGATGAACCCTCCCATAGCCATACAAAAATTGAGGGTGGAAATGAAATTGCCGATGCGTGGGAAGAGTTTTCCTTGCCAAGGCTACATGAGTTGCGCGCTAAGGGAACCCCTGTCTTTATCGACTTTACCTCTAAGTGGTGCCTAATTTGTCAAGCCAACCACCTCGTCTTATCGGTTGACCACGTCAAAGAGGCTTTTTTAAAGAAAGGAATCGTGAAAATGAAGGCCGACTGGACAAAAAGGGATGCCATCATCGCAGCAGAGCTTCGCAAATTTGGCAGAAACTCAGTACCTCTTTACGTCTATTATGATAAAGAAGATAGTCCCGCCATCTTGCCGCAGGTATTATCCCCTGAAGTTGTGCTAAGCTACATCCAAAAAGATGTGCTATAATCCTAGAAACGGCAGTTGGAGACGCAATGCGGTTTTTTAAACTTCTCTCGATATTACTCGTGATGGCCCTATCAAATGTAAGTCTTATGGCAGGTGAGGCTGCTGACATACTTTTGCCAAAAGATCCAGCGGCTCTGCTTCAAAATGAGCTTATCCGCCTTGATACCCTTATCGCATGCACACAAAAAAGCGTGGAAGAACAAAAAAAATTAAAGGTGCTCATTGTAGAATATAAAACCCTGCAAGAGCAACATTTGAAAAAACCACAAGATAACGCCCTTTTGCTCTTACTTGTAAAATCTGCAGATAAAGTCTTAAAAGCGATCCAAGAGGCCTATTTAATCAAAACATTTGACCCTGAATTTATTGAAGAGTTAAGCGTTTTATCGCGGCCGCTCAAGAAAAAAGCGGGTTAACAATGCCCGAACCAATCGTCTACTTTGATAGGGTCTTAAAAAAAAACTGCCATGAACGTGTGTATGGAGGGTGGGCGCTTAAATTTCTCTTAGGCAATTCTATCATCAGCAAATGCATTGGACGCCCCTTAAACCACTTCATTGCAAAAAATGCTAGCGCCTCTTGCCTTTACGGCAAACTCCAAAGTACGCGCTTCACAAAACAAAAAATTGTGCCGTTCATCAAAAAATTTCAATTAGACCCATCCGAATTTGAAAAAGAGCCTTCCCAATTTACCTCTTTTAACGACTTTTTTATTCGCAAGCTAAAGAAAGAGGCAAGGCCAATTGACCTTAAGGAAAATACAGCCATCATTCCAGCTGATGGGCGCTATCTATTTTTTTCAGATATCGATCAAGTCGACGGCTTTTTGGTGAAGGGGAAAAAGTTTGACTTAAAGACTCTTTTGCAAAGTGAACATTTAAGCCGTACATACAAACACGCAAGTATGGCCATTGCGCGCCTTTGTCCCATGGATTACCATCGCTTCCATTTTCCATGCGATTGCACACCATCAGAAACAACGCTTATCAACGGCCCCTTATACTCTGTTAATCCAATGGCCTTGAGGCAAAACATCTCCATCTTCTCCGAGAATAAGCGCACGCTTTGTACACTTAATTCTACGCGATTTGGCGATATTCTCTTTTTAGAAATTGGGGCCACCTTCGTCGGCTCTATCCACGAGACCTATTCGCCAAACCAACCCGCTTTAAAAGGTAATGAGAAGGGATATTTCTCATTTGGTGGATCGTCCCTTATTCTCTTATTTCCTCCAGGGAGCATTGCGTTTGACAAAGACCTTCTTAAGGCAAGCCTTGAAGGCATTGAAATCAAGTGCCTGATGGGTCAATCGATGGGATCCTCATATCCATAAACTGTTGTGCGGTGATGGCAGTTTTCATGGCATCATCGATATCGGTCACATCTAGACTAAAGTCACATTGTTCAAATAAAACAGTATTTAGATTTACCCCTTTATTGGCCAGATATTCGATAAAAATAGCCACAGCATTTTCACCCGGCCGGTAATGACCGCTCTTATTATTAAATATCTTGAAGACACCGCCCTCTAAAAAGATTGTGCCAGCAAACAATCCATCGCCGGCTGATAAGAAGCTGGAGTGGCGGATTTTAGGGTTGTGGACATCTTTTTTGGATTTTTGAACGCCTGCTGCATAAAGTTGTCCTTCAGGACTTAAGACGACCATCATTGTTTTTGCATGCGTGATTGGCTTGCCAAATCTATCTACCATCACAGGTTGTCCATTTCCCCCCTCTTCGATACAAATATCAACGGCATAATCACTTTTATCTGCGATGTATAGCACGCTATCTGCCGGCATGATAGAGATCCCTTTTTCCTGTTTTTGCTCATTCCACCATATGTTGAATAAGAGGCTCCACTCTTCTAACGAAGCAACCTCTTGATGCTGATCAACAAATGGTTTAAAATAGGCTGCTTCCTCAACAAGAGGATGCTCAGGCAAGGCAACTTCAGGCCAATAGGTCCGCTGCACGGATATTTTTGGTTTCAAACTCCAGTTAATTTCCTCGATTTGTACCGAAATGAGTGTCTTTGATGAGATTTTCGATGGAGAAGACGTTGATGCAGAGATGGCACTAAGATCCAAATCGCTTAAGGTAAACTGCTGAAAAAGATTTCTCGCTGTGGGAGTCGACCCATTGGTTTTTGACTCGAAGTCCAATTTTCTTCTCTTACTTGTTCCATTGGCTCCACTCGAAATTCCGATGTCACCTTCCACAAAAGAATTATCGTCTGATCGTTCGAAGAGGTCTGCCATGTTCAATTTTCTTTTGCTCATCGGTGAGCTCGGAAGATCCGGAGAAGTTATGCTAGAAGAGCTGAAATCAAGTGACATGGCAACTGAGTGGACTCTATCTTTTGAAGATGCGTGCCTGCTGGATCCTCTGGTTACTGCGAATTCTCCCCTACCGAAGGGGGTATCTCCTTCCCTTACTGACAGTAAAGGGGAAGCGGGGGAAGGGCGACAAGATGAAGAAGCAGCCGAATAACAATTCATTTTTTACACCTACAGATAAGAAAATATTTTAATTAAAAAAATACATACTAAACATAAATCTATTTTTAAAAAACAGAAGCTACATATTACAATAATTAACTATTATTAGTAAACAGTAATTTAACAATAGTAAAATTTTAATTTTATTTATACAGAAAAAAATCTAAAAATGAAGGCGAAAAATTGACGTAATATTTTGATTTATAATCGTTTACAATGGAAATAGCCTTCCTCTTGAGGGAACTATTATCCATAAATATTTTATTATCCTAGAAACGGCAGTTCGAGATGGCAAATTAATGCAAGATCTTGAATTAGAATCACTTTGCAATGGGGTGGGACATTCCCAAATGGTGAAGGACCACCCCTTTGCAAATGATTCTGGTTCAAGAGATTGCGTTAAGTTGCCGTCTCTAACTGCCGTTTCTAGGATTATAGAAGCGGGAAGAATATTGATGGCTCATTCTAGCCCGAATTTACGAGTTAGAAAATGCAAGATGATGCAAGATTTTGATGCACAATCGTTTATATTGTCCGCGTATTTCCAGTTTTAGTCATTTATGCAAACACAAACGATTGTGCATCAAAATCTTGCATCTACATGCTTGAGGAGAATTAGATAATCTCACCGCTGTAAAAGGTCTTAAGCTCGCCACTACTTAAGATAATAGAGAGCGATCCGTCTGGATTGATCGCGTGAATTGTCCCTTCCCAAACTCTATTTCCTTCCGAAAACCTCACCTGTTTGAAGGGTAAGTGATACTTCTTAAAACAGGCAAGAAAAGAGGTAAAGCCGCATGCAAAAAAGAGATCCATGTTTTTGGCATACTCCTTTAAGATGTCTTGAATCACCTGCTCTAAGTCAAATTGATGCTTGGCCTCCACGCAAAGTGATGTTGCCGGCTGATTAATCTTTAATAAAAGGTTTAAAGGCATATTGACATTCAGCCCATAGCTTGTCATGAGGCAATATTTATCGTTAGCTTTGTGGGTAGATGCTAAAATCCCCCCCACTTTTTTTCTAGAGAGTAAAATGTCATTTGGCCATTTAAGCTCTGGCGTTAGCCCAAAAGACTCTAATGTTTTGGCAATCGATATCGCTAAGACTTGCGTGACATTGCAAATTGACTTTATTTGCGAAGAATCAATAAAAGAGCAAAATGTGGCGTATATATTTTGTCCGGGCGGCGAATGCCAGGGTCTATCATAGCGCCCCTTGCCATCGGTTTGCTCTTCCGCTGTCACAAGCGTTAATTTGCATGGGTCAAGAGTTTGGCAGTTTCGCTTTACCCACGCTATCGTCGAATCGATCGTCTCAAAGTGGCGCCTGTCAATTTCCATTTTTATGCCTTAAAGAGGAACTGGTCGATCGGGAAGAAATCCGTCAGCTTGCATCCTCCACATATTGGCGTAGTGCCCTTTTTTGTTTAAAAGTACTCCATGAGACCCATCTTCTATGATTTTACCTTTATCAAAGACCAAAATGCGATCCATTTTAGAAAGGGTGGATAGGCGGTGGGCAACCACAATCGTCGTGCTACCTGCCATGAGAGTTTCTAAACTATCTTGGATGTATTTTTCCGTCACCGAATCAAGGGCTGATGTCGCTTCATCGAGTAGGAGAATAGGCGCCTTTAATAACATGGCTCTTGCAATCGAAATTCTTTGCTTTTCTCCACCTGAAAGCTTTGCCCCTCTTTCCCCTACTAAAGACTGATAGCCACTTGCGCTATTTTTGATAAATGCATCGCAGTGGGCAAGCCTTGCCGCTTCCATTACCTCTTCATTTGAGGCCTCCACCCTCCCATAGCGGATATTTTCCTCAATAGAGCGGTGAAAGAGGTATGGGTCTTGGGGAATAAGCGTAATTTGCTTCCGAAGCGATTCTAATGTAATAGTGGCTATGTCTTGCCCATCGATAAGAATTTGCCCTTTTTCAAGAGAGAAAAAGCGAAGGATCAAATTGATAAAAGTCGATTTGCCAGCTCCAGAATATCCCACAAGCCCCACCTTTTCTCCTGCGGCAATATGCAAATTTTTATTGTGGAATATTTTTGTCTCTCCATAGCAAAATGTCACATCTTTAAAGACGATCTCACCTCTTGTGATGCAAAAATCTACAGCATTTGGAGAGTTGAGAATATCTTTAGGATCGTCCATCACTTTCAAAGCTTGTTTTGCAACGCCAAGTGATTGAAAAAATTCTGGCGCTTTATCTGCAATGCACCAAACGACCATGCATAAATTCCACATCGTATAAAAAATCTGCACAACTTCTGCTGTGGAAATTTTTCCATGCATCCAATATGAGATGATAAACGATACAAGGATGCTAAGCTCTACGGCAAGGGCTGCAGATAAAGAGGTAAACATTTTGACAGAGTAGCATTGCGCCACATAATTTGCCTTTTGCTCTTGTTCTTGAAAAGAGGCTATTCTTTGCTTTTCAAAAGGGAAGCGATAGAAAAGGTTTACAGCGAAGTTATTAGTTAAGCTATCGACAATTTTTCCAACTAGATCGCTTCTCACCTCGCCGTGAAGGTGAGAGTATGTGGAACATTTTAAAGTAAAAATCCAACAAAGGATAAAATGAACGACAATCCAAAGACTCACAACGAGGGCTAAAAGTCCGTTCATCTTTGAAAAAATGATAATCGTGAGTAAAGAGGTAAGGGCTGCTGGAATAAAAAGTATCGTGATATTGCGTAAAATGACCGTTGTCATGAGGACCATATCGCCAATTTTATTCGCAAGGCTGCCCGAAAAATGCGCGTTGAAATATTTAGGAGAATGGCATTGCACGTGATCAAACATCGCCATGCGAATATCTGCAGAAAGTTTTGGAATGGCTTTAGCTTGTAAAAAGTCCCTTAAGCGAAATAACCCTTCCATCAAAATCCACATGATGATGCCAAGTATTAAGAGAGTTTTTAAGTAAGGCCAAGCAGATAGGCGATCGCCATCATAATGGGCTAAGAGATCAAAGATCTTTCCAAGATAATAGGGCCAAAACAGCATCTCAAACGTCCACATCAAAGATAAAAGCAGTATGATGGCAAACGCTACGCGCTGTAATTTTACAAATTTCCAAATAAATGACGCTAAATTCACTTAAAGATCCCTCCTACTTGGCAATCTGCCGTGTCTAGGATAATAACTTGGGACATGATTGGGATATTGGAAATTGAAGACATGTTTTAACCTTAGTTAGGTTTACATTATCCCATTTTGAGGAGTTTATTTCCTTCCTTTTCGGGGTGGTTAATCCCATTTCCTATTGTTTTATAGATATAAAACAATGAAAATTGATTGAAAATAATCATACTTGTAGGTATAATCACATATTCACTTATCAATCGAAGGTTTTTCATGCTAGACGACTTAGATTACAAAATTCTTAAACACCTCGCCTCAAGCGGAAGGGCGACATGGTCGGATCTTGCTGCTATTTTAGGACTATCGGCCCCTTCTACAGCAGAAAGGGTAAAGCGCTTGGAAGAAAGAGGAGTTATTATGGGGTATGGCGCACATTTAAATCATAAATCTCTTGGGTTGTCTGTGACGGCATTTATTGCCCTATCGCTCTCTCACCCAAAACATATACCGCGCTTTTTAAAGGCGATTCATGAAATGGATGAGGTTCACGAATGTCATCATGTGGCAGGAGATGATGACTACCTGCTTAAGGTGCGATGCCAAGACACCGAATCGCTAGATATCTTATTAAATGCAAAGCTGAAAACAATTACAGGCGTTGCTAGAACCAAAACGACCATTGTTCTCTCCTCCGCCAAAGAGTCTGCAATCAATAGATTTAAATAGGTTATTATATGATTGAACTTCTTTTAAAGGGTCTCATCATCGGTGTATCAATTGCCATGCCGGTAGGTCCTATCGGACTTCTTTGCATGCGCAATGTCCTGAAAAGCGGGATTGCCGCCGGAATAGTGACAGGCCTTGGCGCCGCCTCGGCAGATACAATTTACGGCGCTTTGGCAGGATTTGGAATCAATGCAATCAGCTCTCTTTTAACAACGTATAGCGCATATATTCAAATAATAGGCGCTCTATTCTTGTGCTACCTTGGAGTGACCACTTTCTTTGCAAAGACAGATTTTTCAAACGGTAATGAAATACGCTCAAGATATGCTTACGCGTTTATATCGACATTTTTTCTAACGCTTACCAATCCCATGACAATCTTAAGCTTTGCCGGTATCTATGCCGGACTTGGAATGGGGCATGAAGCGGTACAACTTAAAGACGCCGGGCTGATGACGCTTGGAGTTTTTCTTGGCTCTTTTGCATGGTGGGTCATTCTCAGCTTCACGGTCTCATATTTTAGAGATAAATTGAGCGTGGGATTTTCTATGTGGCTAAATAAACTGTCCGGATCTCTCCTCTTTGGATTTGGAGTCCTTGCTATGGTAAGCTAAGGCGTTAACATCGTTTTACCTAATTCTTAAATCCGGCAACCCATTTAAATTTTGGCACCTTTACCTGGTTTGGTAAAAAATAGTTTGCATTCCTCAAAAAGGCTTGATATAGCTATACCGAAACACCACAAATTTGGAGGAAACAGTATGACAGCGATAGGAACAACACCAATCAATCCGGACTACGATAGTTTTAGCTTTGCCTATGGCAAAAAAGAATCTGGTTGCACTCAAGAAGAAGCAGTGGTGACTCTTTACTACTCTGATCCGCAATATCAGGAGGCAGGCCGTCGAAATTCTAAAGACGTCACAGCTACTGCTCCCGGCACATCAACTGATGCACAAACTAATCTGGGAGACCGTCGCAATTCTAAAGAGGCCAGATCAGTCACTGTTTCAGGCATGGAGTGGATGAAAGTCCATAGCGCCTGGATGGAGAAAAAATTTCCTGAGGTTTGCGATACTGAGGTTCTGCCGCTGCCACACGCAGTTTTGGCAGTAGTCGCCCCTACTTGTTACAAACTCATGGATCTTTTGAAAGTTGCACTTTTTCAACAGTTAGAAAATGACAAAATGACCGCCTTAAAAGAGCTAAATAAAGACAATGTATCGCCTTTAAGTAAGCGAAGACTTTCCTTGACGTTGAAAACAGTACCACTTGAAGTAAAATCCCCTAAAACAAGCAGCTTTCCTGAAGGCCCACTAAAAGTGCAAAAACAATTAGAATATTTGAGTGAGATGTCTTTATTACAACTTCTCCCTCATGAAAACATCGCAGACGACCCACATGCAAAAGAGTTGATTAATTGCATAGCCAATCTCGACATTGGCAAACTGAAGCTAAGTGAAGAAGCAGACACCACAAAAGCAAAAGATATATTTATCGCAGTCCATGAGATTTACTCAAAAGTGGTCAAGTATGTCCAGCAGATAGAAACACCGCAAACGCAACCGAAAGTATTGAATATAAGGGCAAAGATGATACCTGTTCTTAAATTGAACAAGACTGCTGAGGAAGCACCTATCTCTTTTTTTTATACTATTCAAGGTATGATTGAACAGCTTAAACTACAGCTGACACTATCTAAGGAAGCGCCAAGAAATTTCTTGCGATTAAAAATTAAGGGCTTATACCTAGATCAAGACCTCACCCGTTGCCTTCTCCAACATACAGTACAGTGTAAAGAAGAACTTGAGCGCCAAGAGGCTAAAGCAAAAGACCAATTATCTAGCCCAAGGGGACAATTGTTAAAGAGAATGGGCAGCAAAGAAAGACTCACATATGTTCCAGGCGATATCAAGCCCCCTAAGGCAGGCGAGCCACAAGTCGACACTGAAGTGTCACCAGGGGCAGCAAAGGCAGATGAAACACCGCCAGCAAGCCCAAAAGTAGCTTAAAGCGTTATCTGGCTTGCATCTCTTTGATGAGCTTTAACGCCATCAACGCAACAAGTCCAACGGCAAGAAGCAATATTGCCCAAAGTGCCCATATGCGCCATGCAATGGGCGCTTTGACTTTTTCAAGTGCAACCTTGCCCTTTATCTCTTGAGGCTCTCCCACTTGCGCCTCTACTTTGGCAAGCGTGCTCTCGTTAACAAGAGAGCTAATGTTGATTCCTGTTGAGGGTATGGAATTCAACAAAGCATTGCCGTAGGCGAGGATATAAGGAGCATCCTCTTGTGAAAGAAAGCGCACGGTATGTCTTTGCCATTTAAATTCAATGATGGGCGCTTTTTGAAATTTTATCTCCGGATCGCTTATTTCCACTTTCCAAAA
>Ga0206944_1155_pt1 | contig 11431 bp, 10 predicted proteins | sample Alteio_BWOrgHeat_4_FD_152978 | JGI IMG/M metagenome (GOLD analysis project Ga0206944, IMG submission 152978) | Enriched cells from forest soil in Barre Woods Harvard Forest LTER site, Petersham, Massachusetts, United States -... | ecosystem: Environmental > Terrestrial > Soil > Temperate forest > O... | reverse complement strand
GGTGAATACCGATCCATATGGCGATGGCTGGATGGTAAAGATCAGCATAAAGGACGCTTCTGAAATAAGCGCCTTGCTATCAGCAGAGGCTTACCAGGAACTTGTTGGCGCATAAACAGAAATGCTCAAAATATAAAGGCTTCCTCATCTCCCGGAAGCCTTATTTGTGTACGTGCAGTTTTTTTGCTTATGTTGGATAATAAGGCAACAAAACACAAAGTTTATATCGTATAAACAACAAAATTGAGGCAATCATGAAAAAAGCCAGGCACATATTTTTGTTGATCGCGATAGGAGGCCTGTCGTCATGCGGCCTGTTCAGAAAAGATTGCCATTGCCCCCATTTTGGTAAAATAAAAGCCAAGGCAACCTCCCCCGTATCGCATACCGTATAGTCAATACAATCTTAGTGTAATTTGTTGTTCTTATTTGGATTTAATTTAAATAAGATTTACATTTGCTTAGTTATTTAAACGGAATATGAGGCTTTCGCAACTTTTGGTAGGAGAAACAGGGATAGTAAAGGAATTTACTGATCTTGAAATGTCGGTAAAATTGATGGAAATGGGTTGTTTACCAGGCGAGCAGATTACGGTTTCGCGCATAGCCCCACTTGGTGACCCTATTGCTATCCATGTATCCGGTTACCAGTTAAGTTTACGCAAAAGAGAAGCTTCTACGATTATTCTACAGTAGCTATTTAGCAAGTGAATGCTGATATAAAAGTTGCGCTTGTAGGAAATCCAAATACCGGTAAATCAACGCTCTTTAATGTACTTACCGGGCTCAATCAAAAAATAGGAAATTTTCCTGGTGTTACCATCGATAAAAAGACGGGCTGGTGTGATCTGCCTGATGGGAGACATGCACAAATTATCGACCTGCCCGGTACCTATAGTCTTTATCCCAAAAGCAGGGATGAATCTATTGTATTTTCAGTATTAGCCGATAAGTCGAACCCATTGCGGCCCGATTTGGTGGTAGTGATACTCGATGCATCCAACCTCAAACGTAATCTATTACTTTATACACAGGTAGCTGACCTTAAAATACCCGTCATCATCGCCTTAAACATGATGGACCTTGCATTGAAGGGTGATATCATTATAGATGTAAACGCCTTTGCTCAAAAATTGGGTGTGCCGGTTGTTCCGATATCGGCACGAAAGATTGAGGGTATCGACAAACTGAAGGAAGCGATTACTTATGCCAACAAAATAGCCCTGCAGGAAGATACCATTGATGTTGAAGCAATGGCTCCGGGGTTGATAGCCAAAATAAGTGAAGAGATACATGTTGATGCGCCTTATTATGCCCTGCAATTGGCACATCAGCACGAAACTATAAATTTTATAACACCAGCCGAAAGTGAGCGTATCGAGGAACTGGAACACGAGTTTAGTTTTCATTCGCAAAAGGCACAGGCATCTGAAACTATAGCGCGGTATAATTTTATTAACGACCTGTTGTATGATACTGTAAAGAAACTGGAAACGGCTCAGGATGAAACCATGAGCAACAAGATAGATAAGGTGCTTACGCATAAAACCTTTGGGTTCATCATCTTTTTTGCTATTCTGCTTTTTATTTTTCAGTCCATCTTCGCCTGGTCGGCTTATCCAATGAAGCTTATTGCCGATCTGTTCGTCTGGGTACAGGGTTCATTACATACATTGCTTCCGGCTGGGCCGCTTACCAGTTTACTGGTTGATGGGGTGATAGCAGGCTTAAGCGGGGTGATGGTATTTATCCCTCAGATCGCTATCCTGTTTGGCTTTATTTCGATACTGGAGGATACCGGCTATATGTCGCGTGTTACCTTTATGATGGACAGGATTATGCGAAAAGTGGGCCTGAATGGTAAATCGGTGGTACCGCTTATTGGCGGCTTTGCATGCGCGGTGCCGTCAATCATGAGTACGCGTAACATTGAGAACTGGAAGGACAGGATGATCACCATCATGGTGACGCCATTGGTTACCTGTTCGGCCCGCCTACCGGTTTATACTTTATTGATCGCTTTGGTTGTCCCCAATAAAAACGTTTGGTGGATATTTAATATGCAGGGTCTTGCCCTTACCGGGATGTACTTATTCAGCCTGGTTTCAGCAGTAACGGTCGCTTTTGTGATGAAGTATATCCTGAAAGCCCGTGAACGCGGCTACTTTATTATGGAGCTGCCGGTTTACCGCATGCCGCGCTGGAAGAATGTGGGCTATTCAATGTATGACCGGGCAAAGGCGTTTGTGCTGCAAGCCGGAAAAGTGATCATAGCCGTATCCGTAATATTGTGGGTGCTGGCATCTTATGGGCCAGGCGACAGGTTTGAACGTATCGAACAAAAATATAAGCAACCACAATATATACAGCATTTAAACCCGGATGATCTTCATCATGCGATAGCTTCCGAAAAATTGGAAAATTCATATGCAGGTGTTTTGGGGCATGTAATTGAACCCGTCATCAAACCGCTTGGGTTTGATTGGAAAATTGGCATTGCACTAATCACCTCGTTTGCCGCCCGCGAAGTATTTGTAGGCACTATGGCTACCATTTACAGCGTGGATGGCAATGCGGAGAAAATGGAATCGGTACAGCAAAAAATGCACGCCGCCAAAAATCCTGATACGGGTGGCCCGGTATTTACTGTAGCCGTAGCTTTCTCGTTAATGATGTTCTACGCATTCGCCATGCAATGTGCAAGTACCGTAGCAGTTGTTTACCGCGAAACCAAAGACTGGCGCTGGCCAGCCTCACAATTTGCTTATATGACCGTGCTGGCTTATGTGGTCAGTTTTATCACTTACCATCTTTTGAGGTAGTTTTTAGGTGAAAGGATAAAGGCGAAAGGTAAAAGGCATAACCCCTTCGCAATAAATTTTTCATTTTATATTAAAAACTGTCTTTTATCTTTTAGTTCCAATTTAAAAACCTTTCGCCTTTATCCTTTTACCTTTCACCTTAAATAGATATTTTTGCATCGAGGTAAAATTGGATAAAGTAAAAGTATTAGAAAGGTATCTTCCGCCTGAAGCGGCCCCGCTGATAGGTCGCTGGATTGATTACTTTAAGTGTGAGTTTAAAATTTCCCGCAACCGTAACAGCAAGTTTGGTGATTACCGCCCCCCGCATGACGGCAAGGGTCATCGTATCTCTGTAAATTATGACTTGAATGTTTACGCTTTCCTTGTAACAACCGTACACGAGTTTGCGCATCTGCACACATGGAACGAGTATAAACACAAGGCAAAGCCACATGGCACCGAATGGAAAAACAACTTCAAAAAAATGATGCAACCATTTTTTGAAAAGGAGATATTTCCGCCGGATGTGAAGCATGCTATTGTTCGCTATTTGAATAATCCTGCTGCATCAAGCTGTACCGATCTCCATCTTTATAAATCCCTTCGGCTTTACGATGCGCCCAAACCGGCGCACTTCACAGTTGAGAAAATTCCTATGAACGCTTTGTTCAAACTGAAGAACGGTCGCGTTTTCCGTAAGGATGAAAAGTTGAGAAAGCGGTACAAATGCACGGAGATAAAGACCAGGCGTATTTATTTGTTTAGTCCGGTGGCGGAGGTGGAGTTGGTGGAGAGTGAGGCTAAAGGTGAAAGGTAAAAGGCGAAAGGTTTTTGCTTTAACTGGTGCTACTGCAAGCGTCCCGCTTGTGGACTTAAATATTCTACCACAAGTGGGACGCTTGCAGTAGCGGAGAGTTAAAGATCTTTTGCAGGGACGTGTTTGATCTTGCCATCGACCATAATGACTAATTCGCCGTTAGTTTTTTTACGCTCCTTTATGAGGTTTTTTACAGCAAGGCGCGAGCCTTCAATTATTTTGTTTCTAATTTCGATATAATTCAACTCATTCGCGCTCATGACTGCTGTTTTTAATTATAGTCCAAATTTCGTTATTAATTACCTGACTTACAAGATTTTTGTGACCTTCAGCCACTAATTGGGATTCGGGCGCCGAGTTGTCAAGCACAAACCAATTGTCTGCTATTTGAGAATATATATTAACCAGATTGGCTATTCCTCTATTGTATCTTCTGATAATTACTTCTTCAGGTATAAAATGTCCCCCATTTTTGACTCTTGATGCAACTCTTGCAATAGCCATATCCGGGTTAGGCAACCAAAAGAATAAAAGCCAAACCTTATACCCTTTGTCTTTTGCAGATTTTAATAATGAAGGATAGCTTTTAGTAGATAAAGTGGTTTCGAAAGCGAAATCAACTTGGTCATTTATTAATTTCTTCAACCTGTCTAACATTATACGACCAGCCTCGAATGCTACTTTCTCTGGTTGTAAGGGAGAAAGGCCAGCTGCAATTGAATCTGCATTAACAAACTCATAGCAATTCAGCATGTTTGGTAAAAAACTTAGTGATGCTGTTGTTTTACCAGCACCATTGCAACCCGCTATTATATATAAATTCGGCATCAGTAATTCAATAATTTCCCCATCATCTCTTCCAGCCTACCCTTTGCCAAAAATTGGTCTTCCAATGCTTTGTTCATAGGTATCGCTGTATCCAGGCTGGCGCAGCGCATGATAGGGGCATCCAGATAGCTGAAGCAATGTTCGGCCAGGTGGGCGGCTATTTCTCCACCGAAACCATTGGTCAGCGTGTCTTCATGTAATATCAATACTCTGCCTGTTTTTTTCGCACTGGTTTCGACTGCTTCTTTATCCCAGGGTTGGAGGCTGCGCAGGTCGATGATCTCTATGGAGTGTTCCGGATGATTTTTTGCATATTCAATTGCCCAGTGGACTGCAAGGCCATAGGTAATAATGCTGGCCTGGTTACCTTCCTGAACAATTCTTGCTTTGCCAATTTCGATCATATAATCATCATCGGGTATATCCTCACTTATGCTCCGGTATAAATATTTATGCTCGAAATAGATCACCGGGTTTGGGTCATCAATGGCAGCCAGCAATAAACCTTTGGCATCAGAAGGAAAAGCCGGGTAGACAACTTTCAAGCCCGGTGTTTTGGTAAACCAGGCTTCATTGCTTTGCGAATGGAACGGGCCTGCGCCTGTACCCGCACCTGTTGGCATCCGCACAACCACGTCCACATTCTCGCCCCAACGGTAATGGGTTTTTGCCAGGTTGTTGATTACCTGGTTAAAGGCACAGGTGACGAAATCGGCAAACTGCATTTCGACCACCGACTTATAACCGTTGATGGACAAACCCATTGCGGCACCCACAATTCCCGATTCGCAAATAGGCGTATTACGCACCCGTTCGCGGCCAAACTCCTCTACAAATTCCAGGGTTATTTTAAAAGCGCCGCCATATTCGGCAATATCCTGGCCCATGATCACCAGCTTGTCATGCTTCCGCATGCCCTGTCTTAAGCCATCGCTTATGGCATCAATATAGCGTCTGTTTGTTTTGTTATTGTTGTCCCGATAGCTATCGGGAGGTTGTAAAGTTGTTAAGTTGTAAGGTTTATACATGTCTGCCACTTCGGTTGCCAAATCGGGTATAATATCCGGCTCGCTAAATACTTTTTCGATCTCAATATCGATCAGCGTGGTGAAACCGTATTTTATTACTTGTATTGATTCAGCAGTTAGTGCACCTTCATCCAGTAAAAACTTTTCGAAATTAGTTATCGGGTCCTTTGCTTTCCATTCATCAAATAAATTTTGAGGCACATACTTGGTTCCGGAAGCTTCCTCATGACCGCGCATCCTGAAAGTCATGCATTCCAGCAAAATTGGGCGCGGGTTTTGCCGGATATCAGTTGCCAGTTCATCAATGGTATGATATACCTCCAGTATGTTATTGCCATCAATTCTGCGCCCCTCAATTCCATAACCAATGGCCCTGTCGCTGAGCCATTCACAATGGTATTGTTCGTTAACGGGTGTTGAAAGTCCGTAGCCATTGTTTTCTATCAAAAATATTACCGGCAGGTTCCAAACGGAGGCCACATTTAATGCCTCATGGAAATCGCCCTCGCTGGTACCACCCTCACCTGTGTATACAAGAGTTGCCTTATTTCGTTTGCTTAGCACATCCGCCAGGGCAATACCATCAGCTAAGGCCATTTGCGGGCCGAGATGGGAGATCATTCCAATAATTTTATATTCCTGCGTCCCGAAATGAAAGGAGCGGTCGCGGCCCTTGGTAAAGCCCGAAGCTTTTCCCTGCCACTGCGCCATTAAACGTGAGAGCGGGATATCCCTCGTAGTAAATACCCCAAGGTTGCGGTGCATCGGTAAGATATATTCGCTGGGTTGCATGGCCAATGTGCTGCCCACGGCAATGGCTTCTTGTCCTATTCCAGAGAACCACTTGCCTATGCGACCCTGCCTCAAAAGGATCAGCATCTTCTCTTCAATCAGGCGCGGCCACAACAAATGTTTATAAAACGCTATTAATTTGTCATTATCGAGGTTTTTGCGGTCAAAAATCATACAGCGAAACTACTGAAGTTTTTAAAACTTTGTATGTTTGAGGATTCAATCTTCTTCGCTATGAAACGTACCGGTTTTTTCCTTTGTTTACTTTCACTGATCGCATTTAGGGCAAGTGCACAGGATTATATTTTGATGCCCGAAAACTTCATTTTGCATAAGGGGGATACGCTGAAGATACACATGCTGAATGTTAACCAGTTTAACAAACAGGATGAACTTAGATATGACGCTTCAAATACCGCGAAGTTCGCCTTTAGCAACGGCTCAAAAAAAATAATGAACCTGATGACCACTGCTAAGGATAGTGCAGCGCCCTTAGTATCATTCAAGGCGGAGAATGAGGGGCTCAACATGATCACAATGACGCGAAAGGCAATAACTGATGAAATTGACCGCGACGATTTTTTAAAGATACTGGATGATGAGGCGCTAACCCAATATTCAGAAAAGGCAAAGAATGGCAGCAAGGATAGCTTCAGGGAAAAGTACACCTGGTATTTAAAATCATTGGTTGAGGTTGACAAGAATAGCGCGAATGGCTTTGAAAAACCACTGAACGATGAATTGGAGATTATTTTAAAGGATAACCCATACAGGGGTAATTATGGTGATGATATCATCGCCCTGGTCAACTTTAAAAGCAAGCCATTGGTAAATGCTGTTGTAATACTTTATATAAAAACGGCCACTGGTAATATATTCGCTCAAAAATTATCTTCGGATAAGCAGGGGCAGATCTATTTTAAATTGAGCAGGGAGGGTATTTATTTCCTGCGCACTCTGTTTATGGAGCCATCAAAAGACAAGAACGCCGACTTTGAAACATGGATGGCTTCCTACACATTCGCTTTCAGCAGCAGCAACGAAATGCCGAATACCTACAGGGAATTTGGGTTCGGCAATAAACACTGATTAAATTCCCGTAGATACGCAAGATCTTGCGTATCACTAATGATTTCAGGAGACGCAAGATCTTGCGTCTCTACATATCTTGCTGATTCTTCTCCTGCCACATTTTGCTGAATGATTTTTCGGCAACAGTTGGCATTTCCCGCAGGTGCCCCCAGGTTTTTTTGAAGAATGTTTTAAGCAGGTAATTTTTTGTTTTACCGCTGAAAAAATCTGTGAGCTTGCGGCTAAGCATACCTTTTTTCCAGATGGCCCATCCCCATTGCTCCTTTTTGGTTACCAGGTGCTCTTTTACCGCATCACGGCGGTTGAGCAGAAGCATTTTATGGATATCGATCTTTACCGGGCAAACTTCGGTGCATTTTCCGCATAGGCTTGAGGCATAGCTGAGGTGCTTAAATTCCTCCATGCCATTCATATGCGGGGTGATGATGGAACCGATCGGTCCGCTATAAGTAGTTTCATAAGTATGGCCGCCAATGTTTTTATAAACGGGGCAGGCATTCAAACAAGCGCCGCAGCGGATGCAATATAATCCCTGCCGCTGGTCTTTCTGAGCTAACAGGTTGGTGCGACCGTTATCCAGCAATATCACATACATTTCCTCAGGCCCGTCAGTTTCATTTGGCTGGCGGGGGCCACTCAGAATGGTATTATATGCAGTAAGACTTTGCCCCGTACCGTGCGTGGCAAGCATGGGCCAGAATAAGTCGAGATCAATAAGGGATGGTATCATTTTTTCGATACCCACTATGGCGATATGTATTTTGGGGAAGGAAACCGAAAGCCTGGCATTACCCTCGTTTTCAGTAATGGCGATGCTGCCGGTATCGGCAATTAAAAAATTGGCCCCAGTGATGCCTACATCTGCCTGCACATATTTTTCGCGAAGTAGCTCACGGGCCTTTTGCGTTAACTGCTCCGGAGTGAAATCTAATGGGGTTCCAAATTTTTCGTTGAACAGTTTGGCAATGTCTTCCTTGGTCAAATGCATTGCCGGGGTAACAATGTGGTAAGGCCTTTGCCCTAACAACTGTACTATGTATTCGCCAAGGTCTGTTTCTAATGATTCAATATGGTGCTCTTCAAGAAATTCATTGAGGTGAATTTCCTCGGTAACCATCGATTTTGATTTTACTACGGTTTTAGCGCCTGCTTTTTGGATGATGTTCAGGATCTCGCGGTTGGCTTCTTCGGCATCATTCGCCCAGATCACCTTGCCGCCGCGCTTTTGGAAATTGGATTCAAACTCCGGCAGAAACTTATCCAGGTTTTCCATCACCTTCCATTTGATCACATGCCCCTTGCGCTTGGCATTTTCCAGGTTGATGAGTTTTGATAATCCCCTGTCAACGGCCGCATCATATTTACCAATATTGTTATTGATAATGCGGCGATGATCCATATCAAACGCCTTGTTCTCAGAGTCAACCAAAAATTCGTCCGCAGTACTTCCCATCCGGCTAAGTTAAGATTTTTGTAAAAAAAACAAGGGTAACCATAAATGGCTACCCTTGCAAATAAATTATATCTTAACAAGGTTACTTTGTTGCTGCAGCATCAACAGCCGGTCGTTTATCCCTGTTTGCCAGCTCCCAGCCGGTATAAAATACCAGTTGAGCACGTTTGGCTAATAATGGGAAGTTGATCTTGCTGATCTCATCGCTTGGTTGATGGTAATCAGCATGTACACCGTTAAAGTAAAAAATGATCGGCACGCCATGCTTGGCAAAGTTGTAATGGTCTGAACGGTAATAGAACCTGTTCGGATCATTCAGGTCGTCATATTTGTAATCCTGCTCAATATGAACGTATTTATTGTTGGCATCTTCGTTGATCTGGTGCAATTCCTTGCTCAGCATCGCTGATCCTATCGTATAAACATAATTCGCTGAATCCGGCTTGCCAATATAGTCAAACCCTACACGGCCTATCATATCAATATTCAAATCGGTAATGGTATTGGCTAAAGGGAACACAGGATGATCGGTATAATATTCAGAACCTAAAAGGCCTTTTTCCTCACCCACATTCCCCAAAAATAAAATACTGCGGCGCGGGCCATGACCATCTTTTTTTGCCTGCGTAAAAGCACGGGCTATTTCCAATATGCCGGTTGTTCCTGAACCATCATCATCTGCACCGTTGAATACTTTATCAGGGCCATTAGGGTTAAGGCCGAGGTGATCATAGTGTGCAGAGTATACCAATACTTCATCCTTCAGATCGGTTCCTGGTAAATAGCCCAGCACATCAACCGACTTTACATCTTTAGTTTCAGTATGTACATCTACCTTCATCTCAGCCTTTATTGTTTGCGCTTCTGAGCTTTTCAGATCAGCATAAGTTTTGCCGCTTGATTTTACCAATTGGTCAGCCACTCCGGTTGTGATATTAAAGACCATTGCCTGCTGGCTTGCAGATTTAACCTCGCTGGTTTTAATGCTTAAGCGGCCACTAAGTACACTGCCACCAAACCTCTTCATCACATCGGTGATCTCAGCATTTGCGGCCAATATTAATGCAGGACTTTTGCTTTGCAGGTTTTTAACTATCTGCATACGGGTCGTAGATAAACGATAGCTGGTATTTGCTGTTTTACCTGCTTCGGGTTTATCTTCGTTAACCCATAAAACAACTTTTCCGGCAAGATCGGTATTTGCTATTTCGGCGTCTGTGCCATAGCCGATAAATACAATTTCATTAGCAGAAACCGACTTATCATCGGATGCTGAACGGGTGAAGAAGTCCTGACCATTATTAACCGCCTGGCCGTTTACAGAGAATGAAATTTTTACAGAGTTTTCAACCAGGGGAACGTCGAGAAAATATGAGCCATTCACAGGGGCTTGTAAGCCCATCTTTTTAAACTCGCCAGCGATATAATTGGCTGCCTTATCGGCACCCGGTTTACCGGTTTCGCGCCCTTCGAAGGCATCAGAGGCTAAAATGCTTAAGTGTTTCCTGGCATCTTCTGCGCTGATGTATTTAGCGTACTTTTCGGGATTTGTGTTTTGTTGTGCGCATGCGCTTGCCGCCAGTGCAAGCGTAGCAATACATAATGGTAGTTTTTTCATATATCAGTTAATTATTGGTTTGAGACGAAGATTGGGGATTAGCTTTAAGTCAGCATTTCATCAGCAGGATATTTTGTTGACACGATTGGCATGGCGACCGCCTTCAAATTCAGTTGCAAGAAAGATCTTTACGATATTTTCGGCGTCTTCTATCGAAATAAAACGTGCGGGGATGCAAACGATGTTGGCATTATTATGACTACGGGCGAGAATGGCCAATTCCTCGTTCCAGCAAATAGCCGCGCGGATACCCTGGTGCTTATTGGCCGTGATGGCTACGCCATTGGCACTTCCGCAAATAAGGATACCAAAATCAAATTCGCCATTTTCAACGGCTGATGCTACGGGATGTGCAAAATCAGGATAATCAACCGAAGCTGGTGAGTAAGTGCCGAAATCCTTTAAGTTATCGGCATTTAGCCATTTGGTAATCGCTTCTTTATACTCAAAGCCCGCATGGTCTGCACCAATTGCAATTTTTAAATTGTCCTTCATGGCTCAAATCTATTTAAAAATTCAAGCAGTAGACGTAAAAATTTTATGCGAAAGTCACTTAAATTAAGCTTCCGATGCTTCTTTTTTGCGTTTACGCTTTTCAACCGCACCAGCTACACCTATACTCAATTCATACAATAAGAGCAATGGAAGAGCCACAACGCTCATGGTAAGTGCATCGGGTGTTGGCGTTACTATTGCCGCTATTATCAGAATGATAATGATGGCATAGCGCCTGTGTTTGCGCATAAACTTGGGGGTGAGGATACCCAGATTTGCCAGGATATAAACCAGGATAGGCAGTTCAAAAACCAAGCCCGAGGCTAGTGTTAGTGTACTAACAGAAGATATATAGGAATCGATACTAAATAGGTTTTGAATAGAATCACTCACTACATAACCTGATAAAAACTTGATAGATAATGGAGTAACTATAAAATAACCGAAACCTACACCTGCAAGAAACAGGAAGGAAGCATAAAATACAAAACCGCTTGCCGCCTT
>Ga0206944_1154_pt1 | contig 11449 bp, 12 predicted proteins | sample Alteio_BWOrgHeat_4_FD_152978 | JGI IMG/M metagenome (GOLD analysis project Ga0206944, IMG submission 152978) | Enriched cells from forest soil in Barre Woods Harvard Forest LTER site, Petersham, Massachusetts, United States -... | ecosystem: Environmental > Terrestrial > Soil > Temperate forest > O... | reverse complement strand
AACCAACTTACCCTTTCTTTAAATCTTGGGTGAGAGGAGAAAAATTCCCGGTCAGCGGTCTCAACGGCAAGTAGAGGTAATAATCCGACTAATGATCTTACCTTTAAAGGGATCGCCTTGCCATTTGGTGTTGCGATGACGTCGTAGAAAAAACCATCTTCCTCATCCCATAAGCTATAGCCCATCCCACCGCAATTGACCATCGCGCCGCCAATGCGAAGAAAGTGCTCAAAAAACTTGGAGGCCATATCTTCATAGACAGGGCTTTCCCGAGCAAGCTCTGTAGCCATCTTAATCATCACGATACAAAAAAACGCCATCCAAGCCGTTGCATCCGATTGAACGACATGCCCGCCGTCTGGTAGTGGATCACTTCTATTGAAAAGGCTTATGTTATCAAGACCAAGAAAGCCCCCTTGAAAGACGTTTCTTCCGGCCATATCCTTTCGATTAACCCACCAGGTAAAGTTGAGCAAAAGCTTATGGAAGATACCGCTTAAGAATTCAATATCGATAGCTCCATTGATATGTGCATCGATTTTATAGACGCGCCAAGCTGCCCATGCAAGGACTGGAGGGTTCGTGTCGCCAAAGGCCCACTCGTAGGCTGGCAGCTGTCCATTGGGGTGCATGTACCACTCCCTTGTCATTAAAATCAGCTGCCTTTTAGCAAAGTCGGGATCTATCAAAACAAAAGAGACGGTATGAAAGCAAAGATCCCAACTCGCATACCATGGAAATTCCCATTTGTCTGGCATCGATAGAATATCGAAATTAGTCAGATGTGCCCATTCACTATTGCGATCAGTTGGGGTTTTTCGCTGACAGGGAGGGAGGGGATCACCCTCTCTCCATTGCCTTACATCGTAGTAATAAAGCTGTTTTGTCCAAAGAAGGCCTGCAAAAGCTCTTCGTTGGACTTTCATTTCCTCACTTGTGATTTTGGTCTGGTGCAAACTATCGTAAAAGAGATCTGCTTCTTGCTTTCTATCTGCAAATGTCTGATCAAAGTTTAAAAAGGGATCACTTAAATTTTGCTTGGTGAGGCGCAAAGCTAAAGTGATGCTCTCTTGCGCTTGAATTGTCGTTTGATAGAGGAAAGCAGCTTTTGTCCCCACCATGGCAGGGTTAATTGCATGTGAGTCTTTATTGATGAGATATCGATGAAAGGCATCTTTGACAAATGGGGATTGATTTGGCTTGTCAAAGAGGAGTTTGTTGTTCGTAGAATTTTCAGTAAAGATGGCAACGGCTGGTTCTTTGACGTATAAATGGTAAATGCCAAGGGCCAGATGTTCAGCTTGAAGCGCTGAGGATAGGTTGCCAAGAGATGTTTTGACTTCAATGCTTGGGCGCTTGGGCACATCATTCATAGGGCCAGCTGGATAGCCAAAATCCCACGTATTTCTAAACCAAAGTGTCGGTAAAATCGTCAAAGGCGCTTTATTGCTGGCGCGGTTATGTGCTGTGATTTTGATTAAAATATCGTCTTCACTTATCTTAGCGTATTCTAAAAAGATATCAAAGTATTGGTTATCCTCGAATACTCCGGTATCTAATAAGTCGTATTCTTTGTCTAATACACCCCTTTTTTTATTTTCTTCAAGAAGTTTAAGGTATGGGAACTCTTGTTGAGGATACTTATACAGCATTTTCATATAGCTATGAGATGGTGTATTATCTAAATGATAATAACACTCTTTGACATCTTCGCCGTGATTGCCCTCTTTATTTGTCAAACCAAAGAATCGCTCTTTTAGGATCGGGTCTTTGCCATTCCAAAAGGCCGGCGCAAAGCAAAGGTATTGGCTGCGGTCTGAAATACCTCCTAGCCCATCTTCATTCCACCTGTAGGCTCTCATTCTCGACATGTCATGGGTAAAATATTCCCAAGGGTCTTCTGATTGACTGTAGTCTTCCCTAACAGTACCCCATGCTCTATCACTAAGATATGGCCCCCACTTTCTCCAGTCGGCCTGCTTTGTCTTATGTTGCAAGAGCCTTTCTCTTTCTTTTGTATTTTGCATAATCACTTGCTATTTTAAGATATATCGGTATAAATTTATCTTTATTATATAACGGCAGATAAAAGTAAATATGGAAAAAAGATATCACCGCTTAACAGAACAAGAGAAGCATGTCATTGAGCATAAGGGCACAGAAAGACCTCTTTCAGGGGAATATTATCAACAAAAAGCTCCCGGCGTATATGTGTGCAGGCGTTGCGATGCAAGGCTTTATTTATCTTCCGATAAATTTTCTTCTCACTGCGGCTGGCCAAGCTTTGATGATGAAGTGGAAGGGGCTGTTGAAAGGCATCGTGACGCCGATGGCATGCGAGAAGAGATCGTTTGTAAAAATTGCGGTGGCCATTTGGGGCATGTTTTTAAAGGCGAAGGGCTAACTTTAAAAAATGTCCGCCACTGCGTCAATTCGATATCCCTTCGCTTTATTCCCGCCGAAACTGAAAATCATATGCCTTATGCAATCCTTGCTGCTGGCTGCTTTTGGGGTGTTGAGTATTTAATGAAAAAGCTGCCCGGAGTGCTCCAAGTGACTTCTGGGTATACAGGTGGTACCTTGATAAGTCCCACTTATGAAGAAGTTTGCACGGGTAAAACTGGACAGGCAGAAGCTGTTCAAGTTGTCTTTGACCCCTCCATCATAAGCTATGAAAAGCTTCTTAAATTTTTCTTTGAGATCCACAATCCGGAAGAAATCAACCGACAAGGGCCAGATAGAGGAACTCAATATCGCTCTGCCATCTTTTATTTAACAAAAGAGCAAAAAGAGATTGCTGATTCGATAAAAAAGACTCTAACGCAAAAAGGGTTTAAGGTAGCCACGGAAATCACATTGGCAGGGCCCTTTTATAAAGCTGAAGAGTACCATCAAAGCTATTATGAAAAAACAGGAAGACAGCCTTACTGTCATATTTGGAATCCAAAATTTTAACCCATGATAGGGCTGAAGTGATGAATATTTTGAAAGGTAAATTAAAAGGTCTACAAGCTGTTTGCAATGAGCAAGGCATTATCACAGCTGCTGCGATGGATCAACGTGGATCGCTCCAAACAGCCATTGCAAAAGCAAAAGGGGTTAAGGTAGAGGAAGTCACGGCCGATATGCTTTCTGAATTTAAAACAATCGTGACAAAAGTGCTCACCCCTTATGCAAGCGCCATTTTGCTAGATCCAGAATATGGGCTACCAGCTGCAAAGCTTAGGTCTAAAAATGCAGGGCTGCTTCTCGCCTATGAAAAGACGGGATACGATACGACAGCTCCCGGAAGAATTCCGGACTTTATCGAAGGGTATAGCGCAAGGCGCCTTAAAGAAGAGGGGGCAGACTGCGTAAAAGTGCTTTTGTATTACACCCCCTTTGAAGAAAAAGCCGTCAATCAAAAAAAACATGATATCATTGAGGCAATAGGTAAGGAATGCGAGGATGAGGAGATCCCATTTTTTCTTGAATTAGTTGGCTACGATCCCAAAGGGGGCGATGCAAAAGATATTGCCTACGCAAAGAGCAAGCCCGATGTTGTCATTTTAGGGATGGAGGAGTTTTCAAAGGATAGGTATAGAGTCGATGTCTTAAAAGTTGAAATTCCAATCGATGTGAAGTTTTTAAAGGGGTCCATAGCATTTAATGGTAATGAGTACGCATATGACTTAGAGCAAGCAAAGGCGATATTTAAGAGGCAAGATGCGTGTACAAATAAGCCGTTTATTTATCTATCAGCTGGCGTTAGCGATGAAATTTTTAGAGAAAGTCTTAATCTGGCGATAAGCGCTTCTGTCGGCTTTTCAGGAGTGCTTTGTGGAAGAGCTACATGGAAAGATGGGATTGTGGTTTATGCGAAAGAGGGCGCAAAAGCTTTTCACGCTTGGATGCTGGATAGGGGAGTGAAAAATATCCAAGCGCTTAATGCTGTAGTGGAAAAGGGCGCTAAATCTATTCGATATATTGCATAATTCATGCGGATGTGTTTTGAAGATGACAGGCAACCATGTGATTGTCGGATGTTTCTTTAAGCAAGGGCTCCATTTCTTTACAAAGTGACATGGCTTTAGGGCATCTTGGGTGAAAGGGACATCCTCTAATCATAGCAAGAGGCGATGGAGGTTCGCCATTTATTATGTGAGAAAGTTTATTGCGCTCCTTAAAAATGTCTTGCGTTGGAATGGCGTCGATAAGCGCTTTGGTATAGGGGTGACAAGGGGATTTAAAGACTTCTTCCGCAGGCCCTTTTTCTACAATTTTTCCACAATACATGACGGCGATTTGATCAGATATTTGCCTGATTGCATGTAGATCGTGCGAGATAAATAAAAATCCCATTTGCCTTGTTTTTTTGAGATGGAGTAATAGTTGCATGATGTGCTGCTCAGTGCCAGGATCTAGGGCTGAAATCGGCTCATCGCATACGATGAACTCAGGATGTACGGCAAGCGCTCTTGCGATGGCTATTCTTTGCTTTTCCCCCCCGCTAAATTCGTGCGGGTAGCGATAAAGGGCATCTTTGGGTAAAGAGACAGCTCTTAAGAGCTCTTTAATAATCTCTAACTTTTCAGCCCCTTTTGCTAATCCGTGTATATCGATTCCTTCCCCAATAATTGCTGCCACTTGCATTTTTGGGTTAAGAGAGGAGTAAGGATTTTGAAACACGACTTGCATCTTTTGACGCACTTTAAGAAGGTCATTAGAAGATAGTCTATTGAGATCGCACCCATTAAAAAGCACTAGGCCATGGCTTGGGGGCGTAAGCCCTAAGAGGACCTTGCCAAGTGTGGATTTGCCGCAGCCCGATTCACCAGCTATGCCGAGTGTTTCTCCTTTTTCAATGCTTAAATTAATCGATTTTAGTGCGTAAGTAGATAGGCTTTTTGAGAAGAAAGTTTTATCAACATCGCAAAGTTGCAAAAGGGGAGTCGCAGGCCTTTTCATGGATCTCTCTTTGTATTAAAGAAAAAATCTTTCGCAGTGGTTGTCTCAATGATAGTGCCTCCCTGCATGACGGCTACGCGATCGGCAAGAGCTGCAACAGTGCTAAGATTATGGGTGATCAGCAACATACTCATTTTATGCTCTTTGATGAGATCGTGAAGAAGTTTTAAGATTTGGCCTTGAATTGTGACATCAAGCGCTGTTGTGGGTTCGTCGGCAATTAATAATTTTGGGTTGCAGATAAGCGCCATTGCGATCATGACGCGCTGTTTCATCCCACCACTTAGCTCAAATGGGTAGCAGTTGTACCTTTCCTTTGGATGATTAATCCCAACTTTATTAAGCCAATGCAATGTTGTTTCTTTTGCATGAGACCAAGAGATATTTTCATGACAAGAAAGCGTCTCAGCAATCTGTTTTCCGATTGTGATGCTAGGATTTAAAGAGGTCGATGGATCTTGAAAAATCATCCCGATTTTAGCGCCTCTAACCTTGCGAATTGCTTTGGAAGGCATAATGTCAAGGCGCTCGCCGTCAAACCAGATTTCGCCGTTTGTGACTTTGCACTGAGCGTTGAGAAGCTGCAAGATAGACATGGCAGCTGTTGTTTTGCCGCTTCCAGATCTTCCTATAAGAGCAAGCGTTTCCCCTTCTTCCACTTTTAAATTTACATTGAAGACAATTTCAACGCCATGAACGGCGATATGAAGATCGTTTATCGATAATTCTTTAGTTGAAGGTGGCATGTCAGAGGATTTTAAGGTTTTTCGCAATTATAAGCATTGTTTTTTTACACCCGCTAACTCCTTGTACCACTATACAGAAAGTAAAATTTGATTTTTGAAAATATGTCATTGACAATTATTTGATTTTATAGTATTATCAATACTTAATATTTAGTTTGTGTTTTTGAGTTTGTTTTTAATAATTATAAAAAAGGAGTTTTATATGACTTACGACGCAATGCAAGGTGCTGGTATGGCAAGGGGAACTGGATTAATATATCCTTCATTTTCTTCTGTTAATTACGATGCTGATATGGCATATGCGATGCACTTAAATGAGCAGCCAGGTTATCAAGGGGCAGCTGCTTATCCCCCGCCGCCTTCTTTCTATGGCCATGCTGTGCAATATAACGCACCAGCAAGAGCTGGAAATAGACCTGTTTGCTGCGCATTATGCAGCGCTGTAAAAAGCGTATCGACTAAGATCGAAAAGAGCTATCAGAGAGTAAAAAATTCTGAGTTTGTAAATCGCGTACAGGCAACAGCTACTTCTTTAGTTGCAAGAGTGAAGCAACTTGCGAGCGCTTGTGCAGAAAAGATAAGCTCAATTCAGGCAGAAACAATCCTTAAAACGCTTCTTAAAATGGAGATGTTTTTAGGTGGCTTTATATTTTGTGAAGGCTTTTTCCTTACAACCCTAGGAGCTGCTGCCGCAAATCCTCCAATTGCTGCAATTGGAGTTGCTGTAATGGGATTAGGCGTCGTATATGCAAAGATGGCTTCTGATCAGTTGGAAGAGATGGAACGCATGGCAGTTGCGAACGCTCAACGGACCGCATTCGCACGCGCTAGAAGATAATCCTAAAAACGGCAGTTAGAGTCTCCAACTGCCGTTTCTAGGATAATCCTTGAAACGGCAGTTGGAGACGGCAACTTAACGCAATCTCTTGAACCAGAATCATTTGCAATGGGGTGGTCCTTCACCATTTGGGAATGTCCCACCCCATTGCAAAGTGATTCTAATTCAAGATCTTGCATTAATTTGCCATCTCGAACTGCCGTTTCTAGGATAATTCGAGTGTATTTATCACCTATGGGATTTGCCATAGGTGATAAATCGCTTGTCAAAAAAATCACTACTCTTTAGCTTCAGAATATGAAAAAATATTTTAGCTAAAGGAGATCCAATTTTATGAAATATTTGCTTCTTTTAGGAAGAGTCCTGTTTTCAGCTATCTTCATCGCAAGCAGTATGATGCATTTTACTCAAGCTGACATCCAATATGCTACAGAGAATCATGTCCCTTATCCGGAAATTTTAGTTCCACTTTCAGGCGTCATCGCTTTATTGGGAGGTCTTAGTGTTTTGTTTGGATATAAAGCTCGCCTTGGGGCATGGCTGTTGATATTATTTTTAGTGCCGGTGACTTACTATATGCACGCCTTTTGGAATTTTGATGTACCGGGAGAGATTGCGATGCAACAAGCGATGTTTATGAAAAACTTAAGTATGATCGGCACCTGTTTGATCATTGGATACTTTGGCAGTGGGCCATTAAGTGTCGGCGGGGGGTGTAGCACCTGTAAGTAATTTATTCCTTTGCAAATTGGGCAACTTTTGGTTGGACCACTTTGCAAAGGTCTTCTGACTTCATGATGATCGATTCAGTTTGAAGGCCGCAGTTAAAGGCAGCAGTTGGCGTGTTAAACACTTGTTTGTCGATATAAGTTTCAATGTTGAGAAGCCCTCCAAATGGGGGAACACCACCCACGATAAGCCCAAAGCGCTCTTTAATGACTTCAGGGTTTTCAAATTCACATTTTTCCTGGACGATCTCAGATACTGCTTTCATGTCTAACTTAAGATGCGAGGGGATATTAAACTGGTAGTTTTTCTTTGTCGTCTTACCCTTAAGGATGAGCGCTTTTACCCCTTGTTCCATTTTGGTATCTCGAACGCGAGCAGACTCTTCCGATGTAGGAGTCGCCTCGTGTGTGATGTGGCGATATTCCATTGATCCCTCCTTAAGAAGTCTAATAATCTCATTGCGTATATTTTCTCCCCCAAAAAAGATCTTTGCCTTTATGCGGTTACCTGCAATGCGCTTTGGATCGGATGGGAATAAAGAGGCTTGCCGAATATTATTTAGTCCAAGAAGTGTCATGGTCAATCTTTCAAGTCCCATGCCAAATCCTCCGTGGGGTGGCATCCCATATTGGAAAATGCTTAAATAGTCGCCAAAGTTTTTAGGATCCATCCCTTTGCTTAAAATCCCTTCTACCATAGACGAATAAGTGTGTCTTCTAGCGCCACCGGAGGTGATTTCAGTGCCCGCACATAGAAGATCGAATGTATCTGTAAGTTCTTTGTTCGTCTCATTTGGAAAGGCGTAAAAAGGGCGCTTGATTGTTTTCCAGTCTGTAATAAAGATTAAATCAGTGTGAAAGGTTTCATTAGCATAGCGGCAAAGCTCTCTTTCAGCGGCAGGGCTTAAGTCTGGCTCCTCTCGTTCATCAATTCCTGTCCTTTTAAAATAAAGCTCTTGCGCTTCTTTAAAGGTTAAACGGGGAAATGGGACATCGCAAGGCGCTTGAATGATCTTGCCACCCAACGTTTCAATCTCTTTTGCATAGTGAAGGTGCAAATATTTTACGATCGATTTGATGCAACTTTCTTGGACATCCATCACTTCTTGCCAGTTATCAAAAAAGCCCATCTCAAATTCCATTTGTTTGCCTTCAGTCAAGTGGCGAGGAGTATTGGAATTTTCGGCTCGAAAAAATGGCATGATTGCAAAAACCCTTTCATTGACGCCTACCATGATTTGCTTGTAGAGCTGACTACTTTGCGCTAAGGTGGCTGTATGGCCGAAATAATCGACAGAGAAAAATTCAGCTCCCCCTTCAGATGAAGCTCCAATGAGGTTGGGGGCAAAATATTCTGTCGCTTGCACGACATCGTACATATATAGGCGATACGCATGAGCGATGGCGGCTTGAATTTTAAAGACAGCTTGCAATTTGCGGTTACGAAGTGCAATCGGCCGATGATCTAAGATGTATTCAAGATCTACCTCCATTTCAGGCTTATAGTACTCTAAAGGAGGAACATCTGTAATCGGCACATCGACTGCAATATTTGGATTAATGATTTCGATCCCAAGATCTGCTTGATCATTTGCTTGCACGACTCCTTTCACGGTGAGGATTGATCCGGGCTGCAATGCGGCAATCTTTTGATACTCTGCCTTTTCAAGTATCACAATTTGCATTAAGCCGGTGCGATCGCGTAGCAATAGGAAATTAATGCGTCCAAAGGCGCGTACATTGTTTAACCACCCTTTAACGGTGACCGTTTGACCAATGGATTTGGATAAATCAAGTGCAAGTGTGCGTGTCATAAATATAAATGCTCCGTTTTATTGCTTTACTGCTTTACATCGTATACTTGGCTTAAATGATCGCCTAAGAGATTAAAGGATAAAGTAATTAGGGAAATAAGTCCAGCCGGTAATAGCAGGCGCCAAGGGTAGTACTCTAAGGCTTGTAACCCCTCATTTGCCATAGTACCAAGGCTTGAGATGGGAGCTTGAACTCCAAGTCCTAGGTAACTTAAAAAACTTTCCGTGTAGATCGCCGTTGGAATCGTGAGAGTCAATGTGACAAGAATTGGTCCTAATGCATTTGGAATTAGATGTTTAAATAAAATTCTACTAAAAGATGCTCCAAGAGATTTAGCTGCAAGCACGTACTCTAAAGACTTTAATTGTAAAAGTTGACTTCGCACAATGCGCGCCATCGTCATCCATCCTAAAAGAGAGAGGGCGATGATGATTGTATGAAGGCCTTGGCCCATCAGCACCATGAGTGAAATCGTGATGAGCATAGAGGGAATAGCGCTGACAACGTCGATAAAGCGCATCATCGCCTCATCGATTTTTCCTCCGGAAAGTGCTGCGATAGCGCCCCATATCACTCCAATGACAAGATCAATTGCTGCAGCAACAATGCCTACAAAAAGAGAGATGCGAGCGCCATACCACATTCGAATAAAAATGTCGCGCCCTAAGTCATCTGTCCCAAACCAGTGTGTAAAAGAGGGCATTTGATTTTTGTTTAAAAGATCAATTTCATAGTAAGTGTATGAGCTAAAGTGGGGCGCAAAAAGCGCAAAACTAGCAATAGCGACTAAAACAATAGCAGCAAAAAGAGCAAGTCTATTGGAATATTTTGGCAGTGTTAAATCTTTTACCATTAGGGATGTGGTGTGATTGCCAATATTGTGATTTCAGCCTTGCTTGGGCCATAAGTCCAAAATATTCTATATGCTCCTGGCGTTTTATTTTGAGCATAAGATTCAAAAACATCACTATCAAATGGTGATTTTATTTTGTCAAATTTATGTGTTTGTAGAGAGGGGTGTCGTAGATTTGTTTTCATATATGCGATAGCTTTTCCGACCGCTTTGAATTGTATTTGTTGACCTTTTGCGGTTTTCAAGAGGATAAGTTGTTGTTCGGCTTCTACTGTAAATTTAACCTTGTACATGCTTTTTATCTTCATCATCTAGGAATTGAGAAAAATCAATACCTACGTCCACAATACGTCCATTTTTTGCATCTTCGATTCCTCTCATTAAGGAAGCTAGTGCTTCAGGATTCTTGTAAATCCAATGTTCTCTTGCAGGAATTTCCACGAATGGATCTAAAACAATTGTTCCATCTTTCTTACGAGCTACTCGAAAAGAACTTAAGTGCTCTCTTTCTTCTTTAGATAAAAAGCTGCCTAGACAAATGCGATATTTATCATCCATTTGGATTTTATTTTGTTGTTTTCTCATAATTCCCCTCTTCTGACTAATTCCATTATAGTAACTATGGGATATGTTTGCAAGTGGGAGTTATACCGAAATTACTTAAAATTTGGATTTTTGGCAGCAATTCCCGCCGACCAATTTTCCCTGGTTAATTAAAATAGACCTCTTGCGTAATTAAAGTTTTCAGCATACTCTCCTCTTTCAAGAACAAAAAAATGAAATGAAGATATTGCATAGGTAGTGATCGTAAATTAAAAGATGAAATGTAAGTTACCTATCACTAATTCTTTTAGCGCTTAATCGTTTAGAGTGCCAGCGGGAATTGCTGCAATTTAATCGACTGATTGTCTCGGTATAAAAATAAACTGAAATCAATTCTTCAGATTAATTGTCGATACATAGTAGACTTTCGACTATAGACAAAAAATGAGGCTATAAAAATGACGACACAATTTACCTATCCATTTACTGCAGTGGGTGGGCTAATCATTGCAAAAGATGGAGATATTCTTTTAGTTTGCTCCCATAAATGGGGCATGCGCTATACAGTGCCTGGAGGGAAAGTCCATTATGGAGAGACGCTGATTCAAGCTCTTTACCGAGAGATTGCAGAAGAGACAGCGCTTATTGTCGAAAATCCCCGTTTTGTGCAGGTGCAAGAGAGTATTGATTCTGATGAATTCTGGAAGAAAGGGCATTTTGTGATGCACGATTATCTCATGGATTTATCCCCCAAAATGGGTAAAGAGGATGTTGTGCTCAACGATGAAGGTCAAAGCTGTGTATGGACATCGCCAAAAGAGGCGTGGAATTTTCCATTAAACTTTTCGGCAAAAGCGCTCATTAGCGCCTATCAGAGGCAAAAGGTAAGTACATAATGATCACAATTACCCGCACTTTCGAATTTTGCGCAGGACATCGGCTGTATCGACCTCAGTGGTCATCGGAGAAGAACTTTGAG
>Ga0206944_1152_pt1 | contig 11593 bp, 9 predicted proteins | sample Alteio_BWOrgHeat_4_FD_152978 | JGI IMG/M metagenome (GOLD analysis project Ga0206944, IMG submission 152978) | Enriched cells from forest soil in Barre Woods Harvard Forest LTER site, Petersham, Massachusetts, United States -... | ecosystem: Environmental > Terrestrial > Soil > Temperate forest > O... | reverse complement strand
AAACAATAAGGGTATCGGTTCGAGACGGCACATTGATATAAGAAATAAAAACACCTCCTAAAGCACCTGGCATACTAAGGGAGTTTCCCACTTTGACTTCGAGCTTAATCAATTCATTTGAGTTTCCCTTATTATTCAAATAAATAGAGTAGTTTTCGTAACTTGATCTTTCCGTTAAGTACATTGTTTTTTGCGGAGTACTGAGGTTCCAGAGGTGTTTTTTGGGAATAGACACATAACAATCCCCTGAAAAAGAAATTCTTGCAGCAGTCATCAAATTGGCATTGATGACAAATGAAAGTCCTCCTTTCACATTTTTGTTAATGGCCACCCGAATAGGAATATATTCCGTATTTCCCGGATCAACAGCAATCCTGCTTTTGAGATCCGACAAAATAGTCCATCCTTCGGGAATATTAAAGCTAACGATGCCTTCGATGCGCGATTTAGAATTGTTTTTAACTTTCAGGACATTGAAAAAAGACGAGTCGGGACTATGAATGGTTTTATACTTAACAAAGCTTACATCGATTATTTTTTCAACCACCTTACGGACAGGTTTCGAACTATCCTTTTGGGATGCAACGGCAGTTGTTTTCAAATTAGCAGAATCACCTGCCTGAGGAGCAGCTTTATTTTGAGTTGAATCTGTTGCTGAAGAAACTACAGAGGATGCTCCTTTCGCTTTTTTAAGCGTATCTGTGGCAGCTGAAGCAGGACTCAAACTATCTGTTTTGGTTTGAGCTTTCCCCAATTGCACGAATGAAAAAAAAGACAGGAATAAAATACAAAAAAGTTTAGACCTGTTTAAAAATAAGGCTTTAAAACTTAATATCATACCTATTATCAAATAAGTGTTAAATTTTAAAAGTCAGGCTCAAGGTCGAAAACAATGGTTACTGTATAAAAATCAGGAACGGCATTTATTAAACTAAATCCCGGATTTACACCACAATCATAACTAATATATACCTGGTTGGCCGAAGAAGCAGCAGGTAAGGGTTTGGCACTCAGCACCAGGGCTTGTGAAACCACACTTAATGGGATAAAAGCAGTAGGCAATCCTCCTGCAGAACCCGCACAACAAAGCGGGCCTTTGCTTGCTTTTACCCTCAGGGTTCTCAGATCGAGTGTGTTGGCAGGCGCATCTCCCTGAATAACGGCCGAGGTGGCATAAAAATTAAGATCCCAGGAAGTAAAATTCGCTGTTAAGTCCGGATGAGGAGGCAAGTCTGTTACATCAATGCCTAGCAAGGTCCAGTTGGTATAAGCAACGCCACTTTGAAATTTAGACCAGGCATCAAAAGCAAATGGAACATTCCCTCCCGACATGATGGTAAGCCGCGCAGAGTTGTCTTGCGCATGAAGGGAGTTTCCTAAGAATAAAAATAATATAATCCTAAGCAAATACTGCAATTCGCTTCTCATAAAATCAGGTTAGCATTCTTTGAAAAAATCGTATTATCTGAATGAAATCGCATTCAAGATCCACTTACATAAATTATTGCAATAATACTGTTTTTTTTTGAAAAATCCTTGACTTAATGCAAATACAATGCATAAAACGTAAAATTATTATTGAAAACTTACAAAAATAATTGTCAGGGATTAAAAAAAAATCGAGCCCATCAGGGCCCGATTTTCTATATTAAACAGGTAAGCTAATTATTGAGTTGCTACCTGAATATCCATAAATACGTTAGTTACATAACGATCAGGGAAGATGTTGGCATGCAGAATAGTAACAGCTGACATAGTTCCTTCAGCGGTACCAGCTCTCCAGTTGATTTGGAAAGAATTATCAACAGCGTCACCAGCATCACCTGCAGGAGCAGCAGCACTTGTAATTACTAGCGGAGCAGCTCCGGTGTATTGCGCAAGAGCAGCAACTGTCGTTGGGAAACCAGCAGCAGGTATTGCATAATTCGCATTGGCCAAGCCCCCAGCAACGTGAGTAATATTAAAACCCACATTATTTAAAGCCATTGAATTGGTAGGAATACCAGCCACTGCTGCAATATGATCCGTTGGAAGCAAAGTAGCATCTTCAGCACCCATCACCAAATTCCAGTCATTTGATGCAGCTACGTAAAAAGAAGTCCTGTAAAAGGCACTTGCACCCCCACTGTTCAGACCATTTTCGTATTCTTTAATCGAATTGAAAACAAACTCCATGTTTCCACCGCTTGTAATGTTCAGACGCATTACCCTATTGAGGGTCACGGCAACAGGAATAACTCCTCTATCGTGCACAGGTTGTGCATAAACAGCGGTTTGAGCTAATACTGCACCTATTGCGAAAAGGATAACTTTTTTCATAAGAATTTGTTTTAAAAGATTAGATTAAACGTTGATTGATTTTATTTCGACACTCATTAACTATACTCACTATTATTATTGCGTTGCCACCTGAATATCCATAAATACATTAGTTACATAACGATCAGGGAAGATGTTGGCATGAAGAATGGTAGTAGCTGTCATGGTTCCTTCAGCAGTACCTGCTCTCCAGTTGATTTGGAAAGAATTATCCAACGCATCACCTGCATCACCTGCAGGAGCAGCAGCACTGGCAATCACCAGAGGGGCAGCTCCTGTATATTGAGCAAGAGCTGCAACGGTGGTTGGAAAACCAGCAACCGGTGTAGCATAATTCGCATTGGCTAAAGTACCTCCAGCCACGTGAACAATATTAAAACCTACATTGTTTAAAGCCATCGAATTGGTAGGAATACCTGCCACCGCTGCAATGTGATCTGTAGGAAGTAAAGTAGCATCTTCAGCACCCATTACCAAATTCCAGTCATTCGAAGCAGCCACGTAAAAAGCAGTTTGATAAAACGAACTTGCCCCACCACTGTTAAGTCCATTCTCGTATTCTTTAATCGAATTGAAAACGAACTCCATGTTTCCACCACTGGTAATGTTCAAACGCATAACCCTGTTAAGAGTAACAGCAACGGGAACAACTCCCCTATCATGAACCGGCTGGGCATAAACCGCAACTTGCAGAAACACCGCGACAGTTGCTAAAAGTATAATTCTCTTCATAACTTTAGAATTTAGGGGGTTTAGTGATCTTTAACGCTAATGAAATAATTTGGTTACAAATATATGAATTATTTTATTTCAACAATTTTTAAAAAATAATTTTTTCAGGTAAGTAATTTTAAAGTAAGCCCTTTGCCACTTCCAAAATCACATTGGTAATATAGCGATCGGGATTAACATTTTGTGCCAAAATAGATTTAACATTCATTGTCCCTTCCTTCGTTCCAACCCTCCATTGAATGGTAAAGGTATTGGCACTAGCATCACCTGGGTTTCCAGTAACAGAACTAGCAATAACCGAAGCACCTCCAAAGACCTGTAGCTTTTGAACCGTACTTGGAAAGCCTGCAGCAGGGGTAGCAAAGTCAGCATTGGGATTACCCGGAACATGGGTAAAATTATAACCTACATTATCCAATGATAAGGCACCCACCGGAGAACCCACAGGGGGTGAGAAATAATCAGTGGACTGAAAGGTCGCATCTTCAGCTCCCATAAACAAATCCCAATGGGTAGAAGAAGTAACACTAAACACGGTATTGTAACTAGCTGTTACTCCGCCTGAGTTAATTCCATTTTGATATTGCGCCATGTTATTAAAAACAAATTCGAGGTTCCCCCCTGAGTTAATGGATAACCTCAGGATCTGGTCTACGGCAATAGTTACAAAAACAGGCTTGTTGTCCCCTACCTTCTGCGCATAGGAAGACAGGGAAATACATAAAGACGTGAAAGTAAAAAAAAGAAATCTATTCATACTTATTCGCTAGTTGTTCAGGGACTCCTCTATTGATAAACAGAAAACAAATTAATTACTTTGTTTGCAAATTTAATAATATTTTTATGCCGTAAATGCAGAATTGTTAATTTAATTGATACAAAACAACAAACAAAATTTCAAAAACCTAGGTAGCATTCGAATTATTCGAGCCACTATTTTAATTTACACCCTGAATTAACTTTACTATGCTAACTACTAAGTATAAATACCATTCGCTTACATTATTAATCATTTTTACCTTTCTTATCTTTTCTCCTTCTCTTTTCTGCGACATCACCAATTGGGATGACGACTTACTTATTTTAAAGAACCCATTGATCAAATCCCTTTCCTTTTCGGATTTAAAAACAATGTTCAGCAGCTTTTATTTTTTTAATTATCAGCCCCTAACCCTTTTTTCCTTTGCTATTGAATACCATTATTTCCAGATCAATCCTTTTATATTTCACCTGGATAACCTGCTTTTGCACCTGCTGAATGTGTTTCTGGTCTTTAAATTCATTCAACTGATTTCAAACAAAGCCAATGTATCCCTTATCGCTGCTACCTTATTTGCCATCCATCCCATGCGGGTGGAGTCGGTAACCTGGATCACCGAACGCAAAGATGTGTTGTATACTTTTTTCTTCCTCTTGTCACTTATTTATTATTCCAGGTATTTAATCAAGGCGAATAACTGGAAGCCTTATGTACTGGCCCTTTTATTTTTCATATTTTCTGCACTAGCAAAAGGAATGGCGGTTTCCCTGAGCCTGGTATTGCTTTTATTGGATTTCCATTTCAATAGAAAGATCACCTTACGTTCGCTGCTCGATAAAATTCCATTCTTCGCACTTTCCTTGTTTTTTGGCCTTCTTGCCCATTTTGCAACGCTTACTAAAGGAGTAGAAGCGCTTACCGATAGTGTTTACACTTTTATGGAACGATTGCAATTGGCCGGTTATGCCCTATGGGTTTATTTTTACAAACTCATTCTTCCCATCCATCTTTCCACGTTTTATCCTTACCCCAAGTATCAATCAGGCGACTTGCCCTGTTTTTTTTGGTTATTTCCGCTCTTATCCATTGCAATGGCCTGCTTAGTTATCTATTCGTTAAAATACAGTCGTAAATTGGTTTTTGGTTTCGGATTTTTCCTGGCCACCATCGTTTTCGTATTGCAACTCATGCCCGCAGGAAATGTGCTGGTGGCCGACCGCTATTCTTATATCCCTTACCTGGGATTGTTTTACCTCACGGGAGAAACCTTTAATTACTTTTTTAACAAGAGCAGGTATATTAACCTGCTTAAAGGCTTGTCGGTATTCATCCTGCTGTTGCTTTCCCTATTAACATTTAATCGAATTGATGTTTGGAAGAACAGCATCAGTTTATGGAATAATGTACTGGAGCAATATCCTTTAGAATACAAACCTTACGTTTCCAGAGCTAACGCAGAAAAGGAAAAGCACGACCTCAAAGCGGCGATGATGGATTACGACCATTCCATTACCTTGAATCCTCATTATTTTATCAGCTACCTGAATCGTGGAAACGCCAAAGTGGAGCTAAAAGATTATACAGGCGCTTTAACCGACTATTCCAGGTGCATGGAATTGAAACCCGATAACGCTCAGGCTTATCTGGCTTCAGGGGTTTTAAACCTTAATTTACAGGATTTCAAGGGAGCCCTGTCCCATCTCAATAAGGCGGTAAGCCTTGATTCCATTAATCCGGCGGCTTTTTACTACCGTTCAAAAGCAGAAGTAAACCTGGAGAACAAAGAGGAAGCGCTCCGTGATTTAAACAGGGCACTTCAACTGGATCCCGGAAATGCAGACGCTTCTTTCGAAAGGGGAAAACTCAATGTTGTTTTTCATGATTACCTCACCGCCCTAAAGGATTTTAAGTTGTTTGACAAGGCAAACCCCAATAATCCGGAAGTTTACTTTCAGATGGGCAATTCTTATTGGGGATTGATGGACCCTGCACATGCCTGCGAGAATTGGAGCAAGGCACAGCAATTGGGTTCTACCCAGGCCATCCAAATGATTGAAAACAACTGCAAGGAGAAAAAGCAGGAAACAAAAGAGCTTTCCACTCCTACCATAATAGGAAGGTATAAAAACGGTCAGGTTAAACTTCAGGTGATGGAAATCCTCGATCAGGGAAAGGCCGTTAAGATGCTCATGAATTTTGATGAACAGGGTCACCTTACAGAAGAAGGAGTGGTTGAAAATTTAAAATACAACGGCGCCATTAATTGGTTCGACGAGGCAGGAAAAATAAAAATCTCCGGGTTTTATAAGGATACCATTCCTTATGGCAACTGGAAGGAATATTATCCCGATGGCACACTCCAATCGGAATACTCCTATGTAAATGGCAAAAAAAATGGGAGCCTCAAGTATTTCCATAGCAATGGGAAATTATGGACAGAACGAATTTACAAAGACGGGAAACCCTGGGAAGCCGTCTCCAATTTTGATGCAGCAGGGAAACCAAAAGAAAAAGGAAGTTTAAAAAACGGGAACGGAACCATTAAAATGTACGATGAGCAAGGAACCTTTATGGCGGAAATAACGTATTTGAATGGAGTAGAAAAGCCCTGACGATCTGTTGGCAAGGACAAAGAATAAAATACCTTTTCAGTAATTACATTTGACAAGAATAAAGCATCTGTCCTTTTTTATAAATACTTATTGAAAAGATAGCTTTATATTTGTAAAAAATATTTTAATACAACGCACTATGAACAGTACATTGAGAAAAATTTCATTTCTTCTTTTTTGTTTGTCTTCCTATTTACCTGCTTTCTCACAGGATTTCGAAGTAGCTCCTGTTGACCTGGCTTTCACCGTTGATCCGGGAGGCATTGAAACGAAAAAAATAACCGTCAGAAATCATTCGAATAAAACTCAAACCTTTACATTAACCATGAACGATGTAAAAAGGGATAGTTTAGGCAATAAACAAAAAACAGCCATCGGCAACAACAAACGTTCCTGTGCTCAGTGGATGAACTTAAATCCTTCCTTTTTCGATCTCAGACCGAACGAAGAAAAGGACATTTCTGTAGTGATGCAGGTTCCCAGTGATGGATTTAGTACACGTTGGACCATGATTTATGTGCAGGCTGCGCAGGAACAAAATTCGGTTAGCCATGCGGATAAAACAGTTGCGGCAGGTATTATTATAACCCCCAGGATTGGAGTTAAGGTGACTCAATCCCCAAAATCAAATGTCAATTACAAAGCCAACATTCAAAACTTACACGAAATCACTGTCCCCACGGATACGCTGAGGAGTTTCGAAGTAAAGGTGAATAACCTGGGAGATAAGATTATTGATGGTTATGTATCTCTGGTGCTTTCCAACCTGGAAACGGCTCAGGAACGCAAGCTCCCTCCATCGCGTGTGTCCCTGCTGCCCGACGAATCCAGGATACTTACCTTAAAGTTACCTAAGGATGTGTCTAAAGCAAAGTATGCACTTGCGGCCATATTGGACTACGGCCATGGCACTTCCCTGGAAGGTGTTCAAATGTCTATCGAGGTGAAATAATTTTTTGTATTATGAGATCCGGCCTTTTCGTTTCTTTTCTCCTGCTTTCCTGCTTCGCCTTTGCTCAAACCAAGGTACAAACCTGGTATGATGATGCAAAAAAAATAAAAAAGGAAGTTTATTATGCAAAAACCGTTGATGGGAAAACCGTTAACGATGGCTTGTACCAGATTTATTATGAAAACGGCAAATTATGGCAAAGCGGTAATTGTAAAAACGGAGATTTAGTAGGATTATGGAAAGTTTATTTTAATGACGGAACGCTTAAACAAAGCCTCAATTACAAGGAAGGAAAAAGAAACGGATTATCGGAGTACTATTATCCAAATGGAAAGATCAATCAGAGGGCCAGTTACCTCAACGATGAATTTGACGGCGAGGTAAAAAACTACCACGAAAATGGCCTCCTCATGGAATCCCTTACCTATAAAAACACCATGCTCAATGGGATGTCCATGGGTTATTTTGAAGATGGCAAATTGCAATTTAAAAGAAACTATGTAAATAATGTTCCAAGCGGTTACGGAGAAACGTATTATGAAAATGGGAAAATATGCGAACGTGGCTACAAAAAAAACAATGTTTATGATAGTCTATTTATCGGTTATTATAAAAATGGAGATGATGGAGCAAAAGAAACCGTATGTTATTATTCCAATGGAAAACTAAACGGTGCTTTTACAGGCTATTATCCCGAAGGAGCCGTTTTATTAAAATGCAATTACATCAACGACCTTATTGAAGGGAAATACGAGGAATTTTATGAGGACGGAAAAATTAAAGAAACGGGGACTTATGTGAATAGCAAAAAAAACAGTTTGTGGACCGATTACTTTCCCAACGGAAGCGTAAAGATTGAAGGTCATTACAAGGATGACAAATACGATGGCGAATGGAAAATATTCGGTGAAAATGGAAACATGCGGCAAAGAGGTATTTACATTGAAGGCCTGGCCCAGGGAGAATGGAATTTCTTTCAGGACAATGGTTCATTGCTGAAAACAGGAAAGTTTAAAGACGATGTAAAGGAAGGTAAATGGAAAGAATACTATCCTTCCGGAGCCTTAAAAATTGATAACAATTATGTTAACGGAATGTACCACGGCATTCAAAAAGCCTTTGATCAAACTGGTAAAGTAATTGAAGAAGAAGAATACAAGAACGGTGAATTAGTCAAAAAGAAAGACAATTAACGAATTCAAGCCGGAACATTCTCCTTAAACTGCAGCTCAAATAACTTCCTATACTGCCCATTCTTTTTAAGCAACTCCTGGTGATTTCCCATTTCGATAATTTGACCGTGATCCATTACAATGATCCGATCGGCCTTTTGAATAGTAGCCAAACGGTGCGCAATAACAATTGACGTACGGTTGACCGTAAGTTTATCAATGGCTTGTTGAATGATGTGTTCCGATTCGGTATCAATGGAAGAAGTGGCCTCGTCCAGAATCAGTATCTGTGGGTTGTAAACATACGCTCGGATAAAAGAGATTAACTGACGTTGCCCCAGCGAGAGAGTTCCTCCTCTTTCCATTACATTATAATCATAAGCTCCTGGTAATTGCGAAATAAACTCATGGGCACCAATGGCTTTAGAGGCTTCGATGACCTGCTCCCTGCTGATATCAGGATTATTTAAGGTGATGTTATTGGCAACCGTATCGGAAAACAAAAACACGTCCTGCAGCACCAGGGCAAGTTGCTGACGCAATGAGTTTAATTCATAATCCCTGATATCAATGCCATCGATACTTATTGTTCCTTTATTGTATTCATAAAAACGATTCAATAAATTAATGATGGATGATTTACCTGCACCCGTTGCGCCCACCAGGGCCACCATTTCCCCTTTATTCACATGAAAAGAAATCCCTTTCAACACCCATTCCTCCTCATTATAAGCAAACCATACCTCTTTAAAATCTACATTTCCATGAATTTTTTCTGCCAAAATTGTCCCCTGATTCACCATGGAAGCTTCGGTATCCAATACTTTGAATACCCTTTCGGAACTCACCATACCCATCTGCAAAGTATTGATCCTATCCGCCAGCATCCGAATGGGCCTGAAAAGCATATTGATGTATAAGATAAACGCCATGAGGTCGCCAATGGTGGTATACCCTTTAAGCACCCCGCTCCCACCCCACCATACCAATAGGGCCAAAGAAGCGGAAGAAAGAATCTCCACTATCGGAAAAAAAATCGAATACGCTAAAATGGAACGAATGTTGGCCAGTTTATGCTTCTCATTTATTTCAACGAATTTTTCCAGCTCCTTGTCCTCACGATTAAAAATCTGAACAATGTTCATTCCTGTAATGTGCTCCTGTACAAACGTGTTCAAGCGGGCCACCTGGGTTCTTACTTCCTGAAAAGAAGACTTGATCGCATTTTTGAAAATATAAGTACTAATGAGTAAGACAGGAATGGTGGCCAGACTTATCCAGGTTAATTGCGCATTAATAAAAAACATGACCGTAATGATCACCAGCAACTTCAAAATATCACCTATAATTACCATTAAGCCATCCGAAAAAATATCCCCAATAGTCTCCATGTCCGAAATGGCCCTGGTAATTAATGTACCTATGGGAGTTCTATCAAAATACTTCAGGTTCAAATTAGTGATGTGCTTGTACAAATTCACCCTTAAATCTTTAATGATGTGCTGTCCGATCCAGTTGGCCAAAAAGGAATCGAAAAACTGAATGATTCCCTCCAGAAACAATAATCCAACAAGCAGGATCGTCATCTTTCCCAACATCCCCACATCAGGTGTTTGAATGTAATTATCAAAAGTATACTTGATCAGCCAGGGACGTATGGGGGAAATAAAAGCAGCTAAAATGGTGATGCTGGCAGAAATGAAAAATCGTTTCCTGTATGGCTTAATGTATGTAAAAATCCTCCTGAGGAGGCTCAAATCAACTGCCTTTCCTGTTACGCTCATCTTAAATTAGGGGTATGATCCAATTCCTTTGTGTCTCCTATTAAGCCCACGGGGTATTCTATTTTACATAAAAACAAACCACAGGCAGGAACAGAGAACCCGGCATCAGAACGATTTTTTCCTTCAATAATTTTATAAAAATCCGATAGTTCCATTTTTCCTCTTCCAACGTCGAGCATGGTTCCTACAATGGCTCTTACCATATTTCTTAAAAACCGATCTGCCGTGATGGTAAAAATGAGTAAGTCATTTCTTTGCTCCCATCCGGCAAAATAAATTTTGCAGTTATTCGTTTTCACTTGGGTATTTGATTTACTAAAGCAGCTAAAATCACTGAAGTTGAGCAGGGCTTTCGAAGCTTCATTCATCGCATCCATATTCAGGTCCTGAAAAAGGTAATACGCGCTATCCAAATAAAAAGGATTCCTGTTTTTACTAATTTGATATTCATAGGTTCTTGAAACCGCATCGAAACGGGCATGGGTAGAGGCGGCAACCGGAATCAATTGATGAATAACAATATCATTGGGCAGTACACAATTCATTTTATACACCCAATCCGAGGCATTATCGTTTAAATCTTCTTTAACAGAATCGAAATGGGCATAGTATGTTCTGGCATGCACCCCTGTATCGGTTCTTCCGGCCCCAATGGTTTCTATCTTCTCCACCAATATTCTGGAAACGGCATCATTCACCAGCTGTTGCACGGTATTGGCAGCATTTTTCTGGATTTGCCAACCGTGGTACTCGCTCCCTTTATATGCTAATTTAATGAAATACCGATGACTCATAATAACCTTCGCAACAACCTAAAATGAACTGATATATTAATCTCCAAAAAATTCATTTAATGCAAACTTTTCCTTTAACCTAACGCCTTTTTCTGTTTGCTGCACCGTGCAACATTCGGTATGCGGGTCGTGTTCAAAAAAGAGTATGTATTCTTCCTGGGCAGCTTTCTGCATAAATATTGTCTTTTCATTGATTGCTAAAAGCGGACGGGTATCATATGCCATCACATAAGGAACCGGAATATGGCCAATGGAAGGCACCAAATCGGCCACATACGCCAGCGTTTTATTTTTGTATTTTATATGGGGAATCATCATGGCATCGGTGTGCCCACGGACATACTGAATGGAAACCCCTGGAAAAAGTTCTACCTCCCCTTCTACCCATTTTAACTGACCGCTTTCCTCAATGGGCAGTATGTTCTCCTTAAGGAAACTGGCCTTCTCCCTCGGATTAGGCTTAGTGGC
>Ga0206944_1151_pt1 | contig 11658 bp, 12 predicted proteins | sample Alteio_BWOrgHeat_4_FD_152978 | JGI IMG/M metagenome (GOLD analysis project Ga0206944, IMG submission 152978) | Enriched cells from forest soil in Barre Woods Harvard Forest LTER site, Petersham, Massachusetts, United States -... | ecosystem: Environmental > Terrestrial > Soil > Temperate forest > O... | reverse complement strand
ACCTCTACCATGAAGCGACGACTTGAGCAAGCTCTTATCTCCTGGAAAGATTCCTCTTTGCGTTAGCCCCTATTACTGCGGGGGGCCAGGCAAGTGGGAAAAAGCTGGCTAGTAGAATCTTTTGGTAAAAATCACGAAAGATTAACCCTATTGCGATAACAGGGAGAGGCTGGAGAATCCAGCCCCTTACCTACTAATTTAATTGATCGCAGTGTCAAGATGTAACAAAGTCCACGCCCTTGCAAATTGATCTTTGATAAAAGGTTTAGACAAAGCTTCCTGTGTAAACTCAGGTTGTTCCGACAAAAATTTGCAAAAGCGGCTTGCATCTTTGTCTTTAGCTTTTATTTGCCCTAAAGTCCATGTCAGAAGATTATGTATTGTATTCTTTCCAATTTTAATGTTTAGTTCTGTAAGTGGAAGCACAAGTTGGGGGGTTGTTTTAACTTCTCGAAAGAAATTTAAAAGATTCTCAATCACTTGATGCATCTCATTGCAGTTTGAAGCTGTTTGTAAATAAGCTTCTAAAAAAGAGCGATAGCGGTTTGGGTGATAAAGAGCGCTTGCGCCTTTTTTACATAAAGCGATGATCAATTGAAAAAATGTTGGGTAGAGTTTTTTCGCGTCTACTCCATAGGCTGCTCCAATTGCAGCGTCAAGAGGTGAGCGTTTTCCTTTAACAAGTGATGCGCCTTTTGCTTGGTTATAGTCTATTGGAATCTGATGTTGAAATGTCCAGTCAATAAAGGCAATTATGTCCTTTTGAGGTAGCTTCTCAAAGAGGTATACAAGCAAAGGAAATACCTCTTTATTATTTGCTATATGCTCGTTTTGTTTGAGAATCGTTTTAGAGACTAATGAAAGGAGCAGCGCATCGAGCAATTCTTTCTTTAAATAGGGCCTATCGCGATCAACTACTTGAAACTTAGATTTTAGAAGAAGTAAAATCGCATAGCATGCTTCATTCAGACATTGTTCTAGACTTGCATTCTTTTCTAACAATTTGAGAGTAAGCTCACAAGTTCTATCGCGGACATAATAGGGCTTACTATAGCAATGAAGAGATCTGCTTAAGGCTTCGTCTCGGACAACTTGATTTGCCTCATTTGGTTGGTAAAGATCAAGAATTCCACTCGCAAATTCTGCGTGTATGTCCCAAGCAGCCGTATTCATAAAGGTCCAAAACCCATCAGTCAAGGAACTGGTTAGACTGCTGCAAGCATAACTGAGAAGCGAAATCCTTCTAAAATTTGATGTCACACAAATGGAACTAATGTCTAAAGGAGTTTGAAGGTCAAGCGCTCTTTTAATCAGTTTATCCATCTGAAATAAATTGGAGCATCTATCTAATTGCCTTGCTAAATTGAGCTGATACCGATGTGCATTCACCCGCCTAGCATGGCCTTTGAGATTTTCGACAATAGAATCGTAACCCTTATCAATTGCGTAGTCTAAAACTGTTTTATTGTCTTCATCTTCCTCATCGACATTATGAGGAACTAGCTTTCTAGAGATTAAATTTTGTATAAACCGACAAGCGATCTCTGGTTCCATATTCTTTACTACAAAATGGACAAACCGCCTTTTAGTCAAATCCACACCTAAGTCTAGATAATAAACTACACAATCGTCTGCAGTCCAATTTCCTGAGGTAATCAATGCATAGAACTGTTCAGTGACAATTTCCACAATTTCATTTAAGGATCTCTCTTGATGTATTTGAGGGACAATGGCAAGTTTTTGTAAACGTTCAAGGGAATGTCTTAAGGAAGACTCAAGACTTTCATAGATATAGCCCAGCACTTCTTTAAGAATCTCTTTAGATTGAGAAGTTAAGGCCTCATTATTTAAATCTTCCTGGATAAGAGCTCGTAATTTTAAACAATTAAGCTTAGTCAAACTTTTCACTCTACTTGTTAATTCATTTAAGTTCGTGATCACGTAGGGTGAAGCTGATGAACCCAAATATTTTTGTATATAGGGATCCACCATTTTTTCATCATCTGATATGAGTTCTTGTAAACGCTCTTTACATCTATCAAGAAGTGCCCATCCCTCTCGTGATAATGCTAATGGGTGTTTCGCTAGTTTATCTTCAAGAATTACACAAAATCGACGTCTAGTACACCTCATCAATTCCTCATCACTCATACAAGACACGCATTTTGCTAAAGAGAAATACTGCCACTTAATCGCCTTGTAAATCTCTTGAATTTCAGCATCTGTTACCGAAATCAAAGATGGCTGCTGACTTTTTAAACTTTCTACTCTTTGTAAGAGCAGATCTCCTTGAAACCCTTGAGAATGTCGATGAGCGCAAAATGAGCTTGGTTGCATAAAGCCTCCTAATACTTGTTATACCGAAATTAATTCGAAAATGTGATTTTAGTATACAGAAAAATAGAAAATCCTCAGCAATTCCCGCTCAAAAAAAGTCCCTCTTAAATCTTTGATATGATCCTAAATCCGGCAGTTCGAGATGGCAAATTAATGCAAGATCTTGAATTAGAATCACTTTGCAATGGGGTGGGACATTCCCAAATGGTGAAGGACCACCCCATTGCAAATGATTCTGGTTCAAGAGATTTCGTTAAGTTGCCGTCTCCAACTGCCGTTTCTAGGTTGAATGTAAGTTGTTTGTGTATAAAAAAAATCTGGGAAGATTTTAAGCCGGATTCTGTCGCTTGCAAACTTTTACAAGCTTGCAAGCTGGCAATCATTCATCTAGGGATTTCATTGCTAAAATCCTCAAGCGATCCTTAAGAGGCATAGGCGAAGAACCATTATAGCCTCATCTCGATCTTGCTTCGGATAGGGTTTGTCGCTTCAATACCCAAGTTGCCTTGGATAGGCTAGCTCCATAAGCTAGCGTTTCATCCTGTTGTAACCAAAACTTAATATTCTTAACTAAAAAGTCAAGGCTAAAAAGTCAAGGCTAAAAAGCCTTGGTTTACACGGTCTACTTTCTGTTACACTTTCCGTAGCTTTACAGCCCCCAGCCTTTCGCTGGTATCCTCTTCTTTGAAGTCCAGACTTTCCTCCCTCACTTTTTCAAGTTTTCACTTTCTAAAGCGACGGCGATTGCCTCTCTTCCCAGATAAAACCTTAAAGATAATTAAACTTTGGTGCTCCGACGGCGACGCGGCTTGGCAGCAGCGGGACTTCCTTCAAGAGCCACACTCTCCGGCCAATAATGGATGCGAGAGCAATGCTCACAAAAGACAAGTCTTTCTCCTTTGCGAACTAGATTTTCATCTTGCGCTGTCAAGAGAATATGGCAGCCGCTGCAGCATCTGTTTTCAACGGGAACAACGACTCGATCGCGTTTGTTGCGCAACAGACGATCATAAATACGAAATACTTCCGGATCGGTCTCTTGCACCAATTCGTCTCTTTTTTGTTTAAGTTCTCTACCTTCGACATTAATTCGATCAATTCCATGCTGAATCTCTGCAGCCAATACTTTGCTATTTTCCGCCGTCGTCTCCAAGCTTTCTTTAAGTGTCTTTAACACATCTTCTTCAACATTTAATCTATCGATCTGATCACTTATACGCTGCTCTTTAGCGGCGCGATCTCTTTCAGCTTGAGACATCTCATGGCTTAAAGCATTGAATTCTTCCACTTTTTTAATAGCGCCTTGCTGGCCTTGTAATTTCTTTAGCTTAAGCTTAACATCGGTTAGCTCCTCTTCTAGCACTCGAATGATCTTCTTTAAATCTGAAATGTCGTGTTCTTTTGCTGTAATCTGAAACTTAAGATCTGATTTTACTGCTTCGATATTCGCAAGGTCGCGTTTACGACCTTCTTTAAGCCCCATTAGCTGCATCATTTGCATATCTAATTCCTGAATTTCTACAATAGGCTTTAAAGTACTGAGCATAAATATTCCTTAAAAGAAAAATTGTTAGTTAAACCACCAGAATAACAGTAGAGCAGATAATTCTCAAGAAAAAAAACGGGGTTTGTTTGAGGCTTTTGCAAAGCATCTTTAAACTTGACAATCGCACACAAAATCCAATAACCTTTTTGGCAAAAGTCAAACTTTATGGAGGTAACGAATGCCAAAGACCGGTACAATGACTCCCCTCACCAGATCGCTTCTAGAACGCTACCTTGCTAAGACGCCTCAACAACAGCAAAGCAGCGCAGCAATTGCTTACCTTGCCTCACTTGATTACTTGCAACAAACAAATCCTCAGATTGCAAAGTGCATCGTGCAAGAGCTTACTGATCAACGCAAACACCTTAAACTCATCGCCTCAGAGAATTATTCCTCGCTTGCAGTACAACTTTCTATGGGAAACCTTCTTACAGACAAGTATGCTGAAGGTACAGCTCATCATCGGTTTTATGCGGGATGCGATAACATCGATATTATCGAAGATATGGCACAAAAAGAGTTGATGACATTATTTAAAGCCGAGCACGCCTATGTGCAACCCCACTCAGGAGCTGACGCAAATCTTGTCGCATTCTGGACTATTCTCGTTCAAAGGATACAAAATAAAGAGTTAGAGCGCCTCGGCAAAAAAACTCTTGATGAGTTAACTCCTATCGAATACGAAGCGATCAGACAACAACTTGTGAACCAAAAAGTACTTGGGATGTCTTTAAACTCCGGCGGACACCTCACACATGGATATAAACATAATATATCCTCTAAGATGATGCAGGCCTTTCATTATGAAGTCGATCCAACGACTGAACTTTTAGATTATGATGCGCTGGCAAAACAAGCAAAAAGTATTAAGCCATCTATCTTACTTGCCGGCTACTCCGCCTATCCAAGAAAACTTAACTTTGCCAAGATGAGAGAAATTGCAGACTCTATAGGCGCAACTCTTATGGTCGATATGGCCCATTTTGCCGGCCTTGTCGCAGGAAAAGCCTTTACAGGGGATTTTAACCCAATTCCATTTGCGCATATAGTCACCTCAACCACACATAAGACTTTAAGAGGTCCAAGAGGTGGCTTTGTACTTTGTCAAAAAGAATATGCAGCGACTTTAGATAAGGGATGTCCACTTGTCCTTGGAGGCCCCTTGCCCCACGTCCTTGCTGCCAAGGCCATTGCATTTCAAGAAGCCAATAGCAAAACATTTTGCGACTACGCCTCACAAATCCTCAACAATTCCTCTGCCCTTGCGGACCAATTGATTAAAAGAGGTGTCCGCCTTGTGACGGGTGGATCAGAAAATCACATGGTAATCCTCAACATCAGTCAATTTGGTTTGACGGGTCGCCAGGCAGAACTTGCTCTTCGAGAAGCGCACCTTACGGTCAACCGCAACACTGTCCCACAAGACCAAAATGGCCCATGGTATACATCCGGTGTGCGCATCGGAACAGCTGCCATTACAACTCTTGGTATGAAACAAGATGAAATGCGCATCATTGCAGATATCGTAGTCGATGTGCTAAAACATACCAAGCCACTTAATGCCGATCATGGACAACCTAGCAAAGCCGCATATATAATCGACCCTTCAGCCCTATCTAAAGCAAGAAATGAGATAGGACAACTTTTAGCAAAATTCCCTCTTTACCCAGAAATCGATCTTGGAGATCAATAAACTTTTTTTTTCAGAACTTGCTCTGATTTTGAGAAAATTGATGATTTTTGAGCAGATTTATCGACAAATTTTGAGACCATATGTTAGCATATGGTCTAATAACCATTGGAGCTAATCATGGCAAGATCTACAGATGAACTTGAACCGAATGTACGAAACACAACAAAAGACAAAATCGATTTAGCTCTTTTAGAAGCGCGTCGCATTTTTATAAGCGACGCTATCGATAATGAAAGCGCGCAAGAAGCCATCAGGCAACTTTGGTACCTTGAGCTGAAATCGCCTGGCGCGCCAATTCTTCTTGTGATCAATAGTCCGGGTGGTTCTGTCGATAGCGGTTTTGCTATCTGGGATCAAATCCAAATGATCACATCCCCTGTGACTACCCTTATCACAGGTCTTGCGGCTTCTATGGGATCAGTCCTTAGCTTATCGGCTGCTCCTAAGAGACGATTTGCAACTGCAAATGCAAGAATCATGATCCACCAACCATCGATAGGTGGTGTTATCAGAGGCCAGGCTACCGACCTTGAAATTCAAGCCAAAGAGATCTTAAAAACAAGAGAGGCTTTAATTCGCCTTTATACCGATGCAACCGGGCAAGATCCAAAAGAGATTGCGCGCGCAATTGATCGCGACACTTGGTTGTCTGCTGAAGAGGCGCTTAAATATGGCCTTCTCGATGGGATTGTCCATAGCTTTGAAGAACTTGCTTAAAGTCTAATGATCACCTCTTTTTCTAAGTATTCTGGCTGTGGAAATGATTTTATTTTAATCGACCGTCGGCATGCGCCCATCACCTGCTCTGCCAAGTCTATCGCAAGGCTTTGCGATCGGCATCAGGGGATTGGGGCAGATGGGGTGATCTTCCTTGAAACCTCTTCTTCTGCCAATTACAAAATGCGTTATTTCAACGCGGATGGCGGTGAAGCAAAAATGTGTGGCAATGGCATTAGGTGTCTTGCAAAATTCATTGAAGAGCTCACAAGGAAAGGCGAGCTCTCTCAACAGGCTACTAAACAAAATATGCAAATGTCAATTGAGACGATGCACTCGAATTTTTTAGTCTCAATTATCCAAGAGATGGTCCAAGTGGCTTTTCCCCCGCCTACGGGATTTTTAGAAGAACTTTGTATCGATGGCTATAAGGGTTACTCTTTAGATACAGGAGTGCCCCATTTTGTCACTTTCGTAAGCGATCTATCAGATAAGGGCCACATGCAGCAAGCGCCCAAAATCAGATTTAATCCCTTATTTCCTCAAGGGACAAATGTCAACTTTGCAAGTACTCCAATAGATAATGCTTTTCTAGCCATTCGCACATATGAACGCGGTGTAGAAGGAGAAACTGAAAGCTGCGGAACTGGCGCTGTTGCGGCAGCTCTTATTGCCGCCGACGTTTACAACCTCCTAAGTCCCGTTACCATCCAAACGCGCTCAAACGACATCTTGAGGGTCTCATTTACTAAAGGAAGTAAGCCCTATTCTTTTAGCGACATCCACCTAACTGGACCTGCTGTGAAAGTCTTTGAAGGCAAGATTGCCTTAACTTAAAGCTTTGGATTTGGGGCCATCATAGTGGACTTACCGATCTCTAATGCTTCTTTGAGGTATTGATCTGCACTCTTATTTGGGTCATCTTGCGCAATTTTTTTTGCCTCTTCATCAGTGAGGAGCGTTTTGCCTTCAGTTCGGAAGAGATGGTACAGCTGGATGTTGGCTATTCGTTCATTAAAAGGGTCTTGAGCTGTTGCAGTATAGACATAACCCTTATATGGAATTCCATATTTTTCGGCAATTTTGCCGACAGAGTGCACATGACTTGCTTTATCATCGATAAAAACGATTTCAGTTGGGTAGCAACAGGTGTGTGAAAGCAGGCGATCTAAATATTGCCCTTTATCTTCCTTATTTGCAAAAAACACCCCCTGATAGTATTCAGAGTCTTGGGATAAAGAGAAATAGGTATTTTCAAGACTTTTGTTGTTAAAGTCAATTTCCACTTGATTAAGCTGTTGCACTGTCATGGCGTCAACGCCTGCTTGGTCCATATCATACCATTTTGTGCGCTCTCTCGCTGTAAAGCCTGCCACAACGTAGCCTTTTGCTTGTAAATTCTTAAAGCATTGGCTCGTTTGAGGTTCTACAGTTTTATAGGGGTGATGGGCAGCAAGTCCTAAGCTGATGATATCATGCCAATTTTTGCTGTTATCAATTTTAGCGCTCGCTTTCTTGATATACTGTCTCCATGCTTTTGATCCTAGCATAGTTGACGTCTTAAAGGCTGTTTCATCAAGATCTACGAGAACAAGAGCATAATGAGAAAACTCTTGCGGCATTTGATCAAGGGAGCTGATCTCGATAACGCTTTGCTGAGGCGCTTTTTCAATCGATACATATGCTGCTGGAGTGGTTGCTAATATTCCAGCTCCTAAACATGAAAATCCAAGATTCATACTTCCCCCTAATTAATTTAGCATCCACTTTAACAAAAAGTAAGTTACTTGTCAATATATTACAATTAAATTTCAATTAATTATTAGACACATCTTCAAGCATTGGCTAGAAAATAACACTGTACACGAAATATATCGGTGTTATATGATAATCATAAATCGGAGGCTCAGGATGACAAAGATTTTAAGAAAGATCAAAGAAGACAAAGCTTTTCGCCAAATGGTGATGGAAGAATCTTATAAGATCATAAGATCAGAAGGGTTAAAAGCATTTTCGATGAGAAAACTTGCCACAAACATTGGATGGAGCACACAAAAACTCTATTCTACTTTTCAAAATAAAGATGAAATTCTTATAGCTTTGGGTAAACATTTTAGGGATCTCATTTGGGAGCAACAAAAGTCGATTGCTTTAGGCGATGACCCTTTGGAGTATTTGATGGCTTTAACGCGCGTGAGTTTACTGTTTTTTAGCAAAGAGCCAGCAGCTTATGAGATTTTGATACACACGCACCTTGCAAACGGGAAAGCTCCTCTTGAAAAAGCCCAAGATGTCTACCAAGAAGCCCTTAAAGCGCTAAAGATTCCCTCTCTTAAAAACAAACAAGCCTTTCTTCAGGCTGTAGAATCAGTTAGGATGCTTTTAATTGGAGCAACTCACTACATGCAAATGGTAGATGAAGAATATCGCCCTGAGGTGCTAAAAGGAGCTGAAAGGGCTTTGCGCACTCTTCTTCTTGGGCTTGGTATGACCCAAAACCACTAATAAGGATTTAAGTCTTATGTTAATCGATCTTTCGCCATTAAAAGTACGCAATTTTAGACGGCTTTTTTTAGGACAATTGATTTCGGCATTCGGCTCGCAACTGACAGCCATTGTGATTCCCTTCCAGATCTATTTTTTAACCAAATCGCTGTTTTGGACAGGACTTGTCAGTGGAGTGGAATTTCTTTTTCTGTTTACTTCCGGTTTAATCGGCGGTGTCTTGGCCGATAACCTGGATAAAAGGAAAATACTGATCATTGCAGAGTGCATCCTTTGCCTGATTCCCCTAGGCCTTGCTGTAAATGCGGCATTGCCCACACCAAGCATTTTTGTGATTTTCATTTTAGCAGGTTTTGCTTCATTCGTAAATGGACTGCACCGTCCAGCTCTAGAAGCGCTGACTCCTCGCCTTGTCAAAGTAGAGGATTTACCAAAGGTGAGCGCACTTGCCCCAATGCGCCACATCCTGACTACAATTTTAAGTCCTTTGGTTGGAGGCGTCTTAATTGTCAAGATCGGAGCTGCCTGGACTTATACTTTGGATGCTTTAAGTTTTTTCATCTCACTCTTCTTCCTCTTAGGAATCAAATATGAAGGAGTTGTTTCGACATTTCCACATCGCAATTTAAAAGAGTTTTTTGCTGAGTTGGTGGAAGGAAAGCGCTATTTACAGTCAAGACCTGACATTTTAGGCAGCTATGTCAATGATTTTATCGCGATGGTATTATGCAACCCTGTGACTCTTTACCCAGCTTTAGCAGTGGCCTATAATCGAGTGGAGGCTCTAGGATTACTTTATGCTTGCCCTTCTATTGGCGCTTTGATTATGACTCTCCTTTCAAAATGGACGATTAGCGTAGGTCGCACGGGTAAGTTTATTGTACTCGCAGTCATCTGTTGGTCGCTTTCCATGCTTTTTGTTGGGCTTATTCCCTCATTTAACTGGATCCTCTTTGGATTATTTTGCGCAGGCTATTTTGATATGATGAGCGGGGTTTTTCGAGTCACTCTTTGGAATGAAACCATTCCAGAGTCTGTTCGAGGCCGTATGGCGGGATTTGAAATGCTAAGCTACATGAGTGGGCCGCTTTTAGGAAACACATTACTTGGGTTTTGGGCCGATATTTACGGCATCCAAATCACTTTAGCAGTCGGTGCTATGCTCGCGTTGATTTGCATTTTGGCATTTAATTTTGGCTTCCCTGCGCTTTGGCACTTTAATCGCACAAAATAAGGATAATGTTATATCAGCCTCGTAAGGTCGAAATATGCTTAAGTTGAAACTGAGATTCGGAATAGGTACAACCAGCACTAAATCCATTATTTGACTTTTTTTATTGAATACTGGTATCATATGATGCTATAATCATATATGAAGAGATATGACATGTACGATAAGCGCCCTTCGGACCGCGAGCTGACCAAACGACTAAATGAAGCCAAAGAATTTTTAAAAAATCGATCTGGGTTATTTGCTAACCCATCAAAAACTGTGGGTGAGTTAAATGATTTAAACATTGGGGATGCAAATGAAGTTTGGTCGTTGATTAGGGAGCTTCTAGAGGAAATTTCTCCAAAGGATTACAGAGGAACAAGGCCTCCACAATAATCCTATGAAAAAGCAATAGCAGGGCTTGAGTTACTGGCATTTAGCTGGTGGAGTCACAAAATTGCTAAACAGATGTACATCAAATTTGTTTTAAAGGATGAGCGATATTATTACATCTCACTACACCAAAGCCGTTCGACAGAGCAAAAAGGAGAAGATTAAATGAAGTGCCTAAATTGTGACTGTGAAAAATTTGAGTCAAAAAACATCCGCTTTAATCCTGAGGTAAAAGGAGAGGAAGTTGAGGTTGTTGTACCCTCATTAGTTTGCATACAATGTCAGACCCCTTTAATGGACGCAGAGCAAATGAATGTACTTCGAAGAAGTGCTGCAGATAAATATCGTAAGAAACATCATCTTTTAACATCAGAAGAAATTATCAAATATCGCGCATCTCTTGGAATGTCTCAAATTGCTTTTGCCAGCTATTTAAAAGTTGGAGAAGCAAGTATCAAACGTTGGGAGACTTATTTTGTACAGGATGTCGTTCAAGATGATCATATTCGTCTGAAGTGCGATGATGCCTACGCAGAACTTAATGCCCTTGAAGTCCACTGGAAAAGCCAACCCTCTGACATTTATAGCGGCAACAGACCGTTTTGTTTAGAGTTATTTAAACAAGCTGTACGCTATTTGATAGGATTCACGAAAAGTCCTTTGTTTTTGAATAAAGCTTTGTTTTATGCAGATTTCAAACATTTTCAACAACATGGGATGAGCATAACTGGAGCTAGGTATATTCATTTAGAATATGGTCCATGCCCAGATCAGTTTCAAAATATTTATCAGCTATTTCTCCTAAAGGGAGTTTTGATTTGCGGGGGTCACCATATTTTAAAAAGGCTTGAAAAACCTGATCTAAGTGTTTTTTCAGATTCAGAAAAAAAGATTTTAGAATTTGTTGCACAAATCGCATATAAAGATGGTGGGCAGAAGCTTTTAAAAGTCTCCCACGAGGAACAAGCTTTTAAGAAAACCGAACCTTTACAGCTTATCAGCTATGAATTTTCAAAAGAGCTAAAAATTTAATTAGACTTCTTGCGTAATTAAAGTTTTTGCTATTGTCCACTGTTTACGATGGAGGGCAATGGGAAAATATGAAAGCCTCAAAATACTATCCCCGAAACATTTTAGTTTAAAGAGATTCAAGATCCTAAGCGATAAATACAGAAATCGAAGAAAAAGGTTTGGTTTGAGATTCAATCTTATTGCAGGGATCTACAATTTTGAACTCAACGCAGAGACGGAGAG
>Ga0206944_1150_pt1 | contig 11779 bp, 9 predicted proteins | sample Alteio_BWOrgHeat_4_FD_152978 | JGI IMG/M metagenome (GOLD analysis project Ga0206944, IMG submission 152978) | Enriched cells from forest soil in Barre Woods Harvard Forest LTER site, Petersham, Massachusetts, United States -... | ecosystem: Environmental > Terrestrial > Soil > Temperate forest > O... | reverse complement strand
CTATCCAATCCTGTTAAAGATGAAAAAAATGGGGGAAATGGCCTACTCAACAAAAGGTTATTGAGTTATTTAAGTCTGCAAATGTACATGTATGCCAACCATACCTTAAACAACAATCAGCTTGAACAGGCAGCCTATTTTCTTACGCTTTACAAACTTGTTGATCCCGAAAATACAGAAGCCTATTACTTATCCGCACAGTTGTTTGCCAGGCAAGGTGATTTAAATAAAGCCACGTTGGAATTAAAAGAGGCACAACGATTAGGCTTCGACGATCAACAACGGCTTCAACAGGATCCTTTACTGAGATCCATCCGCCTTTAATTGCATAAGATTTTCCTTTGCGAACTTTGCGAAGACCTTTGCGGCCTTTGCGGTTAAATCGAATTAGTTGCAAGTACCTTAACCGAGGAAAGTCCAGTTAATTTTAGTTCTGCCAGGTCTACATTACTTATCAGGTTAATTCCCGGTTTTTTCCCTTTTTCCAGGCTGCCCAATTGCACATCGAGGCCAAGAAATTGGGCACCATTTAATGTTGCCCATTTAAGCAGTGTTTCAAGAGGAACTGCTGCATTTTTCGAAATGGTTTTAAGTTCTTCTAGCACTGAAAGACCGGTATTTGATGCAAGGCTATCTGTACCAATAGTAATCTTAGCCTGTTCATCGATAAAAAGTTGAAAATCAGGAAGCCTGTTCTCTATATATAAATTAGCATTAGGACAAAAACACCAATAAATTTGATTACTGTATTGATGCGCCCATTGTATATCGTCCTTTGTTGAAACGGTATTGTGAACCAAGAGAATTTTATTGCATTTAGGAAGATGGACCAAGGTAGAGGCCAATGAATTAAAACCCGTAGCTTTCCAAAAGGAAGTATCTATCCCAAAATGTTTCAGCCGGTCAAGAATCTTGCCTTCCTTGCTCCTGAACAAAAGGTTTTCTTCTTCACTTTCCTGGTTATGAATGCAAAGCAATGCATTTTCGGAGTAAGCAAAATCACTTATTTTTTTTAATAAGGCGGCCGATGCCGAATAAGGAGCGTGTGGAACAATCGATTTTTTTCCACTTAAGCCATTATAAAGATCAAGTGCCCTTTCAAAGGCTTTATCTGCCCGATCAGGATGAAAGGCAAAAACTTCCACAAAGGTATGGTACGCTAATCTTCCTTTTTGTTTCTGGGCAAAGGAGGAAGAACCATTAGAGATATCTCCCACTGCAACAATGCCATTGCGTAACATTTCTTCTTCGGCCTTTACAATGGCAGTTTGAATTTCCTCGTCGGTCGACTTCCTTGTCGCTTCAATGTCCTTTATAAACTGATCCAATCCCCTCTTTTCAGCCAGTTTGCCATGGAGATGGGAAAGTTCGATGTGGCAATGTGTATTAACAAATCCGGGACAAATTATTCCTTCCTTTAGTTCAACATCGGTTTCTCCTACTTCTCTTTTGCGCACGTCAAGGATGGTACCATCGTCTTCCATCACCAATACCCCATTTTTTATTGGTGCTGAACTAATCGGGAAAAGGTAATCGGCAGTTATTTTGCGCATTGGAATAATTTCGGATTGAAAATTACAAAACATTTCTCTATTCCTCTGGTAAAGAACATAGGTGTAAAAATTTTCCTCCCTTTTTAATTTTTACTACTTTCGGATAGTAATGTAACTCAATGATGAAAAAGCTTTTTTATGTTCTCGTATTGTGTTACCTGTTCCTACCTGATTCCTTATACGCTCTTAACAAGGTAAGCCAAAATAAAGATAGCCTTTTGACGGCTCTTGAAAAAGCAGGAGAGGACACCAATAAAGTAAATATTTTGATGGAGCTGGCTTTTTTAGAAAAAAACTATTTAGAGGCCCCTGATCTTTCTCTTAACTATGCCTGGAAGGCACTTGAATTGGAAAAGCGCTTTGGATTTAAAATACGTTTGGGCACCATCTATAGAAAGATAGGAAACATCTATGCCGACCGGATTAACAATTACGAAAAAGCACTTGAATACTACTTAAAGTCATTAAAACTTTATCAGCAGTCGAATTATAAAGTTGGAGCTGCGGCTTGTTTTAATAACATCGGAAATATATACTCGAGTAAAGCCGAATTGTCTGGAGATGATTCTGCTTTTACTATTGCGCTTGAAAATCACTTTCACGCATTAAAATTATACGAGGAATTAGCCCGGAAAGGTCGAATTGCGCAATCATGCATGAGTATCGCGGATGCCTACCTTGCTCATTCAGACTACATCAAGGCACTGGAATATTACCGCAAGTGCAACGACCTGATTTTGAGTTGCGATAGTGCGGATTTATTAACGATCAGAAAATCATTTGTTGGACTATCAGAGGCTTATGCCGGAATGAATGAGACTAAAAAAGCACTCGAAAATATCCTTCAATATAAAAAATACCTTGATGCCACTAATAATCAATACGACTTGATGTTTGTTTACATTTTCTTAGGAGAAAGCTATCTGAAAGATAAAGAATACCAGCTTTCCCTTGAGAATCTTCAAAAGGCGTTGACTGTTTTGCAAAAATACAACGTCCTGGAGTGTAAACAGAAAACTTATTTTCTGCTCAGCCAATTATTTCGGGAAACGAAAGAGTATCAAAAGGCATTTGATTACTTTACCAGTTATGTTAACCTCAAGGATAGTCTCTCGAATGCTAAACTGAAAAGGGATATGCGGCTGATGCCGATACTCAAAGAAAGTGAAAAAAAAGAAAATGAAATTGAGCAACAGGATCTGTTGCTGAATAGGAAAAACATTCAGCTTATTGCCCTTATTGCCATTTTATTGTTAATCGTAGTGTCTTCTATTTTCTTTTATTACCGTTACATAATCAAACAGAAAGAAAAGTTTAACGCCGAACTATTGAAACAGCAACAGTTAAGTTATGGGAATGCATTAGAAGCCGAAGAAAAGGAGAGAATCCGGATAGCCCGCGATTTACACGATGGCATAGGGCAATTATTGTCAGCGATAAAGCTGAATGTTTATGCACTTAAACAAAAACTGTCTCACCAACAGGAAGATCAATCGCCTTTGTTTATTAATATCAGTCAATTGGTTGACGAAACCATTAAAGATGTTCGTACCATTTCGCATAATTTAGCACCCAGCGCTTTGGAAAAATCCAAATTAGATGAAGCGCTGATTCGATTTACAGAAATTGTGAATGCCGGAGAAAAGCTTAGCATCCAATTACAAATTATTGATTTGCCGGAAGGATTAAACAACAGCTTTGCGGCTATGCTTTATCGGGTAATTCAGGAAGCAGTAAATAACACCATTAAATATGCTCAGGCAACTCATGTTACATTACAACTCATCAGACATGAGGAAGAGCTGACCTTGGTAATTGAAGATGATGGGATTGGGTTTGATAGTTCGACACTGAATCAACAAAGTGGAATGGGACTTAAAAATATTTATTCGAGGATAAATTACTGGAAGGGAAAAGTGAATATTGATTCCCAGCCAGGGAAAGGAACCACAATAATTATTGAAGTTCCCATTGTGAAAAACAAAAATCATGAAAAAACAAGCAGCAATTAAGATCCTTATTATCGATGACCATCAAATGATGATCGATGGCATAAAATCCCTATTGAAAAATGAATCCGGGATTGAAATTGTCGGTGAAATGCTGAATGGAAAAGAGGCCCTCCCTTTTTTAAAAAACAATGCAGTTGAAATTGTGATTATGGATATTACCATGCCTGAGATTTCGGGGGTGGAACTGACAAAAATGATTAAAAAGGAATACCCTTTAATTAAAGTAATCATCCTAACCATGCATGACGAAATAAGTTATATAAAGGATATTATTGATGCCCAGGCCTGGGGTTATGTACTTAAAAACCTAGGGGAAAAGGAACTGATAGCAGCCATTTACAGTGTTGCTTCAGGGAAAAAACATTACAGTGACCATGTTTTAAGCGCTATCGTAAGCGGGATCAACTCAAAAACGAAAGTAACGGATCCTTCCATTCTTACTTCCAGGGAAATGGAAATATTGAAGCTTGTGGTAAAAGGTTATTCAAGTCCGAAAATAGCCGAAAGTCTTTTTATTAGTGAGCTTACCGTAGAAACGCATCGCAAAAATATAAGCCGAAAAACAAACACTAAAGGTGTTGCAGACCTGATCAACTACGCTTATAAGAATAAACTAGTTACCTCCTGACCCCTCAAAAGGCATCTACCTGTAAGTAGGTATTTTTTGTCTGAATGTCGGTATATTCAACCGCTTAATGCCAGTTTATTGCAATAAAATGACATCTTTGTTAGGTATGAAGGTGATAATAAATTAAATACTAAATAGATGAAACTCATTAAAAATTTCTTTATTCCTGCTTTTTTACTTTGCATAACCTCCGCTTTTGCTCAAAAAGGAAAAGAAGGATCAATCATTATAACAACAGCCAACACCATAGTTAATGAATATGCTGTACTAACCGCTAATGCCAGTACCGGTGATTTTTCGGTTACTGTAGACAACAGTGTAATGAATACGAACAACCGTTTTACAGGACCTCTTACAAGCGGAGATTTAGTGATGATGATCCAAATGCAGGGCGCAACAATAACCAATACAAATGACAGTACCTGGGGTACAATAAATAAATACAATAATTGTGGTACTTACGAATTTTTTGAAGTGTCAAGTGTACCCAATGCCACCACCATTAATTTAAACTGTTCTATACAACATAATTACACAGCCTCAGGGAAAGTACAATTGGTGAGGGTACCAAGGTATAATTCCTTAACCATTAATTCCCCCGGGATATTAACTGCCGATGCATGGGATGGCAAAAAAGGCGGTGCGCTGATTGTAGAAGTATTAACCGGCACAACCATTAATACCGGAGGCAGTATGAATGTAACAGGAAAAGGGTTTAGGGGAGGTGTGGCTCATAATGCGGGGGCCTTTGGCGTTACCGCGTTTGCCAGTGCAGCTTCAGGTGCGGAAAAAGGAGAAGGAATTGCAGGATATGAAACAGATTATACTGCTTTTGGCGGACAGTATGAAAGGGGAGCTCCCGCAAATGGCGGCGGCGGAGGTAACGGCCATAATTCGGGCGGTGGCGGCGGTGCTAATGCCGGAAGTTTGAGTTCGTGGACAGGGAACGGTAATCCGGATTTAAGTACTCCTGCCTGGGCAAGTGGATGGAATCTTGAATACGCCGGGTTTGCAAGCTCCACCTCATCAGGAGGAGGCCGAGGTGGTTATACTTATTTAATTAACAACCAGGATCCGCTGACTGTTGGCCCTGGAAATGGCAGCTGGGGTGGAGATAGCAGGCGGAATGTAGGTGGAAAAGGAGGAAGACCATTGGATTACAGTACTGGAAAACTATTTTTTGCCGGAGGGGGTGGATCAGGGGAAGAAAACGATGGTGTTGGAACCGGTGGCGGCAATGCCGGAGGATTAATTTATGTATTGGGTTACGATGTCATTTCCGGACAAGGCGACATTATTGCTAACGGTGCTTCAGTTGGTAATACAACAGGTGGTGGGTACGACGGATGTGGTGGAGGTGGCGGCGGCGGTACCATTATTTTAAATGCCGTAGGTACAATAAGCGGAATAACTGCTAATGCCAATGGTGGTAATGGTGGTAATCAGATTTCCACTCAGGCCGAAGGCCCTGGTGGCGGCGGCGGCGGTGGATACATTGCCATTTCGAATGGCAGCATTACTCGTTTTGCAACCGGAGGAGCCAATGGTGTTACCAATTATTCGGGATTAACAACCTTTCCATCTAACGGAGCCACAATGGGCGGGAGCGGAATGCCTACTGAAACGATCAATGGTATTCCCGTTTCAACACTCCCCATTAACACGAGCCCCGATGTTGCTGTATGCACCGGAGCAAGCACTAACCTTTTAGCCACAGCTGCGGGAGGAACTTATTCATGGAACCCGTCTGCAGGATTAAGCAGTACAACCATTTCCAATCCGGTTGCTACCCCCCAACACAGCACCACATATACAGTAGTAGTAACAAATGCTGGATGTACAGGTTCGGCAGTAACAACAGTTACTGTTAATCCCTACCCTACTCCTGCGATTAGCGGGAACAATAGCATTTGTTTTCAGGCAAACACTACCCTTACAGCTACCGGCGGTGGAACTTATTTATGGAGCAATGGGGAAACAACGGCTTCTGTAACCGTAAGCCCGAACAGCAGCATAAGCTATTCCGTAACCGTTACCAAGGATGGCTGTTCAGGCAGCACATTTGATTCGGTTACCGTTAATCCAACGCCACAAACCCTTGCCGGAACCGACCAACATATTTACCAGGGGCAATCAGCATCTCTTTCAGGGAGTGGCATCGGTAATTATTCCTGGACTCCTTCCACAGCACTTAGCTGCACCAATTGCCCTAATCCAACGGCGGCACCTCAGCAAACAACTACCTATTATTTAACCATTACCAATGCATCGGGATGTAAGGAGATGGATTCGGTAAAGGTAATTGTGGATGCCAATTGCGGAGAGGTATTTGTTCCCAACGCCTTTTCACCTAACGGAGACACGTATAACGATGTGTTTTATGCCCGAAATCCATGCGTAAAGGAAATGAGTTTTAATGTGTATGACCGATGGGGAAATAAAGTATTTAATAGTGAGGATCCGCAACATGGTTGGGATGGAACATTTAATGGAAAAAAGATGGACCCAGGTGTATTTGTATATTACTTAAGTGTAAAGTTGTATGATGGACAAGAAGTAACCAAAAAAGGGAATGTAAGTTTAATACGCTAAGAGCTTGTTTAAAATTTATTTGACAATACCTATCCTTTTCCTTTGCGAACTTTGCGTAAAACCTTTGCGACCTTTGCGGTTAAATACGCCAATTAACCGCAAAGGTCGCAAAGGTTTTACGCAAAGTTCGCAAAGGCCTTGCAAAGGACTAAGACATTTTATAACGTTCCGGTAACAAAATTTGAAAATGTACCATAATCAACTAAAAGAATAAAATTTAAACTGGCTCTAACACCATGAAAAAAACATTTACTTGGTCTATCCTCTTTTTTTTCATCACCAATACACTTCATCTCGCAGCGCAAAATGTGGGCATCAATAGTAACGGGGCAAGTCCTAACTTAAGTGCCATATTAGATTTGGATGGCGTTACCGGATTTACCGGACCCAATGGCTATAAAGGACTGCTTATCCCCCGTATGACAAGTGCCAAAAGAACAGGTATTATCACTTTACCTCAAATCGCTCAGGGCCTGGTTGTTTATCAAACCGATGGGGCGCAAGGCTTTTATTATAATACCAGCACAACGGTTACTCCAAGTTGGATTTATTTGAATGCTTCAAACTGGACACTCACGGGTAATGCAGGAACCACTGCCTCTTCTACTGCAATAGGAACTGCTGTCAATAATAATTTTATTGGCACCACCGATGCCAAGGATTTTGTATTCGCTACCAATAATCATGAACGGATGCGCATCTCCTCCAACGGTAACGTGGGCATACTTGCCGCTAATCCTTCACGCTCACTGGAGGTTCATGGAAATGACATAGGCGATCCTAATACAACTCAAAGTGCAGGCAACTTACTTTTATATTCGAGCGATAACACGTTTAGTACGCAGGATGCCGGAGGATCGCTGGGATTTGGTTCAGTGTATACTTCAGGCGGAGCCTTTTTTGCATATGCTACTATTAAGGGCTTACGCGAACAGTTGTGCGATGGTTGTGCCGATGGTGCTTTGGCATTTTATACCAGAGGGGGACAAACCTTTGAACGAATGCGTATAGATCAATTCGGGAATGTGGGTATTGGAAGTACGAACCCTACGAATACATTGGATGTAAATGGAACTTTTGACTGCGATAATGGTCAGGTATTTAGTGACGGGAGCGGTAACTTAACCGTTAACGATATCTTTGATAACAACTCCGGCATTTTTTTTGAGTGCCCTTGGAGCCTCTGATCAACGCTATAAAGAGGAGATCAACCCCATGACCCATTGTTTGGAGAATATCCTGAAACTACAAGGAGTTAATTACCTCTGGAAAAAAACCGATTTCCCTGAAATGCATTTTAATAATCGACTGCAAATTGGATTTATAGCCCAGGAAGTAGAAAAGATATACCCCGAGTTAGTGAACACCAATCAAAAAGGATATAAAAGCATCGATTACCCCAAACTCTCTCCTCTGCTTGTAGAAGCCATAAAGGAGCAACAAGGAATCATTAACGGGCAGAAATTAGAAAACAAGGAACAGCAAACTCAACTCGATCTGCAAAAATTACAAATCGAAAAACTACAGGAACAACTGCAGGCCATAAGCCTTAAATTGGGAATCGAAACCACTGCGAAAAAGTAAATTTAAAAGCTCCTTAAGCAATAACAAAAGTTCCTTGCATCACATTCAGAGTTCCCTAAACAACAATGAGTGTTCTTTTCATCACAATTAGTGGGAATTTATCAATTCCGAGGGTTCCTTGCATAACAATCAGGGTTCCTTGAACAAACATGAGCATTCTTTCCATCACAATTAGTGGAAATTTATCAATTCCGAGGGTTCCTTGCATAACAATCAGGGTTCCTTGAACAAACATGAGCATTCCTTCCATCACAATTAGTGGAAATTTATCAATTCCGAGGGTTCCTTGCATAACAATCAGGGTTCCTTGAACAAACATCAGCATTCTTTCCATCACAATTAGGGGAAATTTATCAACTCCGAGGGTTCTTTGCATAACAATCAGGGTTCCTTGAACAAACATGAGCATTCCTTCCATCACAATTAGGGGAAATTTATCAACTCCGAGGGTTCCTTGCATAACAATCAGAGTTCCTTGAACAAACATGAGCATTCTTCCCATCACAATTAGGGGAAATTTATCAACTCCGAGGGTTCCTTGCATAACAATCAGAGTTCCTTGAACAAACATGAGCATTCTTTCCATCACAATGAGAGGGAATTTATCAATTCCGAGGGTTCCTTGCATCACTATGAGGGTTCCTTGCATCACAATTGGAGTTCCTTGAATGACAATGAGAGGGAATTTATCAATTTCGAGAGTCCCGTTGTCAAGGAAATCAGGAAGCGGTTGGGCCGCGACATGCGCGAATTGTTTGCGATATGTGTCCCTTTCAGGGCCACGAGTAAAGATTATTGTAGCGTAAGACACCCAGGGCTTCGCCCTGGGTTAACATCTTTGGCCCTTTCAGGGCCGCAGGAGAAAACAGAATCATCCATAAATTGTTACGTTCAAGAGCCACCATATGGCCAAATAGGCTTGCATGGGGCAACGCCCTGTACAGTGTATGAAGAAGGTTTAATGAGCCTGAGGAAGCTAAGTATTTTGAAATCACGCATAATACTTATCTTTGTATTATGGCAGTTGTGGCAAAAAAAGATATTCGGGAGCTTTCGCTGGATGAATTAAAGGATTTCTTTTCTAAAAACGGGGATCAAGCTTTCCGTGCCAAACAGGTGTATGAATGGCTTTGGAAAAAGGCAGCACATTCATTTGACAACATGACTAACCTCTCGAAAGAAACCCGGGAATTGTTAGGCCAACACTTTGTTATTCAGGAAGTAAAAGTAGATACCTTCCAGGTGAGTAAGGACCGCACCATTAAAAATGCGTTCCGGCTTTACGATGGCAATATTGTAGAAGGGGTGTTGATTCCATCCACCGATAGAATGACGGCCTGCATTTCCTCTCAGGTTGGCTGCAGCCTCACCTGTAAGTTCTGTGCAACAGGCAAACTGGAAAGGCTTCGCAACCTGGACGCAGCAGAAATATACGACCAGGTGGTTTTAATAAGAAACCAATCGATGAAGGAATACGAAATCCCCCTGAGCAACATTGTATACATGGGAATGGGTGAGCCTTTATTGAATTACAGAAATGTATTGAAATCGATCGAAAAAATAACTTCTCCCGAAGGGCTTAATATGTCGCCCCAACGCATTACCGTTTCTACCGCTGGGATAGCCAAAATGATTATGAAGTTGGGCGACGACCTGGTTAAATTTAACCTTGCCCTTTCGCTTCATGCCGCCAATGACGAAAAAAGGAGTAAAATAATGCCGATTAATGAACAAAATTCCTTATCTGCCTTGGCATCCGCACTGAAATACTTTTATGAGAAAACAGGAACAAGAGTAACTTATGAATACATTATTTTCAATGATTTTAATGATACCCTCACCGATGCCAGGGAGTTGGCCGAATTCTGCAAACACGTACCTTGTAAGGTAAACGTAATCGAATACAATCCCATTGAAGGAGAAGAATTTCAACAAACCTCGGAACCCAAACTAAAAGCATTTATTGATTACCTGGAAAGCAAAAAGGTAATTGTAAATGTAAGAAGAAGTCGTGGCAAAGATATTGATGCAGCATGCGGACAATTAGCGAATAAAAACAAGTCTATTATTGATTTACCTTAACCCGCATATTGCTTAGAAAAACAAGTCATAATGCTACTGTTGCTTGCATTACAGGTAAATTTATTAATCCTTTAAAGGAAGATTTGTTTTTGTAATTTTAAAAACTAATTTTGATAACAATTTTAATGATTTAAAATCATCTATGAGCCGATTTCAAAAATTTATACCCATAAGTTCCCTGCTTTTTTTGCTGTTTTCAATCAACTCCTGCGTTAAGGATCAGGGGAAAATAGATCCACCTGTTGCGATGACTGCCTGCGACTCCATGCATGTGACTTATGCATTAGTGATCAAACCTATTATTACTGCTAATTGTGCTGTGAGCGGTTGTCACGTCCCCGGAGGTTCCGGAAATGGAGACTTTACTACCTATGCGGGGATAAAGGGCAAATTTGATAGCGGGGCACTGAACGACAGGCTTTTCGTACAGCATAATATGCCTGCTGCCGGCCCAATCGATGCTGATGATTTAAAAAGAATAAGATGCTGGATGAATGCACTGGCACCCAATAATTGAAATTACATTTAACAAACGGAACAATGAGAAAAATCATTTTAACCTCGCTTTTTATTGGATTAAATTTAAGTCTTTTTGCTCAGATTTATATGTCTAAATCCTGCGAAATCAACTTCTTTGCAGGAACCTCCTTAGAAGACATTGACGCTACCAATAAAGCGGCAAAACCCATTTTAAATACAGCAACAGGCGACATTCAGGTTAAAATTCCGATTACGTTGTTTGTGTTTAAACGTCCGTTAATGCAAGAGCATTTTAATGAGAATTACCTGGAGAGTGAGAAATTTCCTGATGCTGTTTTCAAAGGAAAGATCAAAGACGTTGTGGATTATACAAAGGACGGGATAATCAAGGTAAAAGTGAGCGGAAAGATGAACATGCATGGAGTGGAAAAGGAAATTGTAATTGATGGAACCATAACGATAAAAGGGCAGGAAATCAGCCTGCATTCCGAATTTAATATCCATATTGCAGATTATAATATTAAAGTGCCCACTGTAGTTACTGCGAAAATTGCAGAAGATGTAAAAACCAAAATTGACGCGGTATTAGAGCCTTATAAGAAAAAATAATTGTATTGTAGATACAAAAAACTATGCTTGAAAAAATGATATTGATGAAAAAAAGGGTTTTGTTATTGTGTTTTTCTGTCCTGATAGCAATGAGTGCTTTTGCACAGGATGACTTATTAAGTATGCTGGATTCCAGCAGCAGCAAAAAAGCTCCTGGAACAAAGGTAATTGCCACATTTAAAAATTCGAAAATCGTTAATGCCCAAACTACTGAAACGGTAAAAGCAAAAACGATGGAC
>Ga0206944_1110_pt2 | contig 11787 bp, 8 predicted proteins | sample Alteio_BWOrgHeat_4_FD_152978 | JGI IMG/M metagenome (GOLD analysis project Ga0206944, IMG submission 152978) | Enriched cells from forest soil in Barre Woods Harvard Forest LTER site, Petersham, Massachusetts, United States -... | ecosystem: Environmental > Terrestrial > Soil > Temperate forest > O... | reverse complement strand
ATTACGGCACATCTGTTTCCAGCTCCTTGTCTATCAAAGATTGGTGGGAATCAAACAGTTCCATCATTTTTTCCTTTAATGGTTCCCAGTCTCAATTTCTGGGAAGCAGCTTCAATTACCATTCAATAAGTTTTCATGTAAATACCAGTCAATCCTTTGTTCTTTCAACAGTTCATCAACTCCGGGCAGAAATAAATGCGATTTATGCAACACCTGGAACGATACAAGGCTTGTTTCGATTAGGAACACTTTTAGATGTTTCTGCCGGTATCAAGAAACAACTGTGGAATAAAAAGGCAAGTCTCAGCCTGAACTTTACCGATTTGTTCAGAGGGACTTATGTAACGGCCAAAACAGATTACCTGAATCAAAAAAGTTTTATCAATGGATTTTACGATCAACAAGGCGTACGCCTATCCTTCAGTTATAAGTTTGGAAAAGCAAGCGTTGAAAAAAACAGGGAACGACAAACAGGCAACGAAGATGAAAAACAACGAATAAAGTAATAAAACCTTTGCAATTAAACCCATGGGCTGCAGACCTGAAAGTTAAGTTGCACGTCTCAATCAGACGATAAACAGATTGAGCCATTACCCCGCTCAGGGCTTTAAACAGAGGGAATAAATTATCAAAATCAAAAAAAATTAAATTATGAAAGTAAATTTCAGATTAAACTTGAAGCAAAGCGAAAACGTTTTGCGTGAATCCATTAGTGATTTAAAAAACGATGCAGTTAAACAAATTGCTGAAAAAATTGTACAAAGTGACAACGCCATTGGCGGCATGATGAGCTGGTTAAAGGCTCATGGTGATGTTACCTGGATGAGCTCTGCTATGTAATTAATTATTCATCCACCAAAGGTCCCGGTTTTCCGGGACCTTTTATCTTCCCTTATGACTCCTTTCAAATGTACTTCCTTAGTTATCAAAGTGGCCAGCAGGTGCAACTTAAACTGCTCCTATTGTTACATGTATAATATGGGCGACGATAGTTACCTGAAGCAACCCAAATTGATGAACCGCATGGTCACCGATGCCTTAATCGAAAAGGTATACAGCCATTGCCTGGCCAATGGGATAAAAGAATTCCTTTTTGCCTTTCATGGAGGCGAACCCTTACTGGCATCCATGGATTATTACCGGCAATTTGTTAGTAAGGCAAAACTCGCATTAGGAGACCAGGTTAAATCCTATTTTGCCATTCAAACCAATGGAACATTACTGAATACAGAGTGGTGCGATTTATTTGACGAATTAAACATTCAGGTAGGAATAAGTCTCGATGGTGAAAAAAACATCAATGATCAGTACCGTGTAGATCACCAGGGTAAGGGCAGTTACGACAGAACTATTAAAGGTTTGGAAAATGCCCTTAACACCGATTGGAATAAAAAGACATTAGGTATTTTAAGTGTCCTCAACATCCATGCGGATCCCATAGAAAGCTATGAGCATTTTAAACGCCTCCGAATTCCTAACATTGATTTTTTATTACCCTATAATAATTATGACTCGCTCCCTCCTGGCATGGAAAACAGTTTGGAAGAAAACACCTTGTATGGTGACTGGCTGATTAGTGTATTTGATCATTGGTATAAAGATAAAAGTCCGGGTAAACCAAGCATCAGAATGTTCAATGGCATCATCGAATCTTTATTCGGAGGAGAATTCCCTAATGATTTATTGGGCAATTACAACAATCAATTATTAGTTATAGAAACCGATGGAAGCATTGAAGCGGTTGATTACTTAAAATCCTGCGGCAACAATTTTACCAAGGCAGGTGCCAACATTTTAACACACGAACTTTCTTCGGCGGTAGATTCCAAATTAGCCCATCTCTATATTAATTGCCATACCAAACTGCATAAACAATGTTTGGGATGCCCGGTTAATGAAATTTGCGGGGGTGGCAACTTAACATCAAGGTACAGTAGCAGGAATGGTTTTAATAATCCGTCGGTGTACTGTAAAGACCTTTTAAAACTCATTACTCACATCCAGCAAGTGGTTTTTGGAGAAATCCCACTTCATCTTCTTAAAGAGCATCAGGTTGAACTGATCGATTACCAGGAAGCCAGGGAAATAATAAAAAGCAACTTAAGCCAATTGCAGGTAGAAGATTATACGCTTGAATTAGAAAACTTTTAATCAATCATCCAACATTAACTCAAACAAAACCATGAATGAAAGTCCATTAAAATGCAGGACACTTGTTGTAAAAGTGGCCAGCCGTTGCAATTTAAATTGCAGTTATTGTTACATGTATAACTCGGGAGATGAAACTTACAAATCGCAACCTAAAGTAATGAGCTATCAGGTGGTTGATTGGATGATGTATCGTGCGAAGGATCATTGCAGGGAATTAAATTTAAAGGAATTCACCTTTGTGCTTCATGGAGGAGAACCGTTATTGGCCGAAAAAGAATTCTTTATTTATTTCGTCAGCAAAGCAAATGTTGTATTACAACCTGAAGTACAACCCCGGTTTATCATACAAACCAATGCCTTACTGCTAACCGAAGACTGGTGCAAATTACTGGGAGAATTAAACATTAGCATAGGCATTAGTTTAGACGGATTAAAACAGGATAATGATCAATTCAGGGTCGACCATTCCGGCAAGGGATCTTACGACCGGATCATTAAAGGACTCCAAATCGCACAGCAATCTCCTCATATTAAATCAAAGCCAGGCATCCTTTCGGTTATCAATATAAATGCCGACCCGCTTGACTCTTATCATCACTTCAAAGAATTAATGGTAAGATCAGTAGATTGGCTTCTTCCCGACGCTACATTTGATCACCCACCTGCGCAACCCACTGCAGATAAATACTGGGCCACGGATACTGCTTATGCAGATTGGCTCATCCCTATTTTTGATGCCTGGTTTATGGACAAACAAAGCCGTTATGATATTCGTCAATTCTATTTTATCGTTCATTCCATTTTAGGAGGCGACTTTAGTGCCGACAACCTGGGCCAATTAAACAATGAAGTATTGGTGATTGAAACCGATGGAAGTATTGAAGCGGTAGATGGATTGAAAGTATGCGGGAACGGGTTTACCAAAGATGAAGCCAACGTGGCTACCCATTCCTTTGAGCAGGCTATGGAAACAAAACTAGCCAGGCTTTATCACCTCAGCCATCAATTGCTTCCTAAAAAATGTTTAGCATGCCCGGTAAATGAAATTTGCGGGGGCGGTACCATACCACACCGTTACAGCAAACAAAACGGATTTAACAACCCCTCAGTTTATTGTAAAGATTTACTCAAACTAATCACTCACATTCAGAATAGAGTAATTGAACAACTCCCACAGGAACTAATCGACAGGGCAAATATTGTTCCTATTAAATATGAAGAAGCGCTGGCAATGATTGAAGAACAAATCATCCACATTGAAGAACCTGCCTATACCTCTACCCTGCTGATGGAATAAATACCTAAGAAACCCTTGGTTAAAACGGCATGAAGAAGTATACTACATTTCCTTTTTTTGAGCAGCTCGACAGCAATGATTGTGGTTTAGCCTGCATCCGGATGATTTCGAAACATTACGGGAAACATTTTTCATCCCACCACTTAAGCATTAACAGTAATCTCAGCAACCAGGGAATCTCCTTATCCAATTTAAGCAAGGTAGCCGAAAACATTGGTTTCCGAACACTCTACCTGGTAACTGATTTTGAGAAGCTGGCTAAAAAGGTTCCTCTGCCTGCCATCGCACATTGGAACCAAAACCATTTTATTGTTGTTTACAAGGTAAAAAAAAATCAGGTTTATGTAGCGGACCCCGCCTTTGGTTTAACCAAATACAATCAGGACGAATTTTTAAAAGCCTGGGCAGGAACTCAATCCAACAATAAAGAAGAAGGTATCCTTTTATTGATGGAAACAACGCCCGACTTTTATAAGCAAACGGAAACAAGCGAAAGCAATAAGGCAACATTCCGTTTTCTGAGCCGCTACCTGAGCTCATTTAAAACTCAAATTGCCCTGCTCATTTTAGGTTTACTCATTGGGAGCTCCATTGAATTTATTTTCCCCTTTTTCACGCAATCCATTGTAGACAAAGGAATAGGCAAACAGCAACTCCATTTTATTTACCTCGTCCTTTTGGCACAGGTAGTTCTCTTTATCAGCAAAACGAGCATCGACTTTTTAAGGGAACGGATTTTTATGCACGTAAGCAGCCGCATAAGTGTTTACATTATCTCCGATTTTTTAATCAAGCTGATCAAGTTACCCATCAGTTTTTTTAATTCCAAACAAATCGGGGATATCAGTCAACGGATTCAGGACCATGCCCGCATTGAAAAATTCATCACCGAAACCCTGCTAAAAAGTGTGTTTGCCATCTTTACCCTGCTCATTTTATCGGTGATCCTGATTTATTTTAACCCGCTTGTTTTTAGTATCTTTTTTATTGGTTCCTCGCTTCAGTTGACCTGGATATTTGCTTTTTTAAAACGGATCAACAAACTCGAAAACAAAAGCTTTGCCTTGCTGGCGCAGGATCAAAACAAGGTGTATGAGCTCATCACCGGCATGCAGGAAATTAAACTGAATAATTTAGAACAAAAAAAGCGCTGGGAATGGGAAAGGATACAAGCGGCCCTGTTCAAAGTTAATTTAAGCAAATTAAAACTGAACCAAACTTACGAAGGCTATCGGTTTTTTACTTATTTACAAAGGGTGCTGATCATCTTTGTTACTGCCCTTGCCGTTTTACATCAGCAAATGACTATTGGAACAATGATGGCCATTATTTTTGTTTTAGGGCAGCTCAATGAACCCATTTCGCAACTGATCAACTTTATCCTGCAGGGCCAGTATGCCAAAATAAGTTTACAACGACTGGGCGAAATTCATTTAAAAGAGAATGAAGAAGAAAATGAATTCAGCAAACTTCATCAGCTTTCCGCTGATAAAAACATTCAACTGAAAAATGTTTCCTTTGCCTATACTGAAACTGTTGGCAAAAATGTTTTATCCAACATTAACTTAAGTATTCCATTTGGTAAAACAACAGCCATTGTGGGAGTTAGCGGAAGTGGAAAAACTACGCTGCTGAAACTATTACTTAAATTTTACCCTCCTAAAACAGGTGATATTTTAATTGGTGAACACGATTTAACAGCATACAGTAACAGCTTTTGGCGATCAAAATGTGGAACAGTGCTTCAGGATAGTTTCCTTTTTTCGGATTCCATTGCCGGAAACATTGCCTTAGAAGAACACATTGATGTTAATCGCCTACAGCATGCAGCCAAAACGGCCAACATCGATGATTTCATAAACCTTCTCCCTTTGGGTTACAACACAAAAATAGGACAGGATGGGCAAGGCATTAGCCAGGGACAACGACAACGCATCCTCATTGCCAGGGCCGTTTATAAAAACCCCGAATACTTATTTTTTGATGAGGCCACCAATGCACTGGATGCCGAAAACGAGTTGATCATCATGAATAATTTAGAAAGGTTTTTCACCAACAAAACGGTTGTTATTGTAGCACATCGTTTAAGCACAGTTAAACATGCCGACCAGATTATTGTTTTAGATAAAGGAATTATTATCGAACAAGGAACACATGAGGAACTTAGCAATCAGAAATGGAAGTATTATCAACTCATTAAAAATCAACTCGAACTTGGGGCTTAATCATGAGTTCAATATAAAATGATTGGGAACTACAGTAAGAGGCTGTCTCATACCCACCCGTGTTAAACAAAAACCAAACATAGCCCACGGTTTTAACCGTGGGTAAATGGCAACCGGATAATAAAACGGAAACCGTTTTAACGGTTTCTATTTTTTTGATAAACAATAAATTAAACAATTGAAAAAATGGGTAAACCCATTGTTGTAATTAACACCCCATGTAACCCACGGTTAAAACCGTGGGCTATATACTCATACCCACCCATGTTAAACGAAAACCAAACATAGAAATAGTATAAAGAAAGAGTTATATAGTAGAGACAATAGTGGCTTGTGAGACAGCCTCCCAATTACAACATCACAAAGAAAAATGTCAGAACCCAACAAACCCATAGAAATAAGACAGAAAACTGTTCAGGAACTAATGGGTACCATCCCAAAAAAGCTTAACACATATAGTATTATCCTCTATATTATCGCTTTATTAAGCATTGTCACAAGTATTATTATTGTTTTTTATTAAAAAAGATCACTTTAAATAGAAAAGCAATGAATAAACCTTGTATTGATGAAAAACAGTAATGCTTTTACGCGTTTTTAAAAGCATTGTTTGCCAAACTAAATTCACTTTATTACACAAATAACTAATTGTTGAACAAACTAAATACAAAATGCACCACAATTAGCTAATTGTTGATCATTTTGATTGAATGTTGGTCAACTATTAGGTAATTGTTGATCAATTTGATTGAATATTGAACAACCATTAACGAATTATTGTGCATTTTGATTGAATGTTGAACAACTATTAGCGAATTGTTGTGCACTTTGATTGAATGTTGGACAACTATTAGCGAATTGTTGTGCACTTTGATTGAATGTTGAACAACTATTAGCGAATTGTTGTGCACTTTGATTGAATGTTGGACAACTATTAGCGAATTGTTGACCATTCTGCACGAATGTTGGAACAAAATCTATTTAGTTTGTTCCAACATTCGTGCAAAATGGTCAACAATTAAGGGATGAGGGATGAAAAACAACTAATTGTTTTCTTTTTTCAACACTAAATCAGCACTTTACATTAAACGGGAAGGAGGCGGCTAAATAGAAAGTGTGCATGACGAGGCCCTTTAAAATAAACGAAAAAATTAGCTATTTATCGTCTTTTTAATATCTTCATTCTAAATTTCATAAAAACCTAACCCACATACCATGAAAAAACTGCTACTTATCATTGCGATACTCTCCCTTATCGGGGGGAATGTAAATGCTCAAATTACCCTCACCCAAACCGATATGGCTGTAATTGGGCAAAATCTTGCATTTGCTCAGGATAGTACTTGCACTACCTCTATTGGAAAGGCCGGAGCAAATCAAACCTGGGATTTATCTTCTTTAAAAAATCAAAAGGTAGATACTACTTATGTTGTAAACCCTAAAGGAACTACTGCCGCTGGTGCATTCCCTACTTCCAATCTGGTTGAAAAAACAATACTTTCCGCTATTTACAAACAATATTTTCTTGTTTATTTTAATTTGAGTGCGAGCTCGCTGCTTGAACAGGGATTTTATGAAAATCCATCTACTGGTCCGCTTACTGTTCAGAATATACCTCCTGCAACCGTTTTAACATTCCCAACCACTTACAATACATCCAATAGTATCACTTCGGTGTCCAATATTATATTTCCTTATCCCGTTTTACCTAACGACTCTGAGAAAATTCAACAAACCGACATCTATACTTTGTTAGTGGATGGTTGGGGTACCGTTAAAACGCCAACGGGTACCTATGATTGTTTGCGCCAGAGAAGAGTGGACATTCTTATAGACAGTACTTTTCTTCACAATGCAAGTACAAAAAAATGGAATTTCGTTTCCAGAAGCTCCAATATCGACAGCAGTTATATCTGGTGGGGAAACAACAAGGGGGCATCGCTTGCTCAAATCACTTTTAATCCAGGATCAACAAAACCGGTAACAGCAACCTACTTATTATCATCAATGACAACGGGCATTGAGGAACTCAATCCGAATGAGGGATTGAATGTATATCCTAATCCTTTTAACAAACAAGCTACAATATCGCTCGGACTAAAAACCAGTTCGAATGTGCAAATAACCTTATACAATTCGCTTGGGCAAGTAGTTTCGACAATTGAAGACAATCACCTTGATGCAGGGAACTATAAATATGAAACCAATGTTCAGGGAAAAGGAATATACTTTTTAAGAACTTTAATTGACGGCGTTCCTTCAACTAAAAAATTAATTCAGATAGAATAACAGAACTATTTCGTTTGCCTCTTTAAAAAGAGGTCGAGCTAAAGCTCCCTGGTAACAATGCCCGGGAGCTTTGCTTTTTGGCCAATTCCTTTATGTTAAATTTTATAATACAGAAACGTTGGCACTAATCGTTTTCAAATCGACTAGTGAACCCCTTTCATATCCACCTTCTTATGTTTAAGCGTTCTGGCAAACAGTATTAAGGGGATGCAAATAAGCACAAAAATGCCCATGTAGATGAATATATCCATATAAGTGAGGATAAGGGCTTGTTTTGTTACTGCATTTTCGATGGAAAAATAAGCCTGAGTAGTCGCCTTACCAACATCGGTTCCAAACCTGGAGAAATTGGCAGTGTAAGCACTCATTCGGTCTAACGAATTGGTATTATATGACGTCACATTGGCAGCCAAATCAGCATGATGCTGTGCACTTACCCTTTCGGTAAACACCCCGATGATGGCTACACTTATTGAACCGCCAATTTGCCTGATCATACTGGATAATCCAGCTGCCTGGGCAATATCTTTACCTGCAAGACCTCCAAGAGTAAGATTAGTTAATGGAACAAAGAGTAAGCCCATTCCGATTCCCCGCAAGAGCAAGGGCCAGAAAAAATCAGTTACATCAGTAACCGGACTAAATATCTGTGAAGACCAAAAAACAAAAAAAGCAGTAATGCTAAAGCCAAGCGCGATGAGTATTTTAGGCGGTGCTCCTTTTTGGAGCATCCTTCCCACAAAAGGCATACAGAACCCGGTGAGTAATGCTCCAGGCACAAACATTCCACCCGACTGCGTAGCGGTGAAGCCTAAAAAACGTTGCACAAAAACGGGATAAACAAATACGGTACCGAAAAGAGCAAATCCAAGAATAAAACTCATGCAAACGCCAATACCCACATTTCCTCTGAAAAGCACACGGAGATCCACTATTGGTTTTTCGGTGCTAAGCTCCCTCCAGATAAACAAGCCGATTCCAAGAACAGCTGTAATTAATGAACAGATAATAAAAGTGGATTCGAACCAGTCTTCTCTTTCTCCCTGTTCAAGCGTTAATTGCAAGGAACCGATACCTATAATCAGCAAGAGGATACCCGCAAAATCCATTTTCCCTTTTTGCTTTTGCTGATGAGGGTTATTACGGATAAATTTAATGGTAAGAATTGTAGCTGTTATTCCAATGGGCACATTAACATAAAAGATCGCGGGCCACTCGTAATGATCAATAAGGTATCCGCCCAAAACCGGTCCGATGGTGGGGCCAAGGATCACTCCCATACCAAACATGGCGCTGGCCATTCCCATCTTTTCGGGAGGATATATCTCCACCAGAATCGATTGCGAGGTTGCAATTAAAGCACCTCCCCCTATTCCCTGAATGAAACGCCAAAAAACAAGCTCCCATATGCTGGTTGAATTACCACACATAAAGGAAGAAAAGGTAAAAATCACAATGGAAACGGCAAAATAATTCTTCCTGCCGAATTGAGCGGATAACCAACCGCTCATAGGCACCACAATTACGTTAGCAATGGCATAAGCGGCAATTACCCAACTTATTTCACCTAATGTAGCTCCCAGGTTTCCCATTAAGGTATTGGTAGCTACGTTAACAATGGTAGTATCAATAATTTCAAGTAAGGAACAAATAACTACCGTAATGGTAATGATGGCCCTACGGAAACCGTATTCCACTAAACTATTAGGATCACTGGCAATGGCTTGAGTCATGAATTGAACCTGTTTTAAAACTTATTTTATCCTGACAGCTACTTCTACATTCATTCCGGCACGTAAGGTGCAGTCTTCGTTATTTTTGTTATTCATGGCAATTCTCAATGGAATCCGTTGCACCACTTTTACAAAATTACCCGAAGCATTATCGGCAGGAAGCAGCGAAAACTGTGAACCTGTTGCGGCCTGTATCGATTCGATGGTTCCTTCAAAGGTCTTTCCGGGATAGGCATCCACCGTTACTACAACGGGTTGACCTACTTTCATTTTTTCAATCTGCGTTTCTTTAAAGTTGGCGGTGATCCAAAAACTACTGTCATCAATTAAGGAAAACAAACTTTGTCCGGCATTCACCAATTGACCTTCTTCGACATTTTTCTTGGATACATACCCATCATTAGGAGCAAGGATACTGGCATAACTTAATTGCAATTTGGCCATTTCGAGTTCCGATTTTTTCTGATCGATGTTTAATTCGGCCAATTTAATTTGCTTTCCGCTTCCACCAGCTTGTGAGTTAGAGGCAGCAGATTGTTCCTTAGCCCCTTCCAATTGGGTTTGTGCAGCGATTAATTGCTTGTCGGCTGTTTCCTTTTCTGCCTGATAATTGTCGAACTGCTGCTGGGTGGCCGACTTCTCTTCCAACAGTTTTTTATAGCGTTCAAAATCCTGAGTGGTTTTCTTTACCCTTATTTTAGCGGCATCGTAATTAGCCTGAACGGTTGAAATATTTGCATTGCTTGCGCTGGCTGTTGAATTGGCAGTTTGTACATTGTTTTTTAACACATCCAAATTAGCTTCCGCATTGGCCAAAGCGATTTCAGCCTGCTGAACTTTTATTTTAAGATCGCGTTGATCAATCTTTACCAGGGTATCACCCTTCTTTACTTTTTGATTTTCCTTCACATTAAGCTGCACCACAAAACCACCAATACGCGGGGTAATGGGTACAATGTGACATTGCAGTTGTGAGTTTTCGGTTTCCTCATTGGCCATCCGATAGGAAATTTTGTTAAATCCAACAATAGCGATTACGATGACAAGCCCACCTAAAATAAAAGGAAGTGCCTTGTTCTTTTTTTTAGGTTCCGCTGCTTTTTTATTTTCCATGATTAGTTAGTTTCGATTACGTTTCTTTTATTCCTTTTATTATTTACCGAGAGATTTCATTAATTTGTAATAGGCCATTTGTGCATCCGACTTCGAATTGATTAAATTGAGTTTGGCTTGCATCAGCATAAAATCAGCATCCAGCAAATCCGAAAGCAATGCCACATTACTATTGTAGCGGTTCTTCATCACCCGTTGATTTTCTTCCGCCTGTTGAACAGCTTGCTGAGCCAATCCCGTTTTTTGAAGACTCAACTGATAGGTACTGTAATTGCTGTTGACTTCCATTTTAACGGAAAGTGCCAGGTTTTCTTTCGAAGCCACCGATTGTTGCAAGTTCGATTTGGCTTCGCTGATATTGGCTTTGGTGGTATACAACTGTGATAAATTCCAGCTGATGGTAGCACCTGCTTCCCAGGAGTCCTTAAATGCATCTTCTACCGGAAAAACACGTTGATTGGGATCATTGTAAAAGTAACTTGCTCCTATACTTATGCTAGGCAGGTAAGTTCCTTTACTTGTTTTTAATGCACTTTCTGAAGAAGAGATACGGAAATCCATAGCTCTAACATCGGCTCTTTCTTTTAATGCCGACTGAATAACATCGGCTTGTGAGGTAAGGGCCTGGGCAGGATTCAGGCTATCCTCCGCTAACTCCAATACCGTTTCAGTAGGTATGCCCAACATTAAATCCAGGTTAAAATTATTAATTTGAATCGCGTTATCTACTTCTGCCTGACTCATTTTAAGGTTCGATTTAGCCAATTCAGCTTTTAACACGTCGTTTTCTATCACTAAACCCTGCGTTAAAAAATTATGTGTTTCAGTGAGCCTGGTTTCCACTTGCTTTAAATTTTCTTCAATTAACTGTTTCGATCTTATGGTTTTGTTATAATTCAAATAGGCGTTGATGATGTTGTTTTTGATTTCCAGCCTGTCCTTCTCATAATCAAGACGGGTAGCTTGCTCAAGGTATTGA
>Ga0206944_1129_pt1 | contig 11817 bp, 10 predicted proteins | sample Alteio_BWOrgHeat_4_FD_152978 | JGI IMG/M metagenome (GOLD analysis project Ga0206944, IMG submission 152978) | Enriched cells from forest soil in Barre Woods Harvard Forest LTER site, Petersham, Massachusetts, United States -... | ecosystem: Environmental > Terrestrial > Soil > Temperate forest > O... | reverse complement strand
CGCCGACCTGTGCCTGGGCATGACGCATGAAGAGGTGATGACGGACATTGCGCGCAAAGAGCTGCGCAGCTATAAGCAGCTTCCGCAGATCTGGTACCAGATACAGAACAAGTTCAGAGACGAGCCAAGACCGAAGTCGGGCCTGATACGCGTGCGGCAGTTCACGATGAAAGACGCGTATTCGTTTGATATCGACGAGGCCGGTCTGGACGTGAGTTACAAGAAGCATTATGAAACTTACCGTCGGATATTTGATCGCTGCGGGCTGAAGTATGCGGTGGTGGAAGCGCATTCAGGCGCGATGGGCGGGTCGGCGTCACACGAGTTCATGGTGATGGCCGATGCGGGCGAAGACATGGTTGCAAGCTGCGAAAAATGCGGCTATGCGGCGAACCTGGAGAAAGCTACGTCACAACTTGCTCCGGCAAAGGACTTGCCGGGTGACGGCACGCCGGAAGAAGTGCACACGCCGGGGATGAAAACCATTGAAGAAGTAGCCAAGTTTCTGGGCGTTTCTCCCACGCAGAAGATCAAGACGCTGGCGCTGATGCAGGTTGAGCCGGACAAGAAGAATCCAGGGCAGGTGAAGACCAGGCCGGTGATTGTGCTGCTGCGCGGCGACCACACGCTGAATGAAGCCAAGCTCACGTCGGCGCTGGATGGCAAAGAGTTCCGTCCGATGCATGAAGAAGAGATTCAGCGGGTCTTCATGTCGCCCGCAGGATACCTGGGGCCGGTGAAAGTCCCGGCGCTGGCCGCGGGCGCGCAACAGCTTGGAAGCGTGACGCAGGCGATCATCCTGGATGCGCTGCCGTTGATGCTGGCGGATACGGCGCTAAAGGGTCGCAAGAACCTGGTGGCTGGCGCTAACAAAGAAAATTACCACCTGAAGAATGTTACGCCGCTGCGGGATTTCCATCCTACGGAGTGGGTTGACTTGCGCAATGCGGCGGCGGGTGAAGGCTGTCCGAAGTGCGGCGAGCCGCTGGTGGTCGGCAGGGCGATGGAGATTGGGCACATCTTTAAGCTGGGATACAAGTATTCGAAATCGATGGGCGCAAGCGTGCTGGATAAAGATGGCAAGGAAGTTATGCCGATTATGGGCTGTTACGGCATTGGCGTGGAGCGGATTTTGACGGCGGCGATCGAACAGAACAATGATGCGGACGGCTTCTGGCTGCCTCCGTCGATAGCGCCGTTTGATGTGGTGATCACGCCGACGAATGTGAAAGACACGGCGATTATGGGAGCGGCGGAGGAGATCGCGCAAAAGCTGGAGGGCGCGGGATTCAGCGTTCTGCTGGATGATCGCGATGAGCGCGCTGGGGTGAAGTTTAAAGACGCCGATCTAGTGGGAATACCTTACAGAATCAACGTTGGCAAGAAGGTTACGGAAGGCCGTGTCGAAGTGGTTTCCCGCTCGACACGGAAATCCGAGGATGCTAACATCCCCGGCATCGAAGCAACTTTCGCGCAATTAGTGCGGTCCTGAAGGAGCTTTTACCGCTGGGGTTATGGCAAAACTAAAAGGATTTATCGCAATTGGAGTGGTGGTGGCAGCGTTCTACGTGGCGTGGAACGTGATTCCGCCGTACTTCAACAACTATCAGCTCCAGGACGCACTTGATGATATCGCGCGCAAAAACAGCTATACAGGATTGTCTGATGATGACATCAAAAAGACGGTCGTGACCAAAGCAAGCAGTGAAGACATCAAGCTTAGAGAAGACCAGGTGATTGTCACCCGAACACCGGACGGACTTGGGATCAGCGTGAAATACCAGGTCCACGTTGATATGGTCGTTCATCCCGTTGACCTGAATTTTACGGCCAACTCCCTGAATAAACGGATTTAAAACCGGTTATAATAGAGAAGCATCAGAAACTTCTCAGCACCAGTGCAGGTAACGCTCTGACCGCCATGAGTCTGAGAGAAATAACTAGGGGCGCTCTCCGCCTACTTGGAACATGGCCATTAAAATAAAAATTCCTCGTGCTAAAGGCTTTCGTGGCAGCCTGAGAAACCCGTTTTTCCGGGCTGGACTCGCTGCTTTTCTTATTCTCTGCCTCGTGCTGTTCGGCGTGTTCTCGTACTACTACATCAAGTACCAGAAGATCGTCGAAAAGCGGATGGGCGGCCCGGCAATTTTTGCCAACACCGCCAAAATTTACGCGCAGCCCCGCGATGTCCGCATCGGCCAGAAAGCCGATCCGCGGGAGATCTCCAACTACCTTCGCCACGCCGGATACACAGAGGTCGGCGAGCAGGGCAAGTCAAAATTTGGCGTCTATAAAGTGATGAAAGACTCCATTGAGATCAAGCCGGGTGAAGAATCCTATTACAACGCTGAAGGCGCGGTGATCCGTGTAAAGGACGGGCGTGTCGATAAAATTGCCTCGCTTGGCGATGCCGGCGATCTTACCGCCTATGAGCTTGAGCCTCAGCTTGTCACCGGCTTGTTTGATGGCCAGGCCCGCTCCAAGCGTCGCCTCGTCAAGTATGACGACATTCCCAAAGTCATGGTGGATGCCGTTACCTCCATTGAGGACCGACGTTTTTTCCACCACAGCGGCGTCAATTATTGGCGGCTTCTGCAAGCCGGCTGGGTTGATCTGCGTCAGGGCGGCAATCGCCAGGGCGGATCGACCATCACCATGCAAGTTGCTCGCGGCTTCTTTCTTTCGCCCGAGAAGAAGTTCACTCGCAAGATGACTGAGATCCTTATCTCCATTGAGCTTGAGCAGCGTTTCTCAAAGAAACAGATATTTGAGCTCTACGCTAACCAGGTTGATATGGGCCAGCGCGGCTCATTCACAATTACGGGTTTCGGTGAGGCGGCTCAGGCGTATTTCGGCAAAGACCTCAAAGACATCAACCTGCCAGAAGCCGCAATGCTTGCAGGTCTGGTACAGCGGCCGAGCTATCTGTCTCCATATCGACATCCAGAGCGCGCGCAAGATCGCAGAAACCTTGTCCTTGAAGCTATGGTTGAAACCGGCGACATCACGCGCGCCCAGGCCGACGCCGCAAAGGCCACTCCGCTCAAGCTGGCGCCACAAAATGTTGAAGCCAGTGACGCCCCTTATTTCGTTGATCTCATTAAGGAACAACTGGTCAACAAGTACGCTGAAGAGGACTTGAATGCGGATGGCTATCGCATCTACACAACGCTTGATCCTACGTTGCAGCAGGCGGCGGCCCAGGCAGTCGATCTTGGATTGAAAGAAGTTGATGCCCAGATCAAAAAGCAGCGCACTAAGAAGGTAAAGGTCGGCAAGAACAAGTTTGAGACCAAAGTTGTGCCCGGGCCTATCCCGCAGGTTGCACTGGTTGCACTCGATCCCCACACCGGCGAGGTCTTGGCGCTGGTCGGTGGACGCAACTACGGTTTCAGCCAGTTAAATCATGCTGTAGCCAAGCGGCCCACCGGCTCGATTTTCAAGCCTTTCGTGTATGCCGCGGCCGTTAACAACGCTGTTACGAATGAGCAGCCCATTTTCACTCCAGCCAGCATGGTGGACGACTCGCCCACGGCCTTCATCAACGGTGATGATGTTTACACTCCGCGGAATTACAAAGAGGAGTATTTCGGACAGGTAACCGCCCAGTTTGCTTTGTCGCATTCGCTCAACAACGCCACAGTGAAAGTCGCCGAGATGGTGGGCTATGACAAGGTAGCAAACCTGGCCAAGCTGGCCGGGATTTCATCGGTCCGCGCAACACCCGCCATGGCCCTTGGATCGTACGACGCCACGCCCATGGACATGGCTTCCGCTTACACCATCTTCACCAATGATGGGCAGCGCATTACCCCCATCATGGTCCGCTCCGTGCGAGATGCCAACGGCGATGTCATTGACAACTTCCAGCCGCAAAAAACCCAGGTGCTCGATCCGCGGGTCGCTTACGTAATCACTGACATGATGCAGGGCGTCATCAACAATGGCACCGCAGCGGGTCCCGGCGGCGTCAGAGCGCGTAAGTTTACCGCCCCAGCGGCCGGAAAAACCGGCACCTCCCATGACGGCTGGTTTGCCGGCTTTACCTCAAACCTCCTTTGCATCGTCTGGGTGGGTTACGATGATTACAGTGATATTCACCTGAGTGGTGCGGCCATCGCCCTGCCCATCTGGACCGAGTTTATGAAGCGCGCGGTCGATCTCCCGAACTATTCAGATACAAAACCGTTCGCTCCGCCCCAGGGCGTGATTGAATTGACTCTGGACAAGGCGACTAACCAGATAGCTACTCCGTCCTGCCCAGACGACTACAACACGGCCTTTATCGACGGCACACAGCCTACCCAGACCTGTGAGCAGACGGCCCACGGCAACGTTTTCCAAAGAATTTTTGGCATTGAGCCCAAGCCAACTCCCACCCCTCCGGCGTCTAATGTAGGTAGCGGCAGCTCCGCCCCGGCGCAGGGGCAGCCCGCCGCTGCCCCCCAGAATTCGTCCCAGGCTCAGGACCAGGACAAGGACAAGAAGAAAAAGGGCTTTTGGGGCAAAATTTTTGGTGGTGGCAAAGACGACAATAAAGACGATAATAAGCAAATCAAGCCTGCGGCCACTCCCAGTCCGGGCAAGGACAGGCCGCAATAAGGAGGCCCATATGGGTCGCTTCTGCAGCTTGCTAACGATCTTCAGGATAACGATCTTCGGTATAGCGATCATCGGCGTATTGCTCTTTTCGTTGTCTTCATGGGCCCAGGAACCTTCCAGCCCAGACTCTCCTTCCCAGGTACGCGTACCTCCTCCGCCGGAAAATGCCGATCCGGTTGAACTGGAACAGCAAGGTGACCAGTTCCGCGCGCAAAAAGCCTATCTGGATTCCATTGACTACTATCGGGCGGCCATGAAGACAGCAGACTGCATAACAAGGTCGGCATGTGCCTTTTGCAGCTTCGTCGCGATTCCGAAGCGAAAAAAGAATTTCAGCGTGCGATCAAAGAAAATAAAGAATACGCTGAGGCCTATAACAACCTAGGCGCGCTCTATTACAACCTGCGCAAGTACGGATCGGCCATCAAGGAATACAAAAAAGCTATCAAGCTCAACGATGAAAGCGCCAGCTTCCACAGCAACCTGGGCGGCGCTTATTTCTCGCAAAAGGATTTCGATCGCGCCTCCCGCGAATACCAGCGCGCTATCCAGATTGACCCGGATATTTTTCAGCGCCAGTCGTCGGCATCGGCTATCTCCATTCGCCTGGTAGGATCCAACGATCTTGGTCATTTCCACTATGTAATGGCGCAGATGTACGGCCAGCACGGCGACCTGGAACATTGCCGTTTCTACCTGAGCAAGGCAAATGAGGAAGGCTACCCGATCAAAGGCGCTTTGCGCGACAACGAATTTGCCGGCCTACGCAAGAAGCCTGAATTCGTCGCTTTCCTGCACTCGCTCAAGCCGCCGGCTTCAGGCAATAACTGATTGATCTGCTCATGTTCTTTAGCGACGAGTTAATACAAAACTTTTAGAGCAGTGGAGCGAAGCGATAGGTCCCTCGGCAGCGAGCCCGGCTTGCGCGGCGAGCTGCCTGAATCAGGTGCATAGATGCTTCTGCTCGAAGCGTTGCCCTGGAGCGGTTTGGAGCGAAGCGATAGGTTCATTGGCAGCGAGCCCGGCTTGCGCGGCGAGCTGCCTGAATCAGGTGCATAGATGCTTCTGCTCGAAGCGTTGCCCTGGAGCGGTTTGGAGCGAAGCGATAGGTTCATTGGCAGCGAGCCCGGCTTGCGCGGCGAGCTGCCTGAATCAGGTGCATAGATGCTTCTGCTCGAAGCGTTGCCCTGGAGCGGTTTGGAGCGAAGCGACAAGAATCAAAGACAACCTTTTCTGAGAAGCTGCTTCTAATGTAAGTAGCTGCAGTACATGGCAGCTAAAAAAACTGATCCACCGGTTCGACGCGCAAGCGTCTTGGCAGGGAAACCGGTGGGTCATTTATTTTTTGTCGCGCCTATTGTTACTCTCGCTGCGTTCCAATCCGCTATAGATCATTTCGGTTTTAGGTAATCTCCTGCGCTTCTAGCCGCGGCTCGGCCAACTTGTGTGCCGGGCCGCTCGCCTCGTGAGCTGAACTGAATTAACCCCGATCGTGCTCTCGAGCGGGTTGGAGCATTCGCAACAGGAAAAGGACGCTCGGCGTGTGCCTGGCCTCCCCCTTCATTCTCTTTGTGTGCCTCCGTGTCCTTTGTGGTGAAAGGTTTTGTCCCAGATTATTTGATTGACGTCCGCGCGTGAATATACGCGTCAATCACTTTCTCCAGCGTGCCCTGCGCCGCAAGAATGTATTCCACCGCATCGCGCGCTGCGCCGTGGCCGCCAACAGAAACGGTCTCATGATGCGCCATCGCCTTTACCTGCGGACGCGCATTTGCCACGGCAATCGCCAGCCCGCACCGCCGCATGATCGGCAGATCGATCACATCGTCTCCCACGTAAGCAATCTGCTCTTCAGTAAAGCCACTTTCGGCCAGGATCTTGTCTAGGATGTCTGACTTGTTCTGCGCACCCTGGTAGAGGTAGTCGATCTTCAGATCACGCGCCCGCAAGGCCACTGTCTCTGAAATGCGCTTCGTCACCATTCCGGTCTTCAATCCGCCGAGTCGCGCCAGCGAGATTGCTGTGCCGTCATGCGCGTTGAAGCCCTTTGCTTCAATCATGTTCTGGCTGATGATGGCGAACCCGGGCTTGTCGGCATGCTTTTCTGCATGGGCGTCCGTGCTCCGCGGCGCCGATGCAGGTGCAGGGAAGAGCCATATGGAGCCGTCGGTAAGAACGCCATCCACGTCGAAGAGAACTACTTTGATTTTCTTTGCGCGATCGAGAGACATAAGCCTTTAGCACTTAGCCCTTAGCCTTTAGCCCGTTCTCTTCAACAAACGATGCAAAGCTAAAGGCCAATGGCTAATAACTAAGGGCTGCTTCACACCATCTGCGTTCCCCACAAATCATGCAGATGAATAATTCCTTCCACCGTTCCGTCTGCCTGCGTTACCACCAGCGAGGTAATCTTCCTCTGTTCCATGATGTTCAGTGCGGTCATGGCAAATTCCTCAGGCCCAATTGTCTTGGGATTGGCTGCAACGCAGTCGCCGGCTGTCATGCTAAGCACGTCTTTGCGTTTCTCCAGCAGCCGGCGCAGGTCGCCATCGCTGATCACCCCCAGCAGTTTGTTGTCTTCCACCACGGTCGTGATGCCCAGACCCTTTCGCGACATTTCATAAATCACGTCCGCCATCTTAGTGGCCCTCTCGACGCGCGGTACCGCGTCCCCGCTGTGCATGAGTTGGGAAACCCGCGCCAGCTTCTTTCCCAGCTTGCCGCCCGGATGCAGGTGAGCAAAGTCCTCTTCTTTGAATCCGCGCTTTTCTGAGAGCGCAACCGCCAGCGCATCGCCCAGCGCCAGCATGGCCGTGGTCGAAGCCGTGGGAGCCAGTCCCAGCGAGCATGCTTCCTGGTCGATGGAGCAATCCAGCGCAACGTCGGCGGCCTGCGCCAGCGTGGAAGGTTTATGTGAATTCGGTGGGTAGAGTTTATCGCCCGTAATCGTAATCAGCTTGCTGCCGATCCTGCGGATCGTGACCAGCAATTGCAGGATTTCTTCCGTTTCGCCGCTGGAAGAAAGCGCCAGCACCACATCGCCGCGTACCAGCATTCCCAGATCGCCGTGGACGGCCTCTGCGGGATGCAGATAAAGCGCCGGCGTCCCGGTAGAACTCAGAGTTGCGGCAATTTTGCGGGCAATGATCCCGCTCTTGCCCATGCCGGTAACCACCACGCGACCGCCGCAGGAATCCAGGCATTCCACAGCTCGCACAAAGTCCTGCGCCATTGGCCCGTCAATGCGTTGCGCCAATTCGCGCAGCGCTTCCGCCTCAATGCGTACTACGTTGGATCCAGTGGATTTCACTCGGAATAATAGTAGCAGAGATAAAATCGACGCTCTGGCAATTGGCAAATAGCAATTAGCATCTGGCCAAAGCCACAACGGCCTCTGGCTAATTGCCAATTGCTATCTGCTGATTGCTAGACCTCTATCACCCTGTACGGACACGGCGGATTCTGCGCCATCAGGATTGACAACGCAACATTGTGGACTGGGACGCCGCCTATCGTCTTGCCGTCGGGCTTGCCGTGGTGCGCGTGGCCGTGGAATGCGACCACTGCCTGGTGACGGTCAATCACCTCTGCCAGTCGCGAACTGCCCAGGTAAGGGAAGATCTCCGGGCGTTCGCCTTCCACGGTTTCGCAGATCGGTGCATAGTGAGTCACAATCACGATTTTTGGCGTGCGCAGCATGGTGAGTGCACGCTCCAGTTTTAGCGTCTCATCCAGTCCCGCCTGGACAAATGCCTTGATCTCTTTTTCGCCGAAAGCCGTCAACATTCCGCGGCCAAAGCCGCCTGGAAAGCCCTTGGCGCCTGCAAAGCCCACGCCATCGCGTTCATAGCTGCTGCCGTCCAGCACCTTGATGCCTTCTGTGGTCATCATCTTGATCAGCTCGGTTTCCTGGCCGCTTTCGTAATCGTGATTGCCCAGCACCGCCACAATGGGAATACGCAGCCGCACCAGCCCATTCAGCAGGGAATGCATCTCTTCCGGCTTGCCATAATTGGTGAGATCGCCGGCAATCACCAGCAGGTCAGCTTCGTCGCGCACCCGTGACAGTGGCTCGCGTATGCGGTCATAGTTCTGAGGCGTAAAGTGCAAGTCTGCTGTGGCTGCAATTCTCATCAGTTGGTAGAAGCCTTATGGGCACCGGTTAAAGCCAGCGCGCTCTAAGCAGCTTCCTTCTTCTCCCGATGGATCAGTTCTGCTTTCTCCCGGAGCTCTTCCAGAATATTGCGCCTGCCCCACTCGGCCACATCGATGGCGAACATCTTGTCGTCAATCAGGCTGCCGCGGAAGTTTGCTCCTTTATTCGGATGCGCCAGTTCAACACTGAATCGCTGTACCAGTTCCTGCCAAATCTCGGCCGGAACATAGTCAGAATTTGCCGGGTAAACATAATGGTAGAGCACCAGGCTCCAGAACAACATTTCCCAATGGTCGCCTATGAGGCTCATCAGCCTCTGCCAGTCAAATTTGCCTTTGGTTCCATAAATGACGTGGCAGATATCTGCGCCGTCAAAGCGTTCGCGCCGTGTGACAAAAATCTTTGAGGCAATCAGCTCTTCCGGCGCCAGCACCCGCACTGACATTCCAAAGACTTCCGAGCGGCTGGCATGCCGAATCCACGAGTAGTCCACCCGCAGCACGGCGTTGCTCATGCCTGTAATCAGGTCCACAAAAAAGCCGTCGCGCTTGGCCTTGGCCAGCCACACGGAATCCCGGACTTCAGTATCAAAGCCATCTTTTTCCAGCAGCGCCAGCGCGCGCCCGACTTCCTGTGCGGGTAGAAACAGGTCCAGGTCCTTGGTATCGCGCCAAATGCCGGTAATTTCGCTGCCGGTAAGTTCGTCAAAGCCGGTATGCTCATGCAGCGCAAAAGCTCCGGAGATCACGAAGGGAACGTGGTGACTCTCCAGCAATTGGATGACTTCGCGAAACAGCGATTCCTGCTGCTTACAAAATACCGGGGGCTTTGACGAACTTACCGGCAGCGAAATTTCCTGGTCGTCAGGCATCACGGATTAGATGGCTCTTCCCCATGCCACGTTGTGGTACTACCCTGAAAAATGCACCATGGAAGGCAAGGGGTGTAGAACATCATTTGTCCGGCAGAGCATCTAATATGGAGGGTTGTATGGGAGTTTCCATGGCCAAAAAAGAATCCGTAATCGAGGTGGAAGGCCGGCAGATCAAGCTTTCGAATCTGGACAAAGTGCTCTATCCCAAGGCTGGTTTTACCAAGGGCCAGGTCATTGATTATTACGTTCGCATTGCTCCCGTGTTGCTGCCTCATCTTTCCGACCGCGCCCTCACGCTCAAGCGCTATCCCAACGGCGTGGATGGAATGCATTTTTATGAGAAAAACTGCCCCAGCTATCGCCCTCCATGGATGAAGACTGCCCGGGTCTGGAGTGAGGGCAACAATCGCTACATGGATTATTGTGTTGTGGCCGATCTGCCGACGCTGGTTTGGCTGGGGAATCTCGCAGATCTTGAACTCCATACTTCTTTGTCGCGCGCGCCAGAAACACAGCGTCCAACCGTGATTGCCTTTGATCTCGATCCCGGTGCGCCAGCCACAATCGTGCAGTGTTGCCAGGTTGGTCTGTGGGTGCGTGAGATTTTTGGGCAGTTCGGGTTGCCGGCTTTTGCCAAGACTTCCGGCTCCAAGGGGCTTCAGGTTTACGTTCCGCTGAATACCGCCGTGACGTATGAACAGACCAAGCCCTTTGCCAAAGCCATTGCGCGATTGCTGGAAGAGCGCCATCCCGATCTTGTCGTCTCGGACATGAAAAAGGCATTGCGCGTAAACAAAGTTTTCGTCGACTGGAGCCAGAATGACGATTACAAGACTACCGTCAATGTTTATTCGCTACGCGCCAAAGACCACCCTACCGTTTCCACGCCTGTTACTTGGAACGAGGTGGAGAACTGCATGAAAAAAGGCGATCCCGAGCTGTTGGTCTTTACCTCAGACAAAGTGCTGGAACGGGCAGAAAAATCCGGCGACCTCTTTGAGCCCGTCCTCAAGCTCAAACAGAAGCTGCCTCCGCTGACTGCCCTCGGACAGGACGCCGCTGAATCAGCAACTACAGCCCCGGCCGCAAAGGTTAAAAAAGTTCTATCCGCGCAGCCTGCCCACAAAGCGACTGCCAAGGCGGTATCTAAACCGGCCAAGCGCAAAGCCCGTGCACGCTAGAGCCTGCTGAGATTTTTTCGATTCGCAAACCTCCAGCGCCCTAAATCGCCTGATTTCTGCCGTATTCACCCGTTTCTTCCAGCTCCCCATTACCTTAGGACAGTCCAATCTCGCGCTGGTCCAATGACCATGTTCGCGCCGAAACATGGCGCAATTCAGAGCTCACTGGCATCAAAATACGTGTGGGGAAAAAATGGCTGAAAAGGGCTTCCAGATCGCATCCCGGCTGCGCACTCTGACTTCAGAGCTACGCTTGCTGGAGCGCGATTTAAAAAACGGTACCATTTCCGACGATGCTGCCCTGCAGGAGTTTCGTCACGCCCTGGATGAAATCCGCATGACCGCATGGACCGCCAGCGAACTGCACCATGCCCAGCCCGGACGCAAAGAACTGCTTGCGTCATTCCTGGCAGCGGAGCGAATCCGCCGTTTCGCGCAGATGATGCGCGATCTTTCCCTCGATATGGAACAAGAAGACGTGCGGTGGGAAAGCGGCGGTATCCAAACTTTGTATGATGCCGTAACGCTTCTACAATCGCGGCTTGACCGGCTCATCCGCGAACATCGCGCCGGCTTCCGCAATCTGAAAGACGAGCAACGTTGAGCTAACGAAGTGCCGCTTCGGCTACTTGAGGCTGGTTTGCCACACGGGGATGGCTGGCCGTCAAACGCTCCAGCGCGGCATTAATCCCGCCCTGCTTGTGGGGGACCTTCGCCAGCTTTAGCATCTCTACGCCGCTCAAAGTCCCAGCCAGCATCAGGTCGTTGAAGTGGCCCAGGTGCCCGATGCGAAATACTTTGCTTCCCAGTTTGGCCAGCCCTGTTCCCAGTGACATATCAAAAGCATCCAGAATGATTTCCCGCAGCTTGTCCGCATCATGGCCCAGCGGCATGGCAACTGCCGTAAGAGAACTGGAATATTCCTTGGGCTCCTCGCACCATACTTCCAGCCCCCAAGCTCCCACGGCCGCGCGCGTGGCTTCAGCATGGCGGTCATGCCGCCG
>Ga0206944_1149_pt1 | contig 11835 bp, 7 predicted proteins | sample Alteio_BWOrgHeat_4_FD_152978 | JGI IMG/M metagenome (GOLD analysis project Ga0206944, IMG submission 152978) | Enriched cells from forest soil in Barre Woods Harvard Forest LTER site, Petersham, Massachusetts, United States -... | ecosystem: Environmental > Terrestrial > Soil > Temperate forest > O... | reverse complement strand
GGGTTTGCAAAAATTTACGAAGTAACCGGATGTGGAAGGGAGATACACGAAATTCATCACTTAGACAATGCGATTGGGCATGAAAATCATGCCATCCACTTTTCCGATAGACCGGGAAGAACCCACAATCGCTTTGGAGCGGGCCGTCATGCGCTTCAAGATCAAAACATCCATGCAAACGAGCAGCATATTTTTATTGAATCGATAGAAAAGATCTTAAAAGAAGGTAAAGAAGCTAAAAAATACGATCAGCTCGCAGTAGTCGCACCTCCTGCCTTTCTCGGTGAGCTCAATAAACAGCTCTGCGGCGAAATCAAAAAACTCATTAACAAAGAAGTGCCAAAGGATCTTCCCGAGAAAATGAGTGAAAAAGAAAGAATTGAACACGTAAGAAGCTATCTTGATTTGTGGAATGAAAAACCCTCTAACACTCGCTAATATGTAAAGCCAACAAAATTCCTTAAAAATTCATATTGACATTTTAATTTATTTATTATATATTGAGTCTTTTACTACAACTTGGCTTAATCACTTAAGGAAATGATGCTATGGGTCTTAACCAAATAGATTTTACCAAACAGAATTTAATTAAGGAATATGGCATTAATGATAATGTCACCTATCTAATTGATGCCTATAAAAAAAATGCAAAGTATATTGCCGCCCACCCATCAACGGTGAAACTTGAGCAAATCGGCGAAAAATTCTTTATCGATATCAATGGATCGCATCCTACAGCACTTCCCAAATATAGCCGCCTTGGAAAGCTTATTAAACGCATTTGGGCCTGGTTTTCCCTGCGCACTTTTGGCAACAGTAAATTGGCAACAGCTGCTGAAAAAGTCCAAGCGCTTAGCCATCAGTTTTTTTCCGCGCACACACCGATGCAGACACCTTCGCTTTCCCCTATTCTACCTAATTCTGAGAATGAAAGTAATGTTTTATTGGCTCGATTAACAAATCGGCTTACCGAGCTGGAAAGAGAAAAAGCAACTAATGATTCCCTTATACAAGCTAACGAAACCAAGATTAAACGTTACACAGACATTGAGTTGTGTCAAAAACAAGCCAACAAGCTCAAAAAAATATTAGATTTATTGATCACATACCATACCGCAAGGGACAATAAGCAATATAAAGTTTTTTTGAAGGAAAAAGTGATGCCTATTGCAAGTGAGCTCATTACCCACCTCCAAGAGATCTATCATGCAGAAATTTCCGTTTATCAAACGTTTTCTTCCGATAGAGAAGGTAAAGAATTACTTCCAAAAAATCCAATAGACTTACAACCCGAATATTTCTACAAAAAAAAGGTGACAGAACTGGCCTACATATTAGCATGTGTATCCCCTGTTATCAAAAGCAAAATCGCTACAGCCACTGACTTTATTGCACGCAATCAAGAGTACGTTGCCAATGTCGACATTGCGGCACTTGATCACGAGCAAAAACAACTAAGAGATGCCAATAAAAAATTAGATCTGGAAATAGAAAAAATTCAAAATGAGATGATGTTAAGTCCTCCTCAAGAGTTAATGGCTCCATCTGCTGGTTTAGGCAGTCAATCCCCTTATGTACCACCTTCTTCTTCAGAAGAAATGTCTTCAGCTCCCATAGAAGTCGAAGAGTTACTAAAGACAAGTGCAACAGATAGAATGAAAGAAATCTTTGCACTCATTAAAAATAAGTCCGGGGTTGAACTTGCCAACATTTTGGCAGTCATGTTGCAAAAAGAGTACGAAGAGACAAAGCAAGACCCTGTGACTGGATACAACTTTTCAAAAGGGATTTTACACATTAATTTAAGAAAGCAAATAAGGTTGTGGGTAGATGCAAAAGACGAATTAGGCGAACGTATTCCCCCAGGCGGTGTCATCTTTATTGTCGGTAACGAGAAAAATGTGTTGCAAGTTAAACTATCCCCTTGTGAAGCAGAAATTGTGAAAGGCATCACAACATATAATAGAACCCCACCCTCTTATTCATGGCTTGGAGAATTTATCGATCCAACGGTTCTTTCCATGCGGTATGAAAAGGGCAATGTCATCACGAGGGGTAGCTACTTGTATCAAAAAAGAGAAAAGGGTCTTCCCTATAAATCACAGCTAGCTATTTGGCAAGCTGGGGAAATTTTAGCTGCAGAAAAACTCACCAAGCGTGATTTAAAAGAAACAATCAGGCGAAAATTGGTCTTTTAGTCCCTGTTTTTAGGAAATAATTCGATGGGTCTTAGCAGAGCCGATTTTACAAAGCAAAATTTCATTAAACAGTATGGCGTCAATGATAATGTCACCTTTCTGATAGACACGTGCATAAAAAATACAAGTTTTATCGCCTCTTGCCCATCCACTATAAAACTTGAGCAAGTGAGCGAAAAATTCTTTATCAATATAAATGGGGCTCACTCTATAACGCTTCCCAAATATAGCAAACTAGGGAAGCTTTTTAAACGCATTTGGGCGTGGTTTTCCCTTCGCACTTTTGGCAACAGTAAATTGACAGCTGCTGCCGAAAAAGTCCAAGAGCTAGCCAACCCCTTTTTTCAGGATCAAAACACTCTTCCAAAAGCAACTGGATGCACCAATCATTTAGCAACAGATTGGGAAGTGATTCCTGCAAGCAATGGCATTGACGCAAAAAGTCGAATAAAAGAAGTCTTTGCCCTCATTGAAAAAGAATCGGGAATGGAACTTGCCAACATTATGGATATCATGTTGCAAAAAGAACATGAAAAAACAGGCCAAGACCCTATTTCTGACTACACTTTCGTTAATGGGATTTTACAGATTACCTTAAGAAAGCAAATACGGATGTGGGTAGAATCTAAAGACGAAGACGGTACCCTTGCCCCACCGGGTGGTGTCATCTTTATCGTCGGCAACAGTGACAAGATTCTTCAAGTCAAACTAGCGCCGTCAAAAGCAGAAATACTTAACGCCACTATCACAACCTATAACAAACCCCCATCCTCTTTTGCCTTTTTTAGTGAATTTATCGAGCCAACTGTTTTATCAATGCAGTATGAAAATGGCTATATCGTCACCAAAGGGCGATATTTGGCTTTCAAAGCAGAAAAAGGTCTTCCCTATAAATCACAGCTAGATATTTGGCAGGCAGGAGAAATCCTGGTATCTGAAACTCTTTGTAAAAAAAACTTGCAGAATAAAATCAAACAGAAACTTCAGTCACCATCAAGTTAATCCTAGAAACGGCAGTTCGAGATGCTAAATTGGCATGAAGATCTTGAATTCATGTCAAGTTAGCGTCTCCAACTGCCGTTTTTAGGTTAATCTTCGGGAGAGATTTTTTTGCGCAGCTGCTTTTTAAGAGAATTCTTTGCCTTTTTTACACTACCTTCGATTTTCACCCTGTAAGGAACCTTTGTCGGGATGCGCTTTGGTTTGCGATAGTTAAGACGATGGGCCGCCTCGCGTAATTTGCGAAGGCACTCTTGCTTATTTAGAAATTGGCTTCGCTCTTTTTGACTTGTGACCACAATGCCACTTGGCATATGTTTGAGGCGCACAGCGCTATCTGTCACGTTGACATGCTGGCCTCCTTTACCGCTTGCGCGATACGTATCGACCCGGCACTCGGCTAATAGTGCATCGTCATCTTCAGGAAGTTGTATTTTGTCTCTCATTTTTTTACTTGAATGTACACATCGCCCTGCCCCCAGGTGAAGGGCGCTATAAAATGCTTTAGGATTTCAAAAGATTTGCACTCTGAATAGTCGGACAATGGATAGCTTACCGTGATAATTTTTGTTCCCCTTGGGAGTTTCTCAAGCTTTTCGACCAAGATCTTAATGCTGTCTTCATCAAGACAGCTGCCATATAAGTAATAGCAAGAGCCTACAGGAAAAGGAGCGCTTTTGTCTAAAAAATCGGCCAATATGAATTCAACTGATGAAAAGTTTAGCTTCTCTTTCACTTTTTGAGCGCGCATGACAAATTCAGGCACCTCTTCAATGCCTATTACTTTACATCCAACAATGCTATTTAACCAAAAGCAATTAATCCCTCGCGCTGAACCTAGTTCCACAATGCAATCACAAGAAATGATGTTGGCTTCTTTAGCAATCAGGGCAAGGGTTGTGAGTGGAGTCTCTCCATAGGTATAAGGGTCTTGATCCCCCCGTTTCACCAAAAACTCTTTGCAAATTTTAAACGGGCTTGAAAAAAGATAAAGGAAACGAAGATAAAGATCTGCTTTTGCAAAGCGAAAATTGCTGTAGTAACGCAAAATAATTTTGCAATACTGGATAGATTGCAAAACAGAAACCTTCATGTTCAAGAAGAATAAAGTCAAAAATTCTTTAAACTTCATATCCACACATAAAATATAGGATAAACGGCTCTTGCGATCAAAAAAAACATAAGAGTTGAAAGAACATCGTTAAATGCCGTCACAATCGGTCCCGACGCAACGGCTGGATCGATTCCAAACCTTGCAAAGAAAAAAGGGGAAAATGTGCCAAGACCTGTTGCCATCATGCAGGCGCCAAGGAGACCAAGAGAAACAGTTGTCCCGACAGCAAGAGGATCTCCTTCTTGGTGCACTCCAAAGATATTGAGCAAATACACTGTCACGCCCGAGATCACCCCAAAGACGCACCCAGTAATCAGCCCAATCGAAAGCTCTTTGTAGACAGCACTTTTACGCGATCCAATCGAGAGCATGCCCGTCGACATCCCTCTGACTAAGATTGTGCTGCATTGGATCCCCACATTGCCAGACATCCCGGCAATTAGAGGAACGAAGAGCGGGACATAAATAAACCATGAGCGCTGCTTAAAATGAGCCATGGCAGTTGCTGTCACAAGACCTGCACATAGCGTCACAAGAAGCCAAGGCGCTCTTAATAAAAAGCGCTTAAAAATGGGCTCTTGTTCGCTCACGTCTTCAGCTGTTCCTGCAATACTTGCAATCGTTTCATCGGCAATATCTTCCATCGCTTCCACGACGTCTTCGTAGGTGATGACGCCAAGAATTTGCCCTACTTCATTGACGACAGGAACTTCCGGAATTTTATACCTTTCGACAAGATCGACGACCTCATCGCGCGAATCATCGGGATTGATCGTATGAAGAATTGGCCGCATCACTTGGCTTAATCTAAAATTTGCGGGATTGACGATGAGATTTCTTCCCGGAACATAGCCAGCTAACGTATTATCTTCAGTCACCACAAAAACTGAACGGGTCAGTTCTATGCCAGGATTAACTCGCATAAAGGCTGCGACATCGCCAATGGCCGTGTGCATGGGAAAAGCAAAAAACTCATTTGTCATTAGTCGAGCTGCGCTATTGCGATCGTGCTTTTGCAACTCTTTAATTCTTGCGCATTTTTTTGGATCTAATAGCTCTAGCACCCTTTTAAGTCTTCGATCGGACATGTCGTCAAGGATCCAGACAGCTTCATCAGGCGGCATGAGCTCAACTAAGGAAGCAATCTCCCCATCGTGAATTTGACGAAAGATGGCAGAGCGGGTGTTGCCTCCCGTATTAATCATAAAAATGACTTTTGCATGAATGTCTGGTAGATTATCGTATACAACGATCCTTGCGCTTGCGGGAAGTCTTGTGACGGCATATGCCAAGTCGATCGGATCGTGCTCACTTGCAATTATAGCTACATCGTGAAGGATCACTTGAGATGTTTCTTGATGAAAGGCCCTTTCCAGCTTTTCATTGAGGACATCATCGAGATGACTTAAGCGAGAATCCATGAGATTACCGGTTGATGTCGTATGCTCATCATAGCTGAGAGCACCTTCATCAAAATCTGACGCTTCAATTATTTCTTGTTCCTCATCTAGATGAGGAGAGAAATGGTCATCTTTTGAATCTGGCAATTTATCCACTCTTATAAAACTCACATCATAAATTTTGAAATGCCTTGCCTTTAAAAGGCTATACTGCTATCATGATGCTTCATTTAACCCTTTAAAATCAAAAAGATTATGTATTCACCAAAAAAAATTCGCAACATCGCGATCATCGCACACATCGACCACGGCAAAACGACACTTTTAGATAGCTTATTGAAGCAATCAAATGTCTTTCGCGATAACGAAGCCATCCCTGAAAGGATCATGGACTCCCACGATCAGGAAAAAGAGCGCGGCATCACTATTTTTGCAAAACACACCTCAGTCTGCTTTGAAGACTTTAAAATTAATATTATCGACACACCGGGACACGCAGACTTCTCAGGAGAAGTGGAGCGCATCTTAGGCATGGTCAATAGCGTATTGCTCTTGGTCGATGCACAAGATGGCCCAATGCCACAAACGCGCTTTGTATTATCTAAATCCTTACAAATGGGCATTAAGCCAATTGTCGTCTTAAATAAAATCGATCGCCCACATGCAACGCCTGATGCGGTCTTGGACGCAACATTTGATCTATTTAGCGAACTTGGTGCAACAGATGAGCAGCTAGACTTTAAATACTGCTACGCCTCCGGGTTAACGGGATTTGCCATCCACCAATTAAATGACGAAAGAAAAGACATGAAACCCCTCTTTGAGCTGATCATCTCCGCAGTCGACCATCCTAAAGGCGATTTAGAGTCACCATTCCTCATGCAGGCTGCTACCATCACATACGATGACTACGTCGGCCGCCAAGCTTGTGGACGCATATTAGAAGGTTCTATCAAAAAGGGGCAAACAGTCATCCATTGCCCTGCAAGTGGCCAACAGACACGTTGTGCGATTACCCGCATCGAAGGTTATAAAGGCTTACTAAAGGTGGAGATGGAAGAAGCAGGTGTTGGCGACATCATTTGCCTCTCCGGTATTCCAAATATCACGATCGGCGATTCGATATGCGATCCTTCTAAAATTGTGATTCTTCCTCCTATTAAGCTCGATGAGCCAACAGTCTCTGTCGATATTACGGTCAACTCAAGCCCTTTTGTTGGACAAAGCGGCAAACACGTGACGATGAATAAAATCCGCGAGCGCTTAGAAAAAGAAAAGCGCTCCAATATCTCCCTTAAAATCGAAGAAGCCAAGGGCGATCAAGACAAAATCACAGTAGCGGGTAGAGGCGAGCTGCACCTTTCTGTTCTCATTGAAACGATGAGAAGAGAAGGATATGAATTTAGCGTCTCAAAACCGCGCGTGATCGTAAAAGAGATTAACGGAGTTAAAAACGAACCGATCGAACGCGTCCATATCGAAGTGCCTGAAGAGTTTTCCGGCACCGTCATCGAAGAGCTTTCAAAGAGGCGCGGTGAGATGCAACACCTCAATACAAACGAGCACAAGATCACAAAACTTGAATTTCTGATTCCAACGCGCGGTCTAATGGGCTATCGCAACGATTTTTTAAGTGTCACCCGTGGCCTTGGGATCTTAACGTCGATCTTTGAAAGCTTCCAACCTTGGAAAGGGACCATCGTCGGCAGAACGCGCGGTGTGCTTATCTCCATTGGTCCTGGCAAAACGAACGCCTATGCTTGCTTTAATCTGCAAGATAGAGGCGTCATCTTTGTCTCTCCAGGTGATGAAGTTTACGAAGGAATGGTCGTTGGTGAAAACAGCCGCGATAACGACTTAATTGTCAACGTGACTAAAGGCAAGCAGCTGACAAACGTTCGCGCTTCCGGTAGCGATGAAAATATCATCTTAATTCCTCCTCGCAAGTTCACTCTTGAACAAGCGATCGATTATATTCAAGATGATGAACTCATCGAGGTAACGCCCGATGCAATTCGCATGCGTAAGCGCTTCCTTACAGAAAATGAGCGCAAGAGAAAAGAAAAGTCGTTTGCTTAAACTTGAAGAAGTCGTTAAAGCCTCTTTCTTTTTCGCTCTATTTTCCCTTTAAAAAGGCGCGTCATGATGGCTTTTTGACTTTGTAAACTGCTGATTTTTTCTTTAGCTTCATCTGTTAAAGCAAAGAAATTTTCAGGTTTTTGAGCAAAAGCCTTCATGACTCCTTCAAACATTTTAAAAGTCGCCCCTATCTCCATGTTTTCTTTGGTATCAAGAGCGCTTGCTGCAATCAATAATCCGCCGAGTACTTCTGCTGCCGTATGATATTGCCCTCCTTGCATAAAAAATGAAATGGCGCCAAAGAGTTCTTTAAAATTTTGCCCATCTGGAGTATTTAACGGCGAAAAATCGCTTGGATTTTCCGCAAATGCTAAAAGAGGTGTTAATAATTTTTTCATCTCAGCTTTTCCCGCGAGAAGTGTCAGTCCAAGGACTGTATCTACGGTTGTTCCAGAAATGCTGCAGATGGTTCTAAGAGAATTGTTGTACATGATGGAAGCGACAGACTTCATCTCGGCAAAATCGCCTACTTCTATCCTCTGATGGCTTATACTATTAAATGTCACTTGTATCCCCCCCTCATATTTTCCCGTTTGAGCGTTTTTACTCCCCACGACGAGTTCTTTCAATGCATCTTTTGTCTCTTGCGTCGAAAGATCTTTAATAAGGGCAAGAAGTAGAGGTGTCAGTGTCTCGTCTAATTCTAATATTTTTGCAATCTCTTGCTCTAAAAATGCGCAAGGATCTAAAACCAATTTTTTTATGGCCGTATCAAGTCCTGTTCCCATGCGAAGTAATGAAGGAGGCGATCCCTTATGAAAAAGGATATGTTCATCACTTATTGCTTGATTTAAGTTAAGGATATTTGGATCCTCTTTCCCTAATATTTCAGATGCTAAATTTGAAGCGACTTTATCATCATCTCGATGTGGCATCACGAAAAATGTTTCGTTGGCGCTATTTTTACTTGTCGGCTGATACCCCATAAGTGCCTGGGTTGCCTCTTTCATATGGGGTGCGCTTGTGGCAGTTCTTCCTCTTGCGCCTGTTTTTGATATATTAAATTGTATTTTGCCTATTGCATCTGCAAACTGGTCCACTATGTCATTGGCAAGTCTTTCGATTTTTTCATCTTGCACCAAGGTATCGCCTTGTAAAGCATTTAGCCTTTTCTTTAGCCAATCGATCACCGCCTCTCTTTTGACGCCGCTTTGAAACGCATGCTGAATTTCACTCTTAATGACTTCACTTGGGACTTCAGCAAGCAAGGGATTTTTTCTCATACTAGCTTCTAATTGAGTGAGTTCATCAAAATCTGATTCCCCTTTTATCAATCCTTTTTCGAGCATGACCCTTTTTAAGAGCGTTTGGCCTGCAGGTTGCCCTGCCTCTAAAATAAAGTCGTGCACGAGCTGCCCAAAAGTTGCGGCAAGTTGTATGGAAGCAATTTCACTTCCGGCTACATGCCGCCCCTGATTTGGGGTAAAATGCCTATCAGCTTGTTCCCTATACCATTGCACCATGTTGTTAAAGTCAGCTAAAATATTTTGATTATTTTCGTCGCATTTAAATGGCGCGCCTCTTGCGGCATTTTCTTCTGAGAAAATGTTCCAACGATCATCCCTGCTATCTTCAAGAATTGTGCCGATTCCTCCAGCAAATCCCTTTGATAGCAGCCCGGCAAGGCCATTCAGTAGCATACAGTCGTCTTTATTCTTTAAATCCGCAAGGCGTGCGACATCTTTTAACACATCCATTAATGTCTGAAATTGCACTTTTGGAGGATTGTCATCCGGGACAATGTTTTCGATCGTCATACTTTTTGAACAGGCCATTGCTGCCATGATAGAGCAACCTGTTTTTAATGCGTGCATATCGGCAAAAGCCCCTTGCGCTGTTCGCAGATCAGCCCCTTCGTAGGCTTTAGGACTAACCAAGGACTCTTTTTGCCCATGCAACGCAAGGTCGTCTTTACTCCTAGAATGGAAAAAGCGATGCTCTCGTTGAGTTGGATCAATTTTTGCTGTTATTTTCTCTTCATGCGTTGAACTTGTATCAGTACTAGCTGATTCATCCGATTGTAATTCTTCACCTAGATTATTTTTTTGAGGAGAGTTTCTTTTGATCAGATTATTAAATATCTTGCTGATCTTAGCTCCAACTTTAGGTCGATTTGCAAATTTATGTTTGATCAATGACCCAAATTTCTGAATGTGCCGTAATATGGAAAGCCTTGCTGCTTTGTTTTGCTCTGGAGTCATTGTCCTATTTTCTGGCATTTGACCTGGATCGCGATTGTTTGATGCTTGATTGACACCATCAGGAGTAAAAGGGGGGTACGAAGTTGGGGTATGGGTTTGCTTACTTCCTATATTTAAATTTGGATCAGCCATACAAACCTCTATTTAATTAAACTTACAATTAATACTATATTTTAATTATATCAAATTGTTTAATTAAATAATTGCCAACTACAACTATACACGATAATAATCTGTTCCAACGTCCATTCCCGCTATAAATTGCAGTCTTTCAAGGCTGACAATAGACTTCTTTCGAAACTAAAATCCCTGCCTGTGCCTCCATCCTATTACCCATATCTTTTCTATCGCTGCTGCCGCAGCTCTAATTTTATTTCGCTTCTACCCCACATTCCACGTCGCTTCGCTCCGTTTCATGCGGGGCTGCTGCACTGAAAGCGGCTGCCGCCGCTGGTCACGGCAGTGACCAAAGTGTGATAGCCCCACATGAAACGGAGCGAAGCGACGTGGAATGTGGGGTTGCAAGTAGTTGATAATCAAGCTGCGGCAGCAGCGATAGTACACATATGGGTAATAGGATGGGGGCACGGGCACAGGCAGAGGCACGGGATTCCAGTTTCGAAAGAAGTCTAATAAATCTCCGGGAGGTCGAATTTTGAGCCATTTTTTTGCTGATCGACGTCTGTTGCAAATTCACAGACTCTTGCGAGTAGGGAATTTGCAACAGACGTCGAAATGCGGAAAAAGGGCAGGGCTAGGCGTTTTGCAGATCTTCTTCAAATTTGATTTTAAGCTGGTCCGCTGTAATCCCTTGAGCATTTGTAATATCTGTCCTGCATTTTTTACTTAGTAAAAACTTGATATTGTCTTGATTTTTCTCTGCATATGCAATGTGCAACGCAGTATTTTTCTTTTTGGGGTTGATATCTTGCGCGTTGATGTCGATTCCTGTTTGGAATAAAACGTGCAAATCTATTGGAGTTCCCCACCCTGCCATACGCCTAAACGCCTGCTGCCTAACCTCTTGGGAATCTTTTTTTTCAGGATCTAAGCCACTTTTTTCAAGAACCTTTATAAGAGCTGCACTTGTCTTTAAATATTCTAATTTGGCAGGAGCCTTACTTTCCAATTTTTTTGTATATTCAGCAATAGCGACGGCCGCCTCTTTAATTCTTTGAAGAAGTTGTAAAGATATGCTGTGTGAGTAAGTGCGAACAGCGACCACGTGTGTAATATGACGCTCCTTAAAGAAGGAGACTTGCGAAAGGTATTTTTCATCGCTTTCACTGACGCAATCGAAAAAAGGATCGACAACAACATTTTCTTTTGGTTGTTCGGCTAAAAATTGCTCAAGAGGAATGTAGAATTTCTCATAGGCAATGGTTGCTGGCCCATTGCCTTTACCAACAATGAGACCTTCTTTTGCCTTCACACGTCCCACTATTCCAAAGCAATGGTTATCGTATTCCGGATTGTTTAAATTGCTAGTAAAAATAAGGTTTACATCATCTTCTTGATCTCCGCTTAAGAACTCTAAGGCAAAGCGTTGCATGTGCTCAAGGCAACCGCCTACTTTTAGCAACGTAATCGCCACACATGAGGTCAATCCCTTGGGAAGATCTGGCGGTACATCTAACTTTCGGATATAGTCGCGATACACATTGATCATCCTTGTTGTGTATTTTTTTTCTTCTTCCGTTCCCTTTTCAGAAGTTGCAATGTGTTCTGCTCTCATTAGAGCAAGTATTTGATTACATCGATCCAATCTGTTTAATGACGCGCTC
>Ga0206944_1148_pt1 | contig 11956 bp, 7 predicted proteins | sample Alteio_BWOrgHeat_4_FD_152978 | JGI IMG/M metagenome (GOLD analysis project Ga0206944, IMG submission 152978) | Enriched cells from forest soil in Barre Woods Harvard Forest LTER site, Petersham, Massachusetts, United States -... | ecosystem: Environmental > Terrestrial > Soil > Temperate forest > O... | reverse complement strand
ATTTTGTTGTTCCGCACATTTATACATCTCATCCAATAGAAACGGCTGATAAAACTCAATATCATTGTTTAAGAGCAAAACATAGTCGGAATTATCTTTTAATGATAACTCGATGCCTTGGTTATTTCCATTTGCCACACCGGTATTTTTATTATTTTTAACATGTGTATAGCCAGCAACCGGGTATTTATTTGTGAAACTTTCGATAAGTGAGTCAGTTTCCGCAGATGGGGAATTATCGATAAGATAAAGATGATAGTCCTTAAAACTTTGTGATGACAGACTTTTAAAAAAGCCTTCCAGCACATTGTCACTTTTATATAAAACGGTAACCAACCCTAATTTTCCCATATTTTAATTTGTAATTCTCAATTAGATAAAGCATCAAGCTTTTGCTTGTAATAAATGTTTCCCATGTGCAGGGAATAAAAGAGAATGATGATCATCTCTACCCCATTAAAAAACAAAAACACGAATAAAAAAGCATAATATTTATTCTCAAAAGTACTTATTGTGGACAAATCAAACTTTCGCGTAAAATACCACAACCATACAAAAAAAATAATTATCCCAAACTCACATATAAAATAAAACCAGCGCAAATCTAAATTATAACTTAGCGAACCAACCTGTTTGAACCCCTCTTCATTGAATATGTAATATTTTGGTGGTACAAAACCACCGTTCTTTATTCCATATCCGCTTAAATAAAGCAGAGGTTTGGTAGCGAAAAACAGGGCGACAGGTAAGTCGGAATCTTTTTGTAGTGGCAATCCTAGGAAATCAGCACTTGCCTGATCTTCCTTATCCACGTTATATCGGTCTATTGCCCTCGATAATACCAGGCTGACCACATAATTGTCGCTATGTGCCGTATAAAAATCAAAAAGTGCTACCTTAAGTAATGAAATAGCGTATAGGCCACCCAGGACAATCAATAAACCTAACGCAATATTTAACCTTACTCTTTTAACTTTTTTAATTATAAAAAATAAGATGACCGTTATTAAAATGCCTACAATAAAGGTTTGCGATGCTGTTAATAATCCTACTACAAGTACAAGCAGGGTAGCTATTATTTTTTTCTCCTTTAGAAATAACGGGAGCGATATGACTAAAAATGAAGCCAAGAATTTAGGCTCCACGAAAAAGGCAGATAACCTGGCTGTACTTGCTTCATGGCCGCTTGCCGTATATGAAAGAAACTCTGTCCGTAACCCAAATATTCTTAATACAAGGTCATTCTTTATGATAATTGACAAAAACAATTGGAACAGGCCCAGGTAACACGAAAAAAGCGCAACCCGCTTAATGATTAAGAAAAAGTAGTTTATATCGTATACACTTCCTTCGCGATATACTCTTGTGCCTAAAAAAATAAGAGGCAGAAAGTATTTAAAGTAAAAAAAAACACCATCAAACAATACCCTTGGCACCGATGGATTATTACCGTCAAAGACATCTGAGCCCGAAAGGAGTAAAGCGGATATTACCAGAGAAGATAAAATAGGCAATAGTAAAATTATGGAAAGCGAGATGCTGATTTTGATTTTATTCCTTATAAGCGCTAATCCCTCTGATATGAAAAAAAAGGTAGTTACAAAAAACAATGGCGTTATTGTATTGCTTACGAATGGTACAAAAAAAGTAGAGCAGGCAAAAGAGTATAATATTAACTCAATAGCGTTTATTTTTTGCTTGTGATACAACCAAAATAAAAGCACAGTCAAGGAAATACATTCCACTGATACAAAACCATCTGAAAGGATAGAGCCAAGATCCATTTCTTATAGATAAATGCTTTTTTTCATTTAATAAAATCGCCTGCCGAGTTAGTATTCTCCCAATTTTTCGTATCGAAATTATACTTTTTGATAATTTTTGCAGGTGCACCCGCTATTACACAAAAATCGGGATATTCAATACCTATCACTACTGAGTTTGCGCCAACCGTTACATGCTTTCCTATATTAGTGCCCGGAAGAATGACTGCATTGTTGTATATCTTGCAATTGGCTCCAATATTTACTTCCCTTACTTCAAAAGGCTGCTTCTCAGGAGGCTGATCAATATCAGTATATGGATGATGTATATCCGTTATCGTAACGTTGGCCGAAATGGAAGTATTTGCACCAATAAATATTTTACTGGCGCAGGTTAAATGTAAGCTTTGCTCAATTGAGACCCCATCCGATAGTTCAATCACCGGATTATATTTGATTCCCTGGTGTTGTTCAACTGCTTCAACCCGTGCGTTATTTCTTATAAAGACATTTTTTCCTGTTATAAGATGTTTTGAGGAAAAAACGATTGGATTTATAACTATGAGTTTGCCATACGCTTTTTTTATAAATGGCTTATAAAAAAAAAGTGTTTTTATATAATAATACCGCCAGAATATTTTCTTTAAAATGAATGAAATTCCCATTTATTGTAATTAAAACAGCTCTATTAACAAATGATATACCTTTATTTGTATAAATGATTTACACATTTACCTTTACCAAATTCACATTTTACCTCCCATAATGTCTTTAGTTGGTTTTATAAATGCGTTCTGATTTCCCCTTTTCAGATAAGGCATAATTTACTGGAATTGTAAAATTCATACCATAGAATTTATTTAAGTCCAATTCAGGTTAATCCAATCTTTTTATTCAATATCCTATTAATCGCAAGGCCGCCAACAATTACAAGGAAAATTGAATCAATAATTTTGAAATTACCTTTTATAAGGTGAAACCCATTTAGTGCAACCAAACAGATCAGTATTAAGGAATATATAATATCATTGCCACCAAATAAATTCTTATATCTTAATTGAAAAGATTTGTTAAAGAAATTCAGGATATAAATTGAAGATAAAAGTACCGCTCCAAACCATCCATAAATGACACCGTATCCACCTAAAAAGCTCCCAAGTAAAGATGCCAGAGCCGCATTTATTATGCCAAATATTAAATGAAGCTTTATCAGAACATTCAGATCGCCTTCGGCCATATAATAGAAGTATGAGGGGCCCACCATCAAATTTAATAAAGTACCAATGGATAAGATTATGATAGTAAAATAAAAAACGGGCTGAAACTGCCCGATCCAGTAATAAGAAATTAAGTGACCGCCTAAAATGATCACACACATCGCCGTTAAAGCAAAGAACAGAACATTTGAAAATACTTTTTTATAAAATGTCTGTACATCTGTTACATTTTTTGATAAATTGATCATTACTGGTACTAAACTTTGCGTCCCGCTAACTATAACTCCCCGTGCCTGCATAACAAGCCTGTTAGCCATTTCATAATATCCAACAAACCCCATCCCGCCAAATTTGCCCAATAATATTTTTGTGATCGGCTCATTTAACATATTCGCTAATGAAATAAATTGAAATTTCATTCCATAGCTAAATATCTGTTTAAAAACTACTTTATTCCATCTCCATTTCAGAGGATTATATTTTAGTTGTATCGTGACGCTAATCATACAAGATAGTAAAGTAAAAAGTGATTGAACAACCTGCGCAAATGCCACTCCCTGAAGGTTAAATCTGGGCACCAGCAAGTAGGCACCGGCTAATAATATTACTGAGGAAAAGCTAAAAATGCTACTTCTGATATAATTTTTCTGCATTCCATCAAGCACGGAGGCATAAACACCGTTTAGTGCATTAATGATTAAACAAGTAAGTGAGTAAGGTAACAGCAATAAGGCCTCTTTTAGATATTTTACGGGTAAAACAGCTTTAAGTATAATATCAGCAAAGGGGTATATCAGTAAGGCAATCAGAATAAAAAGAACTAATAAAAATAAAGATGCTGTAAAAATCAGGTCGTACATTTTATTTTTATCCCCTTCTTTTGAGAATAAGGCAACAAACCTAATCACTGAATCAGCGACACCAAAATTAGCCAAATTTGCAAGTGAAGATGTTGATAATACTACAGACCAGACGCCTAAAAACTCCACTCCTAGTGATTTAAGCAGGAATTTGTATAAAAAGAAATATACTAACCCTATTAATAATACCTGGCCGCCTGAACTAATGACATTAATAAGCACTATATGCTTATTAATAATTTTTTTGTTAATCATGCAATTAATGTTATCCTAAAAGATTAAGCAGTAAATAATCTTCCTATGGAAAGACCAATAATGGCAATAAGGCCGCCAAGTATGAACCCTATTATTATTCCTTTGATTTTACCTACCTTATCAACTGCCAGTGGCAGTACCGGAGTATCTATAATTTGTATCAGTGGTTTTTCCTGCCGCAAATTAATTTTTGAAATTTCCAGGTTCTTTACAATTTCACCATAAACCGCTGTACTTGCCTGAACATCCACCTGTTTTTTTTGTGATGGCACACGCAAGGTAAGCAATAAGGGATTGGCGTTAGGTGCTGCATCACTCGCAGAAGCTACCCCACTAATAGAAGTATTCAATGCCATTTTCACACTATCTGCCTGATGCTGTAATACCTGCACATTTTGATAACTCTTTTTAGTTTTTGTGGCTATGTAAAAATCGTTTACGGTTTCAACCAGTTTGTTAATAAATTCCTTTGCAAATAACTCATCAGTAGACCTAAAGCCTACATCGATTATACTAAGTTTTTTATCAGGTTTAAGCACAGTTAAGTACTTCTTATTGAAGATGTTCACAATATCGGTTATAATACTATCCTGATGGCGGTTAAATTTTTCTGGATCGCCGTTAAATGATACGGAATCAATCTGGTCGTGCTTCTTCCATTTACTTCTCAACTCATTAAAATTTACATATCTATCAATTAGCATCTGCTTTTTACCATCAAAATCAACTTCGCTCAATAATGTTTTCTCCAGCATCAAACGCGATTTATATAATTCGATTATGTTGTCTCCCTGGAAAAGGCCGCTGCCTCCATTGTCAAGGTTAATGCCTGCTATCGAAGCCAATCCAGCATATTGGCTGAGGGCCCCTCCTTTCCCCTCTTCTTCTAAAACAAAGGTACATACGGCCGTATATGTTGGCATTTTAAATATTGAATATGCTACTCCGGCTATGCCACCCACCACCGAAATAATTAATATGACCAACCATTTTGATTTGAGATAATTCGACAAAGAATGAAATCTGGCCATTACTTCGCCAAACGATATTTCATCAGTGTTTTTTGTCATCTTTTCCCCGTTATTTTGATTCATAGAAACTGATAGTCTGATATTGTTTGGCTATTTGTGCAGGCTTACAATTTTTTTACAGTAATAAATAACACTATTAATGATACCAAGCCGGTAGTAAAGCCTAATATTTCTTGTAAGGAAGTTCCTTTTCTATCAGCTTTTTTAGGTACGAATATTTCACTGCCCGGTTTAACTTTTGGATGATTGTTAAAAAACAGAAATTTTCTTGTTCCCTTTACAGTTCCGTTCGGATATACCACGTAGGCCCCACCCCTTAATGCGCTTGGTGAAAATCCGCCGGCGTTTAATACATAATCTCTAAATGATTTTCCGGATTCATACACTACGGCGCTTGGGTAAAGCACTTCGCCATTTACTCTTACTATTTGCTGTTGTTTGGGCACTCTTAATACATCGCCATTCTCTAAAATAAGGTCCTCATTGGTACCCGGCTTTTCCATTATTTTTTTCAGATCGATACCTACATAGTTGTTTCTTAATTGAACGGTATCATTTTTTGTAGAATCTTTGAAGGAACGCTGTAAGCGCTTCATACGGTCAGTGCGTTCTTTGAGTAATGCCGCTGTATCAACTTTGTTCCTGTCTACGCCCAACACAGCCGAATTATCCCGCTTTAAACTGCTGCCATCTACATCGGCTGATGCGGTTAATCCGCCGGCACGACCGATCAGGTCAGATATTTTTTCATTCTTTTTTTGAATGGTATAATAACCAGGGTAGATCACTTCTCCCTCCACCTTAACTATTTTTTGGGTCTCATATCCCGGCAGGCTGTAAACTGATACTATATCGAAGGGCTTTAATGTAAAATTGCCTTCGCCGGTTTTCAGGTTTGCATCCACATTTACGCTATATACCTGGGCAACCTGGCTGTTTTTAACACTCGGATCGCTGTCAAACACACGGCGCGATACTTCAATGCGTTTTGCACTTGCACCTTCGGTAAATCCCCCGGCTCTAATAATGAGGTCAGCTACTTTCATGCTGTCTGCATAAACAAACTCACCCGGTTTTCTTACCTCGCCCTTGATTGAAACACGGTATTGCCCCCTCAGGTCAAAAATGGAAGATATCGTTACAACGTCCTCACGCTGCAAAGCGATGTCGGTGCCTGTATTGTTGATGACGTCCTGCACGCTGAACGAGATCTGCTCAGTGCTGTTATCGGCTTTAAGCCTAATGATACTTCCCCTGCCGGTAAACGCATCTTCTTTTAACCCGGCGGCCTTCTTTATTAATTGCGATACGGTTAACCCTTTTTGCAACTCATAATGGCCGGGCCTGAAAACGGCGCCGTTGATGGTGACCCTGTTTTCGTAGCGGTTCAGGATGCGCTCAACGATAAACTTATCACCCCGCAGGGGGATATAGTTTTTATAATCGTTTTCAATCACATCGGTAATGCGGCGCTGCTGGTCGCTTATTTGCGATACCTTGATCAGCGCAGTATAAGCCTGATCCGTAAAGCCGCCTGCAAACTTTAAAACATCCTGCAATGTTTCGCCCGGCAGTACTTCAAATAAAGCTGGGGTTTTTATTTCGCCTATCATCTCGACGCGGATACGGTAGGTAGGGACGCGTATAATATCCTGGTCCTGCAGGCCTATATTGTCTTTCTGATCGCCCTTTACTAAAAAATCATAAACGTCAAGTCGTCTTATGACACGGTTATTCCTGATGATCTCGATCTGGCGGAAGGAGCCATTATCACTTGGCCCACCGGCAGAATACAGAGCGTTAAACACTGTTGCGAGCGATGGCAGTGTATAAGTGCCCGGCTTTACCACCTCACCAGCAATAATTACCTTTATGCTCCTGATATTGCCCAGGCTAACCTGCACATTGGTACCCTTGCCCACAGCATAATTATTAGCAGCGAGCCTGCTCTTTATAGATGCTGTTGCCTGTTCAATCGTTTTGCCCGAAACATTTAATAGTCCCACGCCGGGAATATTAATATTCCCCTCAGGGGAAACACTGAGCTTCCAGTTAACAATTGAATTACCGTAAATACTGATGTTTAGCTGATCATCGGGCCCTACAATATAGTTTACCGGTGTAGCCAGCTTCAAATTGGGCTCAAAGGTGAGGTTTTTGTTTCTGAAGAGATTTGCACCGAATATTTTTGGCTGAAGCGTATTGAACACATCAATGTTTTTTTTGAGCTTATTATTAAGCACATCAAATGTGGTATCCTTCTCGCTTGTTGTGTCGGGTTTATAATTAAGCTTTCGCGACTGTTGTGTTGTATCGTTTTCGTTTGTTGAATTTGGGTTGTTGTTATTGTTGTTGCCGCTATTTTTATTATTGGCTTTTCTGTAATCGGAAATGCGTTTTTGCAGTATTTGAACCTGATCAAGAGGTAATCCGCGGTTTTGTGCTTGTTGTAAAACCTGGTTATCTGTTAAACCAGCTGTCTGAGCCTGTTGTAATAGCTGCGCTATTTGAGCATCAGAAAGATCCGTAACGTTGATATTAGATAGATTTTGTGGGATATTTTGAGCATGAACGGCCTGTATAGCCAATACATTAAAAATGAAAAAAAGAACAAGTATGCCCGACTTAAAAAATTTCATAAGGTTATTTAGAACGCTATTAAAAACCCTGAACATTTAATAATAGCAATTGTTTATCGATAATTTTTGCAATAATAAGCATAATTGAATGAAGTAGAGGCATAAAATGAGCCTCTGCTTATGCCAAAAACTGATTTTTAGTTAATTGCAAACCCTGTTTAACGCTCACCGATCACCAGCAACCAGCCCTTGCCTTTTTGAACAGGTATTTCGTCGTTTACTGAAAAATTGTGTGAAGGCTGAAAATTCTTAATGGCGGGTGCAGTAATTGTGGCTTTATCCGGATCGATGTGCAGGGCCTTCCAATCGATCAACAGCTTTATGTTTTTGTCCTCGCTTGCCCAACTTGCTATAGCTACCATGGCTTTTTTGTCTCTTTTATAAACGGTGGCGAGTATGCTGCTATCACCAGTTTTTACAGGATTACTTTTTACCCAATAACCGATCATCCGGCTGCCTTTGATGCCAAAATCATCCCATGCCTTCCATAATGGGCGCGGATCGGCATTATCAGACCATGGCATGCGGTTGGTCATGCCATAAACCATCCCTCGCCAGGGGTTTCCGCCGTCCTGCAGCATTTCGCCCATCAGGCCAAAGGGTATGCCCGAAACCTCGGTCATAAAGAAATCGGGGCCATTATGTTCATAATCAAAATACTCCCCAAACCATAAACGGTTCAGATAAGGAAAATGATCCATGTACAAATTGGCACTGTTATTAAAGCCATCACGCCTGTTATACTGATTTGCCGAATGCAGGTCAATAATGCCCGGGTGCCCGTTTTGGGTAAGCACACGCTTTATGCGTTTCATGGTAACACGGTCGTATGCCACATCGTCGAGATAAATACCATCGATGCCAATATTATTTACAAGCCAATTCATCCCTTCCACATAATAATTGTGCCAGCGGCTCATACCGCTGTTCACTATGGCAGCATCCTTCACTTCGGGAACATACCAGGCCGCAATATAATCGCCACCCAAATGTTCCTGCAACCATGAATAACCGCCGCCTTTACCTGTAGAATATACTTCGTGCCCGAGGCTGCGCAACGAGAACAGCTCGTAAGCACTATTTGAAAGCTCGCGTACCGTGTTATATATCTTCACTTTTAAACCAAGATTGTGTGCCGAATCGATATAGTTTTTCATGGCATCGTGTGCTATAAAGGGGTAATTGATATAAGGATTGATAGGCGTACCATGATGGATATTGATCACCGTGGCTCCGGTAGCTTTTATGCTATCCACATTGCTGTATTTATGATAAAATCTGAGCGCCCATTGCTGTTCTGTATTGATAGGGTGAAAGGGTGTGATCATCAGGTTGAAATCATAATACAAGGTATCGCCCTTCTTCATTTCACGCGGGCCGCTGTAATTGTTTACTAAAACCGTTCCATCTTTTTGATCGATATTAATGCCACCTGCACCATTATTGCCCCATGATGATGGCAGTATCAAAGGCTTATCCAAATAAAAATTTGTATTAAGCGGCCTTACATAATGCTGATCACGTAATGAAAACTGCAAGCCCGCATTAACATCGCCTATCCAGGCTCCGTCCTGGTTTTTATGTGCCACATCCCACTTCCATTGGTAACCGGCAGGCATTTTACCACCTTTCAGGTTAAGCCCCATCATATATTGGGCGACATCCTTTTTAAAGGGGATCACCATACCTGTTTCTTTCAGCTTCACATCTTTCAGAGCGATCACCCTGACACTGTAATGTACAAAGCCGTCGAACTCAATAGAGCCGTTAACCTTCATCAACAAATTTTGAGAACGATTAGTGGCAGCCCAATGCACTTCTCCCGCTTCCGTTTGGGTTAATACCGGCTTACCTGCCGTCCATTTAACAGCATCACCATTTTCCAATTGTGATACCCATTGAAATGGCGATGCCAATACCGATCTTGGCGTTGTACCTATAGCCGTCATTTCCTCTGTAAAATAGGTTTGTATCTGGCCCGGTAATCCATTGGGTGCTATCGTTAATTTTCGTCCTAACAAACTGATTGTATTACCCTGCACCTTCAACGGTATATAGGGTTTAATAATATCATTTCTTTGACCTAAGCTTGAATTAAGCCAGGTCAGCCTGGTCTGCTTCCTGGGTTCATCAATGCCACCATCAGAAAGAGTTTTGTTGTTTATTACCAGCGTGATTTTCACTGGGGTAGCCGATCCATCCGCCACAATAGTTACTGTACCCGTGTAAGTGCCGGCTGTTGTCATTTTTGGTATAGTTACTAAACACCATAAAGCCTGGATATCGCCTTTGGCAACATCCACCGTTTTTTTAAATACTTTGTTATTCCAATTAATACCATCAGTATTAAGACATGAAAACAATTTGGCAGAGATTATCGCCCCGGAAGCATTTTTCAGCTCGCCGAACTTCAATTTCACATTGTGCAGGTCTTTCGCAAAAGCATAAATGCCGAGCTGATAAGCAAAGTTTTCTCCTTTTGATGCGGTATCAATAAAATTGCTCGTAATACCCTTTAATATCCAGCGCTGTGGAAGATCGGTCTTCATTTTAATTGGGTGCATTCTGTCTTCAGGGAAAACCAGGCAGGGTTTGCCGGAGTTTGCATCTATTAAATTTTTAACCTCAACATCTGAGGCGATAACCTCCATCGGGTAAAAGCTGTTCAATGCATTAATGGATTCCAGGTATTGCACTTTAGCCTCAACTGGCTGTTTGCTATCGATTTGAGATAACCAATTATTATCAGGCGTGTTTTTCCATTTGAGATATATAGCGGTGGGATAATTTGATTTTGGCTGCACATGATATGGCAGGTAATAAACATAGTAAGTACCTGAACCTGAAATCGGTTCAAAATAAATTGTACCTGTAGCGCGGGATAAATCCCCTGCCTTTACATTCCATATGCGTTTATTTGTGGCCGAATCCACTACGATGATCCCCTTACCGGCCGGATCGTCGCGCCTGCGCCAGTCGATCGTTACTTTGGCTATCACACCTGCCTGCGGTACATTGATAACCGCGCGATGATTACCCAGCGAATCGGCATCCCATTCGTTATGACCTGATACGTATTTCAATTGCTGGGCAATCAAATTTGCATCATTAAATAAAATAAGCGGGATAATCGTTAGCGCAGCTTTTATTAAGAGCTGAATACATCTTTGCGGGTATAATGTGATAAGGGTATATTTTTTATCAATCATGATAGTTGTTATTTACTGCCGAAGGTTACCGGCATTTCTCCTTGTGAACTTATAGTCAATTGCCTGAATCTTTCTTCAGTCTTTACATATTCGCTCAATAATTTAAACTGATTTTTTGCGCGGGCTAAATTATGACCGGGATACCCGGTTCCATAATAAACGTCATTATTCAGAAAATCCGTCAGGAAGCGGATGGCCTGCATATAGATCATCATTTTGCCTGAAAATATAAAGTTCCGTTTTTCCGCTTCGGATAAAACATCCCCCATTTCAGACATGTATCCTTTATAAATAGCGCTGAAAATATTTTCGCGGATGTAAATTTTTGAAAGATCGGCCTCTTCTTCATTTGCAGGTGAAAGGTAAGTGCGCATCATATCGCCCACATCACTCAAATAATAGCCCGGCATTATCGTATCCAGATCAATCACACACAAACCATTCTGCTTGTCATCAAACAACACATTGCTGATCTTGGTATCATGATGGATCACCCGCAGCGGGATCTCATTATTTTCAATTAATTGGTTATAAGTTTGGAGGATATAATAATATTCATATACCTCTTTGATCTCTTCAAATGCCTTATCCAGCCTTTCTTTGTTGGCATTCTGATAAGCTGTTTTGAATTGATCGAACCTCAGTTTAAGGTTATGAAAATCTGTTAAAGTATACTCCAGTTTACTGATATCGAAATCCTTAAGCAGGTGCGTGAACCTGCCAAACTGCCTGGCAGCTTCAAAAGCCTCCTTTTCGCCGCTTATAACATTCATGGTTTGGGAGCCGCCAATGAACGGAAACAACCTGAATATTTTCCCTGTTGATGACCTGACCATCAGGTCATGTGAAACCGTTGGTATAGGCGCTACGAAAAGATAACCAGGCTGAGTTTTTTTAAAATACTCCTGCAATAAGGCTGAATATTTCTCCCGGTCTTAAAACCGCGGAAGGAAAATGCGGATGATTTGGTGCATCCGGATAG
>Ga0206944_1147_pt1 | contig 12026 bp, 12 predicted proteins | sample Alteio_BWOrgHeat_4_FD_152978 | JGI IMG/M metagenome (GOLD analysis project Ga0206944, IMG submission 152978) | Enriched cells from forest soil in Barre Woods Harvard Forest LTER site, Petersham, Massachusetts, United States -... | ecosystem: Environmental > Terrestrial > Soil > Temperate forest > O... | reverse complement strand
TAAGCACGAAAAATGCATTGGTGGAAAAAGGTGTTACAAGATCATTGATCCTCTTTTGAAATTGCACAGCACCACCAATGGGAGTGATATCCGGATCCCAAAGCAAACTGGCAGGTTCCCAAATAGGATTATCCATTTGACCGCCTATTAAGGTGGCCCAGGAAGAAGGCGTATAAACAGCGTAGGCCTTGTTCAAGACTAAAGCGGATTTGTTAAAAGTGCCTTCAGAACCGGCATTTCCACCGAAAGTAATATTATTGGAACGGTCATTTCCTGGAAAACCACTTCCTTCTCCATCAGTTGCAATCCCAAAAATAACCTTCATTTTATCATTAATTTGATCTTCAAAATTCAAACGGGCACGGAAACGGCCTCTGTTACGGTCAAGATTATCCCCGCCTGGGCTTGTTCCACCAGGAACCTTCCTTACTTGAAGCTGATCACGTAAACGGAAATCACCGGAAACCTTCATGCTATTTAACCAATCCGGAAGCAAAGTTTTAAAAGTCGTTTGCTGGGAATCTTGCTCTTTATACGCAATTTCATCCTTGAGTTGAGCAGCATCTTGATCCGTCAAAATACCCTTATCTTCCAATTTTTGGATAAGCGCATCTACGGAACTCGCAGCAAAACTTGATCCTTGCCAAGCAAAAGTCATAGCTGCTATTAAAGTTAAAACAATTTTTTTCATGACTCCTCCTCGTTTGTTTTATTAAAGTGACGCGCTTACTATACAAATCAAATGTTAAGAAATGATTAAGGGGATATTAAGAGTTCAGATTAACATTTTCTAATCAAAATTGAATAAAAGCTCAATAATGAAACAAAAAATAGCTAATGTCATAACAATACCTCCTACATTCAAGTTTAGTATTGCTATATTAGGGAAAGATAAAGCAGGGATGAAGATCAGGAGATTAAGAATTGAAGCATTTTGTCACGGGTAAGGATGCCGCAAATCATTTTATAATCATCAACAATAGGGATACAGCCGAATTTGAAACGAATAGTAGCATCTATAGCTTCATAAAGTGAATTCTCAGGTTTTAATGTGAACGGCTTTGGGTGCATGACGTTCTTGAGTAAAAATTGATTCAAGGCATCCTTATCATAATACCAACCGCCATCCTCTAATTTTCTAGGCGAATGGATTTGGTAGAGATCACGCTGGCTGATAAGACCTACGATGGCACCCGTTTCATTGACCACAGGCAAATGCCTGACATCGTAAAGGGCGATTTTCTCCTGAACAAGAGCAAAATCATCAGTATCTTTAACAGTTATGACTGGTTTGGCCATGACGTCTTTGATCTTGGTGTTTTTGAGGAGTTGCTTTATATCTTCTTTTTTAACTGACATAGTTGATAATTATAACATAAAAAAATCAATGTAAGTAAATATCGAAATATTTTTTCTTTATGTTATGATAGGAAAAATTTTAACACCTTTGAATAAAAACCTATGACAGGACAATTAAGTTTAATATTTTGGACATCCATGACCGGTATCATCAGTTGTTTAGCAACCGGCTTAGGGGCTATCCCTGTGCACTTCGTCAAGAATAACTCCAAACTGCTGCGTGCTTTTTCTTCCGCTTTTGCCGCCGGGATGATGATCTCAGCTGCTGTGTTTTCTTTGGCCCAGGAAGGCATTTCGCTTAAAACTAAATTCCCTTTGGCCCCCTACGAGGTTATTTTTGGACTTTTGCTGGGTGCCGGTTTTTTCTGGTGGACTTCCCTGATTGTCGAAAACCAACATTTTGAAAATCACGATCTAGCCCGTGGGATTTCCAAAAAAGGGATCCTCATTTTTATCGCCATGTTCCTGCATTCCATCCCTGAAGGCATTGCCATCGGCGTTGGCTTTGCCACCGGTAATTTTCATTTTGGGATCATCATGGCCATTGCCATTGGTGTGCATAATGTCCCTGAAGGCATTGCCGTGTCTCTGCCGCTTAAAAAAGATGGGGCTTCCACCATGAAGTGCGCTTGGGCTTCTATATTGACAAGCTTGCCGCAACCGATTTTGGCAGCTCCAGCAGCCCTTCTGGGTTGGTTCTTTGAACCAGTCTTAGGCATAGGATTGGGCTTTGCCGGTGGATCAATGCTTTATTTGGTCATCGCGGAAATGCTCCCCGAAGCCATTGAAGATGGTGGAAAATCCCTGGCTGCATGGGGTGTCATGATTGGACTTTGCACCATGCTCCTGATAACAAATCTTGTTGATTTACTACCTACACCTTAGGCGCATCTTCAATTTTCAAAATCTTCACCTTGAAGCTCAAATCCTTGCCTGCCAAAGGATGATTGAAATTTAAAACCACCTTATCACCTTTGACTTCAGAAATAACAACTGGTAGTGTTGAGCCATCCGGGGCGTGAGCTTGTAAAACCATCCCCTTTTTAAAATCCATACCTTGAGGCAATGCCGTCTTAGGATATTCTCTGAATTGCTTGGGGTCCACTTCACCATAGGCATCTTTGGCTGCAACATTAACAACCTTTTCATCATTCATATGCAAACCGTTTAATTGCGCTTCTAAGCCCGGGATAATAGAATGCGCACCAACCACATAAACAAGCGGCTCTTTGCCAACTGAAGTTTCTACCTGTGCTTTATCAACAGTCAAGGTGTAATCAAAAGTCACTTTTTTCCCTGGCCCCACAACCAAACTATCCGCAAAAGCTCCACCATTTAACATGGCTACAAGTAATAACACAAAACCACCAGCTAGTAATTTTTTCATAATACCCTTTCTTAGGTTTAAGACCTATTGAATATACCGAAGCTGAGCATTTTATAGCATGTTTTCAATCTTGACCATTTATTTCTGCATTTATCCTTAAGGGGATGTCCGGGCAACTCGCCCGCCGTAAGGAGTATTGCGGTTGGGTAATGCTGAAGCAGCGAAACCACGATCGGCGATAGATAAATACTGTACATTATTATTAAAAGTACCGCCGCGCAACCCAGAACCTACCGCGGTTGTCGGCGAAGGCCAATCCGTGTTTGTTGCATCTCCAGCGACTGACAATACACCGGTCCCATGACTGCCTATAAACGCCCGTCCTTGAGCATTACCTACTGTGACTGCGAACTTCGTGACATTTCCACTTAAATCCATATTCCCATAATAACCAGCTCCTGCTTGCACGCGTGTAGTTGCTGTACTGGCAAACATCCCCACACGAAAGGGACCAAACGTACCTGTACCACCACTATTATCATACGCGGCATTTGCGCCTGCATTTGAAGCCACTTCATTATTTTGTCCAGAATTATTAATTCCCGTCGGTCTTGCAATTACAGTAGAACCCCAAGCATACTCGCCATCTACAACAGCATTGGGACCTCGGGCTGCCTTCTCATATTCCAACTCCGTAAACGGCCGCAATCCTGTCCATGCCGCATAGGCAATTACATCGGCCCAATCCAAAAAATTGGCCGCAATCCATTCCCCGTCATTACTCCCGTTTAATGTACCTGTATTATTCACATCACAGCCAAAGGTAACTGGGCCAGTGGATGGTATCGGCGATATAACCCGAATCCCGCTACGGGAGTATGTCGTTGTATCGTCGTTCATGACATATACGCCCCCCACTGTTGTTACCCCAGTCGCAATATTTGTTGCTACCCTTGTTGCTTGCTGGTTTCTAGTTAACGTATTTAAGAAGTCCCGATACTCTCCCTGAGTTATATCATACTTCATCCTGTAAAAGGCCTCATATCCTTTGGGGAAGCCTGTCCCGCTGGTCGTATTATCAGGCAAGGTCCCCGTCTGATCTCCCCCAAACGTGCTATTATAATATAAATCTCCATTACTAGTGCCTATCGTGATAGGACCTTCTGAGGTGATTTGATATGGATTGTTCGTTCCATATTCATAAAATGGCCAATCTAAACTATGGATATTCGCTGTCGGCGTCCCCACATAAAATGAAGCTGTCGGAATATAAACCATTTCGATGGCAAATACCTTGACCCTCGCTGGGGTGGTCGCTGTCAGCCCATCAGCTGCCCAATTCCACACTAACTGTACTCCTGTAGTATTAAGCGTCCCTTCGCCATTGCTTGCTCTTTGTAAAAATGCTCCCTTATATCCTGAACTTGCTTCTGTGGGTACAATGATTTGCAATCCTGTGCCTGAACCTAATGAATATCCCGTTGGATTTAAAACACCTCCGGTACCTCCATCGGAAACTGTACTCCCTCCCGTTGCGGCAAGGGTGGCATGATTCCAGGTGACACCATGGTCTGTAGAAAATTTAACAAAAACCCAGGCCGCATCATAATTAATGGCATTGCGCCAGGAATTATTCCAGGTAATATCAAATTGCACATTGGCTGTTTGATTGGTTTCGTTCTGGGACACGATGCTGACGTTAGAAACAGCAAGGCCATTGGCCATGGAAGCCACGGGGAAAAATGCAAAAATAAAAAATATCACGGCAAGCGATATGCCCTTAAAATCTTTTTTTATACTGAACATACACTTGTGTTTCTCCCTGGGGTTGGGCATCTTGGGTGCTTTGGGAAGCATCTCTTCCCTGAGGCAAAACCTGCTGGGCGACATTTAAACTCATATGATTAGTCATATCCATTTCACCCTCAATCTTGCGATTATAATAAATAGTACTCTCTCCGCCTGGGATGGTTGGCATTTCTTCCATCTCTACCCCTAGTTTTAAATTATCGGTTAATTTTGTCTTAAGTCCCAGATTTTGTTGTGGAGAGCTATCTTGCAGGGTGTAATTTAAAAAATTCTGGGCTAATTCATTAGACGTGGCGCCATTAAATGGAGAATTTGATGAAGATAAGGCATTATTGGTAAACAGCACCCGCAAAGCATCCTGAGGTGGCATGGGCGGATCTGAACTTACCAACAGTTGGGGATTTGACATTTCGCCTTTAATCGTCAGATGGATATCCATATCTTCCACCTTGGCGGCCAGACGGATGTCTATCATGGGGTCAATGATATTCCCTTGATAATGAAATTTACTTTGAGAAAGCTTCAAATTAGTATGATGCACAATAATCAAACCAGAATCCACCATAACATCGCCTTTCATTTGAAAGTTCCCCCAAGTCGGCAATAATGTCAAATCCACCCTAAAAAGCGCGTTCGTCAAAATCACTGATTTATAACGTATCCCGTCTGCCCCAAAAGAGCCATTCAGATGAGGTGAAAAAACCGGTCCTTTAACTGTAAAATCACTATTAGAAATAAACCCCTGCAAATTCTTTTTGATATCTTCGATTGTCCCAAAACGGCTTGCCTCGTGGAGATCCAAGGAACTGGCATAAAGACTTCCTGTGATTTGCCCTTCGTAAACTCTGCCGGTAAAGACAAGAGGGTCGCTATCCGGGATAAAAATACGGGCATTAAAAATATCCAAATTGAAATGCGGCAGGTCCATTAATGGGAATCGCGCACGGACTTCTTGAATACGTATAAGGGCATCAGGAACAAAAGGAAACCCTTTAATGTAGATATCTTTTAGAATAAAACCATTTTGAAGACTTCCTTCATAATGGCCAATATACACAACGGCCATAGAGTCATATTTTCGTAAAATATAATCAACAGCCCTCTTCCCACCTGCAAGTGTGAAAAAGAAATAAGAAATAGCTACGCTCAAGAGTAATAAAACCAAAAATATCGCCAGTAAAACAGCCCTTATTAGTCTTTTAAGTAAATGCATAGGAAGCCGGTCAGAAGGTATGAAAACCAGACATGATTTCAACGATGCCGCGCCTGACCATCATGACGCCGATGGCGGCCAATAAAAGCATCATCACCTTGGACAAGGCCCGGGAACCCGCCTTACCCAAAATACGTATCAGGGTATCAGAATAGATAAAAACAATCCCGACAATAGCTATATTAAGGAACACCGCAATCAGCGTGATTAACAGCCCGTGCACGCTGACTAACATCAAAGATATGGTCAAAACAGCTGGTCCCGCAATCAAAGGGGTCCCTATAGGAACAGCCCCCAATTCAGAACTCGTTCCTCGACGTGTTTTGCCCTGGACGGTCAAATCAACCATGGCTAAGCAAAACAGGATAACCCCGCCTGCCACCATAAAGTCTCCCATGGTGATGCCTAAAAAATGAAAAATCACCTTTCCTAAAAGAATGAAACCTACGGCCACCAGGGATGCTGTGACTAATGATTGAAAAATAATTTCACGTTTTTCTTGAGGATTCAAGCCCTGGGTCAGAGAGACAAATACCGGCAGGATACCGATGGGGTCAACGGTAAAAAACATGGGGATAAAAACCAGCAGGATATCATTAAGCATATGCCTATAACTGTGGGCCCGCGCTAATCAAACTGCGGCCGTTGGGTGTATCTGTAAAAAGTTTAAAATTCTCGATGAACATTGCTCCCAATTTACGCAAAGAATCATCATAAGCGCTTTTATCCGCCCATAAATGACGGGGATTTAATGCCGTATCATCAACACCATTGACATGCCTAGGGATCTGCAGATTAAAAATAGGCAAGGTCTCATAGCCATTGTTATCAATGCTGCCATCTAATATCGCATCCACGGCCAGGCGATTATCTTTTAAGGGAATACGGTAACCAACACCATAAGGGCCAGCAATCCAGCCGGTATTAAGAAGATACGCAGAAGCATGATGCTCTTGCATTTTGCGACTCAGAATTTCAGCATACATGGTTGGATGAACCAGCAAAAATGCTTTGCCGAAACAGGCAGAAAAAGTGGCCTGAGGTTCTTTGACCCCAAGCTCCGTCCCTGCAATCTTGGCCGTATACCCGCTCAAATAATGATACATGGCCTGTTCCTTGGTTAATTTAGCCACCGGTGGAAGCACACCATAAGCATCACACGCCAAGAAAATTATTTTAGACGGATGCCCTCCTTTTGATACAGGCTTAACAATATTCTCGACATGGTCAATCGGATAGGATACACGGGTGTTTTCAGTCTTTTTTTTAGAAGCAAAATCAATTTGACCTTTACTATCAATATCCACATTTTCAAGCAAAGCATCCCGCCTGATAGCGGCAAAAACTTCCGGTTCACGTTCGCGGGTCAATCCAATGCATTTGGCATAACAGCCGCCTTCAAAATTAAACACACCGTCATTGTCCCAGCCATGCTCATCATCACCGATAAGAGCCCTTTTGGGATCCGTTGACAGGGTGGTCTTACCTGTACCTGATAGGCCAAAAAATAAAGCGGTATCTTTTTTAAAACCCATATTGGCTGAACAATGAAAAGAGCCAATGCCCTTTAAAGGCAAGAAATAATTCATGATCGAAAAAATACCTTTTTTGATCTCCCCGCCGTACCATGTCCCGCCTATGACTGTCATACGCTCAACGATATTAAAAGCCACAAATACTTCTGAACGTAAACCGTACTTGGCAAAATCAGTGCATGTGGTTTTACAGGCATTCAGGATAGTCCAATCAGGTTTAAAATGAATTAATTCATCGGATGTCGGACGGATAAACATATTCTTAAAAAAATGAGCCATCCAGGCAATTTCGGTCACTAAGCGCACACAAATCCGCGTGTCTTTATTAGCCCCGCAAAATCCATCCATGACGTACAACTTTTTTTCATTTAACTCTTTCACCGAAAGATTTTTAAGATGCGCCCACGATTCTTGACTGATAGGTTTATTATCTGAACCAGAAGACTTGCCATCCGCCCACCAAACCGTATTCTTAGTGGACTCATCCATCACAATATACTTATCTTTAGGAGAACGGCCGGTAAACCTACCTGTATCAACGGCCAAGGCGCCTAACGAAGAAATGACAGCCTTCTCATAGCCTTGAAGATTAGGATCTGTTTCATGGGAAAAAAGTTCGTCAAAGGAAAGATTATGATACAGCGGGGTGTTTAAACTTATGCCCAAAGCGCTTAATCCCATATCAATGGTTGAATGGTCACTCATATCGAAAAGATTATTTCCATTTTTTATTATCTTGAACTGCGGGAAGAATTGCCGTGGTCAACATCTCAACAACTAAACGTTTGGTCCCTTCAACTTCAAAACTTATCTCATATTTCTCTGTCGTTCCTTTTGGAATCCCTATCCCATCAGGAGCGGTATTAATAAAACTGTCAAAATGCGACATCATTAAATCTTTATACCCCAAATTGGCCATTTCTCTTTTATATTGCCCTGCAATCAAATTAACCAAGGTCCCGCATCCGTCTTTAACTTCCGCTTCATCATCGGAATCTATATAGGAATACTTCAACAAACGCAGGAATTCCGGAAGAAACTTTTGCTCCAAATATACAACCAGGGTAACAAGGTATTCCTGACGTTCCAAACCTTGTTCATTAAGGGCAAACTGAAGGGCTGAAAAAACAGTAGTGGAATTAAATTTCTCCATGGCATCAACACGCATCTTCTGGACGAACTGGGTAACAAGATTTCTCTCGATGATGGGTTCGGCAGAAAATGTCGTTGCTGATTTTTCAAAAAATATTTTTTTAACAGCCGCAGTAAGGGCCAGGGAAAGGGTAAACGCAGATTCACCTTCGGAAGAGTAAGAGCGCAGGCCCAACCTGGCACTTTCTTCCTGGATAATCTCCTTAAGCTTCCTAACATCCAACGGACCAAAATTTTCTTCTTGCACAGGTTTCCTCGTTTAACGCAAAAAAGGCTTTACAGCAGATATCAATTCTTCAGATTTATACGGCTTGACCAAATAACCAGCTAAATTGGGATTAACTTGACGAGCTGCGAGCTTGTTTTCGTCAGAACCAGATGCAGTGACCATGATAATGGGTATGGTTGCTAATTCCGGGATTTTAACCATACCAGCCATTAATTCAATACCGGAAACCTTGGGCATCTGCCAATCTAATAATACCAGGCAAATATCCATGTAATTTTCCGCGAGTATTCCCATGGCTTGCTCGCCATCCTCGGCTTGAAGAATTTCTTGGGATACCCCCGATTTCATCAAACCGCGAATTAAAAGTTTACGATCCAGCAAAGAATCATCAACGACAAGAATTTTCATAATATGGTTCAATCTACTTTTGGGGTTTTAGGATAAAGCCGCTATTATAATTTTTACGGATTTCTTCTAACATTTTATGCGCAGCTGCTTCATCGGCTATGCCGCCCACCCGCACCCTGTACCAGACTCCTTTTTCTCCTAAATCACTCATCATTAAAAAGGCCTGATAACCGCTATTTTTTAAAGTCTGTAAGGCTCTTTGAGCCCTATTGCTATCCTGGAATGAGTACACTTGTATCGTAAAACCAGACTCTTTCCCATCTACCAGGCTGGCCACTATGGCCAACGGCGGTACTGGGTCAGCTTTTTTTGTAGGTACTGAAGGTACCGAAGAAGTAGTCGCAGGTTCTGGGGTCGCCCCTTGTTGATGAAAAATATCATTTAATACCACACCCTGGTCCGTTTGGGGCTTACTCGGATGCAAACTCAAAAATAAAATAATCCCACCTACTACAGCTAAAAGAACAATCCACCAAGTATTATTGTTTGAGTTAGCCATTCAATTTTTCCCAAGGTTATTTTCACTATATTTTTTTTGATTATAACATAAAAAATAAAATAATCTCAATTGTTTTAGAAACTTATGCCCATCAACACATTGAGAATATTTCTAATCACTGTTTAGGAAATTGGCCATTGAGGACGCCCTGGATCATATTTTTGACCTCATCAGAAAAATCTTTGTCTAAAACCCATTCTAAATAATGCGGGTCCTTTTTGGCAATGGATTTTAAAGATTCCTTCTTGGCATATTTGCCAAAGGTCATATACAATTCACCATTCCACCAGCGGAACTTACGTTCGTTATCAAAATATTCGCTCGATTGCTTATAATCAAAATCTTTCAAGCCCTCTATGTCCTCACGGGGAGCTGCGTAACGCTTTAACTGTTCTTGTAAAATGGCGAGTGTTGCCTGCGCATCCGCTGTGGCAGAATGGGCATCTTTAAGCTCCTGATGGCAGTAAAAAGCAAAGGCTGCGAACAAATCACGGCGCTCATGCAGGTGATAGATTTTTTGCGCGTCATAGACCGTACGGTTGGCGTAATCGAACTTAATCCCGGCATCAGCAAATTCCCTGGCTAAAAGCGGTAAATCAAAGCGCTCCACATTAAAACCACCAAAATCTGCCCCCTCTAAAAAGGCCAGCACCTTTCCTGCAATACTGCTAAAAGGCAGCGCATCTTTAACATCTGCATCAGCAATGCCGGTCAATTCAGTGACCACCGCAGGGATAGGCATGCAAGGATTGACCTTAGTCGAATAAATCTCCTGCTTGCCGTCAGGTGTCAATTTCACCATCCCGATTTCAATGATCCTGTCTTTTTCAATCCAGACACCGGTGGTTTCTAAATCTAAAACGACCAACGGTTTGGTTAATTTCATAAATACCTTTTTCTTTTAATGATCGTGGCGTATTAAACCTAAATCCAAAATCTTCTGGATCAAGTCTTCGTAGCTGATTCCCGCTTTTAAAGCGGCCTGTGCGACTTCATCCATCTTGGCGATGCAAGGATTGGCATTAGGCTCTATGATATAAACCTCCCCAGCCTCGGTGACTCGGATATCAAAACGGACATAGCTGTCTAAGTCCAACGCACGGTAAGCCCGGCGGCAGACATCGTCAATGTTCTTCTGCCAGCTGTCAGGCAATTTGGCCGCTGCCGTGCTTTTAATCCCCCATTTTTTACGGTACGCATCATCCCATTTGGCCTTATAGGTGGCAATCCTGGGCTCACCCTCGGGCATATTACCAAATATCATCTCCCTGGCAGGCAAAATCGTAATCTGTTTGTGCCCTAACACCCCCGCGTATAATTCACGGCCTTCAATATATTCCTCGGCGATGGCATCCATCTGCATATTGTCATGAATAAACTTTATCCTCTCCACAAAGCTTTCAGGATTATCCACAATGGATGCCTGAGAAATGCCGCGCGAGGCCTCTTCACACAAAGGTTTAATGACCGCCGGCAGTTTAAGTTTGGCCACGACTCCGACACGTTTGCCGCGGTAATACGTATGAAACCTGGACACTTTAATGTGATGGAAGGTGAATATCTTCTTGCTTAAAGCTTTATTGTTACAGACAAACATATTCCCAGAGGATGCTCCGGTATAAGGAATGTCCAGGATCTCAAGTATGGCAGCCATATTTTTTTCCAACTGAGTCTGGTCATTAAAGACCTCCATCATATTGAAAATAATATCCGGGCGATTTTCTTTGATCTCTTCAAACAGGGGAGTAATATCATTAAAAATCCCCAGCAAAGACACTTCATGCCCCAAACTTAAAAGGGCCTGCTGAACGTCCTTTTCCGTATACATATTATCAGGATCAGCAAATTCTTCCTTGTAATCATAGCCGCGGGGCTTTTGATACGGGCTATAAAAAAGCATCAACACTTTAAGTTTTTTTCTCATACCCTATTCCTTGCACCGCGCAACCAACCTGTATGGATGTAATTCATGGTGAGGCTAGTCACATAGACCGACAATTGCATTAAGGCGACCGCAGGTTGAGAAGTGATCATATGCAATTGTTTTGCCCTTAAAGTTATATTTTTTAACAAATCGCTGATTATATACTTACGCTCTCCGGTGCATCGGTCAATACTATTTAAAATATTTTTGGAATGCCTGCGGATTAGCTCTTCTGCGGTTAGAATATCTTTATTCTTCCGACGATCTTTCTTAAAAGCCCACCATTCCTCATCTGTTAAGCTAGTGAATATCTTTCCTAATTGAATATCATGAAAATCAGGAAACTCCTCCTGCTCATTAAGGTATTTCTTTTTATAATATTTTTCAAGGGTGATGGTCAAATTTTTTTGATGCCAGAGTTTTTTACCGCGGGGCTTTATAGGAATGACCCCTTTGATTGAAGCCATCAGTCCATCGACAAATTGCAATTTTTCCAGCGCTTTCCATCCTTGATATTTCTTTTGCCAATCAGCATCAGGGGTAAGCCACACGGCAAAAGTTTCCACAAAAT
>Ga0206944_1145_pt1 | contig 12078 bp, 9 predicted proteins | sample Alteio_BWOrgHeat_4_FD_152978 | JGI IMG/M metagenome (GOLD analysis project Ga0206944, IMG submission 152978) | Enriched cells from forest soil in Barre Woods Harvard Forest LTER site, Petersham, Massachusetts, United States -... | ecosystem: Environmental > Terrestrial > Soil > Temperate forest > O... | reverse complement strand
AGCACATCATCGTATGAACCATGTGAAAAGTTAATGCGGCAAATGTCAAGTCCTGCAAATATCATTTTTTCCAGCACTTCTTTAGAGGCAGTGGCTGGTCCCAACGTTGCGACGATTTTTGTTTTGTTTTTCATGCTAAAAAAGTAAGTTTTGTTTTGATTTGAGTTCATTAGGGTCAATGTCGAATGCGGTAAGTATCATAGGTATTTCCCGAATGTCTTTGATAATGGTTTCCTTTTGTCCGGTAGTTACAATTCCCTTTATCAATAAAAAATAATCTGCCTGTTTATGTTCGGGAATTAACAGGACCTGCTGGCTTTTATTTGCAATAACATAAAATTCAATATACTGTTCCTCCTTAATGTATTCAAACAGGGAATACCTGGAAGGATCTTTGTATTTTTTGTCTTTTATTTCGAAGTCCGGGGCTTTGCTTAACTCAAGACCTAGCTTACTATTAAGTGCCCAACAAATACGATAATCCTTTTCATGACAACAAATACCAATGAGAACGAAATCATAATCGTATTCAACTTCCAGTTTAAATTTATTCAAGATATGGAAATGAAATAGGTAGTAAATTTAGGAATCTTATGGTAAGATTGTTCAAATAAAATAAAAATCTCTTATATCCCAAACAAGGCGCAGGCTTTTTCGGCAGCAATCTGTTCGGCTTTCTTTTTCGAGAAGTGTTGTCCCTGACTTTTTTCCTGTTGATCAATTAACAATTGCACCAGGTATTGTTTCTCTTGTCCGGAACCCAATTCCTGAATCACATTGAATTTGAATTCCCTTTTTTCCTTTTGTGCCCATTCAATAACCTTGCTCTTAAAATCGATTTCCCTGGTTTCTACATCGTCAATATCGATATGGAGAGCCAGAATTCTATTTACCAAAAAATCGGATGCACAGGCATATCCTCTATCGAGAAAAATGGCACCCACCAGGGCTTCAAAAGCATCCCCATTGATGGAGCTGTTTTTTGTCCCGTTATCCATGTTGGATTCAATAAACTTATTCAGGCCCATTTTCAGGGCAAGGCTATTTAATTGCGCCCGGCTAACTATTTTTGAACGCATTTTAGTGAGAAATCCTTCGTCCTTAAAGGGAAATCGTTTAAAGAGATACTGGGCGATCACTCCACTAATAATGGCATCACCCAAAAACTCGAGTCGTTCATTACTGCCTGTTATACGGTCCTTGATTTCCTGGGAGGCCGATCGATGGCGAAAGGCCTGCTTGTATAATGCAATGTTATGAGGATAAAAACCAATGAGGTTCCTTAACGAACGATACAACTTTTTGTCAGTGGAAAAGTAGATTTTAAACGGATGGAGGAAGAAATTCAAAACTGCATGAATGACAACGTAAGACGTTAAGAAAAATAATTACGCTACAAATTTTTTGAAAATCACCGACGCATTATGACCACCAAAACCAAATGTATTACTTAATGATGCACGTACTACTCTTTTCTGAGCTACATTAAATGTTAAATTAAGTCGATTATCTAAGGCCGGATCGTCGGTAAAGTGATTTATAGTAGGCGGAATAATGTCGTTTTTAACAGCCAAAATACTGGCAATGGATTCGATGGCTCCTGCTGCACCAAGCAAATGGCCGGTCATTGATTTGGTAGAACTGATGTTCAGTGCATAAGCATGCTCACCAAATACATTAAATATGGCTTTTGATTCGGCCACATCTCCCAATGGAGTTGAAGTACCGTGTACATTTACATAATCGATCTGGTCAGGAGTCATTTCTGCATCCGATAAGGCATTCTTCATCACATTAATTGCACCAAGTCCTTCAGGGTGTGGAGCTGTAATGTGATGGGCATCTGCAGACATCCCACCACCTACAATTTCTGCATATACTTTTGCACCCCTTTTAATGGCGTGTTCATATTCTTCCAAAATCAGGGCACCGGCACCTTCACCCAACACAAAGCCATCCCGATCCAGATCAAAAGGACGCGAAGCCGTTGCAGGAGAATCATTTCTTTCGGAAAGCGCATGCATGGCATTGAAACCACCAACACCCGCTTCGTTCACCGCAGCTTCCGAACCACCTGCTATAAAAATATCGGCTTTGCCCAACCTGATGTAATTAAACGCATCAATAAGTGCATTTGTGGAGGAGGCACAAGCCGAAACACAAGTAAAGTTAGGTCCACGGAAACCATATTTAATAGAGATATGCCCAGAGGCAATATCGGCAATCATCTTGGGAATAAAAAAAGGATTAAACCTTGGTGTTCCATCTCCTTTTGCAAAATTGCCACATTCCAACAGAAAAGTATCCAAACCTCCAATACCTGATCCCCAGATAACACCTGAACGATCCAGGTTAATTTGACTTAGATCAATACCCGAATCAAGAACGGCCTGCTGGGATGCTGCCAATCCATATTGGGAATAAGCATCCAGCTTACGGGCTTCCTTGCGGTCGAAGTAATTTTCAGGATTGAAATTCTTTACTTCACAAGCAAACTGAGTCTTAAACTTGGACGGATCGAAACGGGTAATACGTGCCGCTCCGCTTACTCCCTTTACTAAATTGTCCCAATACTCAGAAACAGAATTTCCTAAAGGAGTAATAGCGCCAAGACCAGTAACAACTACACGTCTTAACTTCATAAGGAATTTATACTAAGCTAATTATTATTTTAAGTTAGCGTCGATGTAAGCGATTGCTTCTCCAACGGTACCAATTTTTTCGGCTTGATCATCAGGAATAGCAATATTGAATTCTTTTTCGAATTCCATAATAAGCTCAACTGTATCTAGCGAATCTGCTCCTAAATCATTAGTAAAACTTGCCTGTGGTGTAACTTCCTTTTCATCTACACCTAATTTATCAACGATAATTGCCTTTACTCTTGACGTTGTATCTGCCATTTTGATTTTATTTAAATGATTTTGTTTAAAAAGAGTTTAATAATTCTGGTGCAAAGATACTTTTATACAAAGAAAATCAAAAAAATTTAATTTATTTATATTATTTGGTCCAAAAATCACCAAATTATTACAATCATTGTACTTTAAATAACCAATAATCCTTCGATTTGCTGTGTTGAGAAGAAAAAATATGGCCATTTTTGCTTCCGGTGAAGGAAGCAACGCACAAAAAATAATTGAATATTTCAACGGAAACGATAAAATAAGGGTTTCATTAATCGTTTCCAATAATCCTGCTGCCTCCGTTTTAGAAAAAGCTGCCAGAGCTGACATTAACCACCTCCTTATTAATAAGGAAGAGATGAAAACAGGAACTAAATTAGTAAGCCTGCTAAAGGAAAATCAAATTGACCTGATTGTTCTGGCTGGGTTTTTATGGCTCATTCCTTCCTACCTGATCAAAGCCTACCCGGAAAAAATCATCAATATACATCCCTCTTTGTTACCTAAATTTGGCGGGAAAGGGATGTACGGCATGCACGTTCATCAGGCCGTACTCGATGCTAATGAAAAAGAAACGGGGATTAGTATTCACCTGGTGGACGAAGTATTTGATCATGGAAAAGTGATTTTTCAAGCCAAATGCGCAGTGGAGGCAAATGATTCAGCCCAAGCATTGGCTCAAAAGGTTCATGCTCTTGAACACGAACATTACGCTAAAGTGCTGGAATCTTTTATTTAAAATACTCTCTTACTCTACCCCAATGTGAATCAAGGCGTCACCTTCATTAATAACGGGTTGATTATTAAGGCCAATGATATACCCATTGTCAGGAGCTTTTAACTCCATTTCCATTTCTCCATAAGGATCCGTGATGACACCAAGGGTCTCGTTTCTCTTAATCACCGATCCGTACTTTTTATAATTGCGGAACAAACCCGATACCTTGCTTCTCACCCAACGGGTATGATTTAACACCACCGATTTGCCCGGAGACACCTCTTCGGTAAGCATGTTCAAATTATTCATCATACGCAAACAACCATCAACGCCCTCATTGATGGCCAGGTTGTTGAAACGATTGGACTCCCCTGCTTCATACACCAGAATCTGTTTCCCATTGCGGGCGGCTTCTTTCCTGAATGTTTTATCCCGGTATGGCGAATTTAAAATAAAGGGGGATCCAAAGAACCCGGATAACTCCAGGTTCTTTGGATCATCAAATACACACCTTAACTGAGGGTAATTATTGATTTTTGCTCCTCCGGTATGGAAATCCACACCGAAGTCGATTTGGGGAAGGACCTGTTGCATCAGGTCATAGGCAATCCTGCTTCCTAACGAACCCGATGGGGAACCCGGAAAACAACGATTCAAATCCCTACCATCGGGCAGGTCGCGTGAACCATCTAAAAAAGAAATGATATTGATCAATGGGATGGCAATGACTGATCCGCACAACAACTTTTTCAAGTAATTGCCTCTTAATAATTTGGAAATAATTTCGATGCCATTGATTTCATCCCCATGCATACCTGCCATAAACAGGATGGTAGGCCCCTTGTTAACCGAACGAAAAACATGTACAGGGATTTCGATGATGGTTCGGGTAGGAAGCCGGTAATTATTTAACTTAACCTCGGCGCATTCCCCCGGTTCAATGGATCTTCCATTAATTACTATTGCTTTCTGCATTCAGCGAAACCGATCTTATTGAAATTCGTTTCTTTCCACATATTCGATGATCTTGCTCGCAATGTCCACCTTGGTGGCACCTTCAATACCTTCCAAACCAGGCGAAGAGTTCACTTCCATCACCAAAGGACCGCGATCGGATTGCAGCATATCAACACCGGCAATGGCCAAGCCTAATTTTTTGGCAGACAACAAAGCTGTCGCTTTTTCTTCGGGAGTGAGTTGAATTAATGTAGCCTTGCCTCCACGATGCAGGTTGGAGCGAAACTCCCCTTCAAGTGCCTGACGACGCATAGCGCCAACTACTTGTCCGTCCACTACAAATGCACGGATATCTGCCCCTTTCGATTCTTTGATAAACTCTTGCACCAAAATATTAGCATCCAATTCAAGAAATGCTTCGATCACTGATTTTGCAGCCTTATGGGTTTCCGTGAGGATAACCCCTATTCCCTGGGTGCCTTCAAGCAATTTAATCACTACAGGAGCACCACCTACTTGTTTAATGATGTTGTCGATGTCCTTGGGAGTAGAAGCGAAAGCCGTTTTGGGCATACCTATACCAGCACGGGCCAGAATTTGTAAACTCCTGAGCTTATCTCTGGAACGCACCAGCGCCTGCGACTCCACTGCAGTAAATATTTTCATCATCTCAAATTGACGCACTACGGCAGTACCATAAAATGTAACCGACGAGCCAATCCTTGGGATCACTGCATCTACTCCTTTAATTTCCTTATCAGAATAAAAAATATGAGGGCGTCCCTGTTCGATCACCAACACACATTTCAAATGATCGAGAACCACCATTTCATGGCCTCTTTGTTCCCCAGCTTCCATCAACCTTCTGGTGGAATAAAGCTTTGCGTTTCTCGATAAAATTGCTATTTTCATTTCTTGATTTGTTCTGTTAAGAAAACTTGCGATACATCAACAATAAAGCGGTTCTTCAGCAATTTTCTACCAATAAGCACAGGATACCGCATATTGCCCCTGTCACTGAGCGAAATTATTGATTTAATTATTCTCCCCGCTATTTTTATCCTGGTTTTTATAATAAATCTTTTTTCCAGGTCCCCAAATGAATTCTTAATGTCCTTTTCACTAAAGGCAGTAAACTGCTGTTCACGCTCATTGTATTCAGGATGCGAGGGATCCAATAATTTAAAACAAAGGGTACTAACGCCTTTGATTTCCCTTAATTCAATGTCATGACAGTGCAGGGCCGTAGTGTATGCACCCGTATCAATCTTTGCGGTTATGCCAACTAATCCCAGTTCGGGGAAATCAATTATTTCCCTTCTTCCAATGAGTTTCTTTTCCCTTGGTTTTAACGTACGCATATTAAAGTTCTATGTAAAAGGGTTTATTTATAAAGAATAAAAACTTACGTGCATCTTAATTAAAGAAGAATACGGCAAGATAAAAAAATTTAATGAAACGCAAATTCCCTAGCTTTGTTCAATGGTTAACTAGGAAGCATATGGATACGGATTATATTATTGTGGGGCAAGGCATTGCAGGAACAACATTAGCGCATGGCCTTGCAAAAGAAGGAAAAAAAACCCTGGTAATAGACCATTTCTCTCAAAGCTCTTCCTCAAATGTAGCTACCGGTTTATTTAATCCTGTTGTTTTTAAACGTCTTGTTAAAAGCTGGAAGGTGGATCTGCTTTTACCAGTGGCCGAAGCATTTTACAAGGAAATGGAAATGGAGTTTAAGGAGCAATTCTATTTCAAAAAAGAACTTATTAAACTCTTCACAGAAGATCATGAAAAGGATTTCTGGCTGAAAAAAGCTGCAAGTCCGGAAGTGGGAACATACCTCTCCAAACAAATTCATACCGATTTATACCCTGGCATAGTGAACGACAGCAATGGATGGTCGGAAGTACTCCTGGCGGGATATGTAAGCGTTTCGAGATTGCTGGAGCTTTATCGCAAACACTTGCTGGAAGAAAAACGCTTACTGGAAGAAAAATTTGATTTTAATTCCCTCTCTGTATTTCCCGATCATGTTAATTATCGTGGGGTAAATGCTCGGAAAATAGTATTTTGTGAAGGATACAAAGCCATTGAAAATCCTTTTTTCAACTACCTGCACTTCAAACTCACCAAAGGGGAAGTGCTCACCCTTCGCATAAAAAACTTCGACATGGAAAAAGTCCTTATTAAGGGCGTTTTTATTTTACCCCTGGGAAATGAGTTGTTTAAAATTGGAGCCACTTACGAATGGAAGGAGATCGATGAATTGCCTACGGATAAGGGAAGGAAAGAGCTCCTGGAAAAATTCGAAAGCATTGTTAAAGCTCCTTATGAAGTATTAACCCATCAGGCGGGAGTACGGCCAACGGTAGAAGACAGAAGACCTCTCATTGGCCTTCATCCAAAACATCCGGCAATAGGTATTTTTAATGGGATGGGAACCAAAGGAGTTATGTTAGCTCCCTTTTTTGCCGGACATTTTATCGATTTTATGGAAAGGCAATTGCCCCTGGATAAGGAAGTAGATATACATAGGTACTTACATTCATTACCCGGATAATAAAAATAATTTACTCGGGTTTATGGAATTTAAGTCGCCCTTGCATCTTCTTTGTAAAATCAGGAAATTCGCACTATGAAAAACAAGAAAATCTTTTCTGCTGTCATTCTAAGTCTTCTTATCATTGCAACGGCTTTAAGTATCAATAATTTTGTAACTGAAGCCCATACAAACGTATTTCCTCCCGGTAGTACCTATAAAAAGGAATGGGCCAGGGTAGATTCCCTAACCGATAAGGGCCTTACCAAATCGGCACTGGAAGTAATTGAGAACATTTATAAAAAAGCTAAAACGGAAAACAATCCTCCCCAGCTGGTAAAATCGGTTATTTACCGGATCAAATTGCAGTCCGACATGGAAGAGGAAGCCAATGTTAAAGCGATTTATCAATTAAGTGCAGATGCCGCAACGTCTTCTTTCCCTGCTAAGCCCGTCCTGCATTCCCTGCTTGCCGAAACCTACTGGCGCTATTACCAGAATAACCGCTGGAAGATTAACGGAAGAACGGAAACGGTCAATTTTAAAAACGATGACATCCGCACCTGGGACATGAAAACTATCGTTAAACAGGTGATTAAAGAATACCAGGCCTCTTTGCAAAACAGAGAGGCATTAAAACAAACAGCTCTTGGTATTTACGATCCCATACTTATATTAAGCAAACAAAATGATTCCAGGAAACTTCGTCCCACGCTGTATGATTTTCTTGCTCAAAGAGCGGTTGACTTTTACATGAATGAGGAGCCGGACATCATTAAACCAGCGGAACATTTCGAATTGGATCGTCCCGGATATTTCGGCGATTTTACGTTTTTCGTGAATCAAAACATTACTACTAAAGATAGCCTTTCCCTGAAGTTTTATGCCCTTAAAATCATGCAGGACCTCATTGCCTTTCATGCTCAGGATAAAGATCCCGATGCCTTGGTGGATGTCGATTTAAAACGGTTAAAATTTGTCAGGAGCCATTCTACACTTGAACAAAAGGATAGCCTATACCTTCTGTCTTTGCAAAAACTGGAAGCCCAATTTACCTCTTCACCGGTTTCCTCGGAAGTAAGTTATGAAATAGCCAATGAATACTTTAGCAATGGAAATAAATACAAGCCCTTACAATCGGAGGATTTTAAATGGGCAAAAAAGAAATCACTCGACATCTGCCAACAGGCAATTGAGCGTTTTCCCAATTCTTATGGAGTAGGCAATTGCAAATCCCTGCTGGCAAGAATCCAGGAAAAGGTCATGTCGTTTAATTGCGAAAAAATAAATTCGGCTAACCTTCCATTTCGTGCCAACCTTAAATTTAAAAACATTAAAAAGGTTTACCTGTGCATCGCCAGATTGGAAGCGGATGACAACAACAAACAGCAAAACAATAATACTAATGAAACGCTTTTTAAAAATTATTTAAAACTAAATCCTCTCAAAAGCTGGGGCGTGGAGCTTCCCAATGATGGCGACTGCCAGGACCATGCCGTTGAAATAAAAATCGATGCACTTCCTTTTGGAAATTATGTGATCCTTTGTGGAACCGATAAAGAGTTCAGCTACCAGAAAAATGAAGTGGCCTTCGCCACCTGCTGGTCATCCAACCTCAGTTACGTTAGCCGTAAATCGGCTAAAACAGGGGCCAATGATTTTTATGTGATGGATCGTGAAAAGGGTTTCCTGCTGCCCAATGTTTCTGCCCAGGTGTGGTATACGCAATACAATTATTCATTCAGGGTATATGAATCCACAAAAGGAGAAAGGTATATTAGCGACGAACATGGTTTTTTCAGTGTCCCTGGAATAGGCAGCAACCGGAATTTTAAAATTGACTTTTCCCTGGATGAAGATCGCCTTCAAACAGAGAGCAACTTTAACGAAACCAATTACCGCCCCTCCGATAAAAGAAAAAGCTTAAAAACCTTCTTCTTTACCGACCGCCTTATTTACCGACCCGGTCAAACCGTTTATTTTAAAGGGATAACCATCGAAACCGATGGAGAAACCAACGAAATAAAACCTGGATTAAACACCCTGGTGCAGTTTTTTGATGCCAACGGACAAAAGGTTTCCAATGTAGATCTGCTTAGCAATGAATACGGCAGCTTCAACGGCAGCTTTACCGCTCCTTCTTCGGGCCTTAACGGAAGAATGTATATTACCAATGGCAATGGAACCGTTTATTTTTCGGTAGAAGACTACAAGCGTCCTAAATTTGAAGTCAAGCTTCAACCCATTAAGGGAAGCTACCGCCTGGGCGAAGAAGTAAAGGCAGAAGGCGTTGCCAAATCCTATGCCGGTTCCAACATCGATAACGCCCAGGTAAAATACAGGGTGGTGCGTAATGCCAATTTTCCTTACTGGGGTTATTACTGGAGGGGCTACCTCCCGACTTCCACTCAACTGGAAATCATCAATGGAACCACTACCAGCAATGATACCGGTGGATTTACCATTCGCTTTAAAGCCATTCCCGACCTGAGTGTTTCAAAAACATTTTCGCCGACCTATTCTTATACCATTTATGCCGATGTTACCGACATCAATGGCGAAACGCACAGTACACAAAGAATTGTCATGGCAGGTTACAAGGCCCTGAACCTGAACGTGGATCTTCCGGAAATGGTAAATAAAGAAACCCCGCAACAGGTAAAAATCCATAGCACCAACATGAGCGGCGAAGAGGAAAACTCAGTGGGACAAATTGTGATTTATCAGTTAAAGGAACCCGACAGGACATTTAGGAAACGCTTATGGGAAAGACCCGATAAATTTATCATGACTAAAGAAGCCTTTTATGCCGCCTTCCCCAACGATCCTTATGCTGATGAAAATAATAAGTACAAATGGGAAAAAGGCACTAAGGTGTTGGAAGTGGCATACGATACACAAAAGGACAAGGAATTCGCGTTGAATAAATTGAGCGAATGGCCCCAGGGCAGTTATGTGATGGAAGCCAAAACAAAAGATAAATTCGGCGCAGAGGTGAAGGACATTAAATACTTTACTTTATACTCCGTTCAACAAAAAACAACTCCTGTAAACACCGATGATTGGTTCAGTGTTATTACCGATAAGGGAGAGCCCGGAGAAAAGGCTCAAGTTCTTATTGGTACCCGCGGAACCAACGTTCCGGTACTTTACGAAATAGAAAGCAAAGGATCAATCATTAAACGAGAATGGATCACGCTAAACAAAGAACAGCAGCTTATTGAGATCCCTATTGAAGAACGATTCAGGGGTAATTTTGCAGTTCATTTTGTGATGATCCATCATAACCGGGCTTATCAGCATGACAACGTAATTACTGTTCCATGGACCAACAAACAATTGAATTTGGAATTCGAAACCTTCCGCGATAAACTCAATCCTGGTCAACAGGAAGAATGGAAAGTAAAGATTAAAGACAAACAAGGCGATAAACTGGCCGCCGAAATGCTTGCCACACTTTACGATGCCTCACTCGATGCCTTTACACCCAATAACTGGAGTTTTAACATTTACAATACCTACTCCGCTCAATTAAACTGGAACAGCAGCATGGGCTTTGGTATGAATAACGCCTCCACTTTAGGATACGCGTGGAACACCTATTCTTCTTTTACAACCAGAGAGTATGATCAGTTAAACAACTTCGGTTTAGGTTACGACTATAGCAATCGATCTTACAAGTCAAAATCAAATGCCAGGTCCATGGGCGAACCTTCTATGGTAATGGTGTCTAAGCAGTCAAGTGCGGTCGAAGGACAGACCGCTGATAAGGAAGTAACTCTATCCGCTAATGCGAACAATACAGACTTAGCCCAGGCAACTGTTCCTGATCAAAAAACCCAAACGGAAGATCTCTCCAAACTTTCCACCCGCAGTAATTTTAACGAAACCGCTTTCTTCTACCCTAATTTAGAAACCAATGAAAAGGGAGAAGTAATCATGAAGTTTACCATTCCCGAATCGCTTACCCGATGGAAGATGATGGGCTTTGCTCATACCAAGGACCTGAAGTACGGACAAATTGTGAAGGAGCTTCAAACACAAAAAGACTTAATGATCCTGTCGAACCCTCCCCGGTTTTTAAGGGAATCCGATCTGATCAGTTTCTCTTCCAAAGTAAGTAACCTGTCGGATAAGGACTTATCTGGAACCGCACAATTGATGCTGTTTGATGCACTCAGCCTGAAACCTATTGATGATTTATTAGGAAACAAAAATGCCAGCATTCCCTTTACAGTAAAAAAAGGCGAAAGTTTTCCCTTGAGCTGGGATCTTAAAATACCCATTGGGATAGGAGCCGTTACCTATAAAGTAGTGGCCAAAGCAGGTAACTATACCGACGGAGAAGAAATGGTGCTTCCCGTATTAACAAACAGAATGCTGGTTACCGAATCGATGCCGCTTCCAATTAGAGGGAAGGAAACAAAAACATTTAGGTTCGATAAGCTCATTAGCCAATCCAATGGTTCCAGCACCTTGAGGAACTATAAACTCACCCTCGAGTTTACTGCCAATCCTGCCTGGTACGCGGTGCAGGCATTGCCTTACCTGATGGAATACCCTTACGACTGTTCCGAACAGGTGTTTAGCCGGTTCTATGCCAACAGCATTGCCTCGCACATTGCCAATTCAAGCCCTAAAATAAAAGCCGTTTTCGACAGTTGGAAAAATACCGATCCCAATGCCTTACTCTCTAACCTCGAAAAAAACCAGGAACTTAAATCCCTGCTGTTAGAGGAAAGCCCCTGGGTATTGAATGCCAAAGACGAAACGGAAAGAAAGAAAAGAGTGGCCCTGCTTTTCGACCTGAACAAGATGTCGGACGAAATGGGACGATCACTCGTTAAACTGCAAAAGACACAAAGCCCTAATGGCGGATGGTCGTGGTTCGAAGGAATGCCCGATGACCGCTACATTACTCAATACATTATCACAGGAATGGGGCATCTCGATCA
>Ga0206944_1144_pt1 | contig 12205 bp, 7 predicted proteins | sample Alteio_BWOrgHeat_4_FD_152978 | JGI IMG/M metagenome (GOLD analysis project Ga0206944, IMG submission 152978) | Enriched cells from forest soil in Barre Woods Harvard Forest LTER site, Petersham, Massachusetts, United States -... | ecosystem: Environmental > Terrestrial > Soil > Temperate forest > O... | reverse complement strand
CTTAGATGCAGCCTTAACTCAAGACAAAGATTCAAAAGTGGCTTGTGAAACTCTCGTGACACATGGCCTTGTGATCTTGGCAGGTGAAATTACAACAAAAGCGCACCTTGACTATCAACAGATTACACGAGATGCTATTAAAGAAATTGGGTACTCAAGCGATGTGCTTGGCTTTAATGGCAACTCGTGCGCTTGCCTTGTCACTATCCACAAGCAATCGAGCGATATTGCCCAAGGTGTCAATGAAGGTGAAGGGCTTTATAAAGAACAAGGCGCAGGCGATCAAGGACTTATGTTTGGATACGCTTGCAATGAAACAAAAGAGCTCATGCCCCTTCCAATTGCAATTGCACACCGCATCATTAAAGAGTTACAAACTTTAAGGCAGCGCAATACTTTGTCTTATTTGCGCCCAGATGCTAAGACGCAAGTGACAATTGAGTATAGTGAAGATAACACCCCATTAAGGCTGCACACGGTCGTCATTTCAACGCAGCATATTGAAGATATCGATCACCATACGCTCTCAAATGATATGAAAGCGCTTGTTAAAAGGGTTGTAGATCCTAAGCTTATCGATGAAAATACTAAATATTTCATTAACCCGACAGGGCGCTTTGTCATTGGAGGGCCAGCAGGTGACACAGGTCTTACAGGGCGAAAAATCATCGTCGACACTTATGGGGGAATGGGGCGGCATGGTGGAGGCGCGTTTTCCGGCAAGGACCCATCTAAAGTCGACAGATCAGCTGCTTATGCAGCTCGTTATATCGCAAAAAATATTGTGGCGGCATCGCTTGCCACAAGGTGTGAAGTACAACTGTCTTATGCGATAGGGGTTGCCAAACCTATATCGATTAAAATTGACACCTTCGGAACATCAAAGGTCGAAGAAGATGTGCTCAGTAAAGCTGTCCATAAACTATTTGATCTATCCCCTAAGGGAATGATTGAGATGTTAAATTTAAAGCGCCCCATCTATCGCAAGACAGCTTCTTTAGGCCATTTTGGGCGAGAGGATGAGGATTTTACCTGGGAAAAAACAGATCGCGTTCAAGACCTTTTAAAAGCATGTCAAGGATACTGCGCTTTTAGTAAGTGATCATATGGTGAGGTAAATCGTGAACGTTTCACGAAGAAAAATTCTTGTGCTAAATACAATAACGTCACGTCAGTATAAACATACTTGATTGTAGGAATATTAAGGGATCGTTAAGAAATAAAGTAAGAGGGACAAATGCTGACAAAATCTCGATTTAAAAGTTTAACAGAAAAGATAGGGGTTACCATTAATGGTGATAGACCCTTTGATATTCAGGTTCGCGATGGCCGCCTATATAAGAAAGGATTCGCACACCCGTCGTTAATTCTTGGAGAAGGATACATGGAAGGCTATTGGGATTGCGACTGCATTGATGAACTTGTTTTTCTCGCGTCTTCTACCGAGGCAATTAAACTTGATAACAATTTATACTCAAAACTTCTCCGTTTGGGCGAGCAAGTGTTAAATTTTCAAAATCGCAAGCGTTCAAAATATGCGGTTGAGCATTATAACTTGAGTAATGATTTCTTCCGCGCCATGCTTGGAGAAACAATGGCTTACACATGTGCTTACTGGAAAGATGCTACTACCCTTGATGAAGCCCAGTACGCAAAATTTGATCTCATTTGCCGTAAGATGTACTTAAAAAAAGGAGATCGGGTTTTAGATTTAGGCTGTGGTTGGGGATCATTGGCTAAGTTTATGGCTGAAAAATATGAATGTGAAGTGGTAGGTGTTAATATCTCAACTGAACAGGTAAGCTATGCTCAAAAGATATGTAAAGAACTTCCCGTAAAAATAGTTCTTAGTGATTATCGAGATAATCAAATCTACAATCCCAAGAAGTGTACTTTTGATAAAGTCGTAAGTGTCGGGCTATGCGAACATATTGGACCAAAAAATTATCAGACTTTTTTTTCTTTGATTCGAGAGAACCTTAAAGAAGATGGACTCTTCTTATTGCATACAATAGGGAAAAATGATTCTAAAGATCCTTACGACCCATGGATAGATAAATATATATTTCCTAATGGATGTCTTCCAACAATTCAGCTCTTAAGCACGGCTAGCGAATGTCTGTTTGCCCTAGAAGACTTTCATAATTTTGGTGTGGATTATGATAAAACCTTGATGGCTTGGCATAAAAATTTTAAAGCCAATTGGCCTAACTTTAAAGATAAATATGGAGAAGTTTTTTATCGAATGTGGAGTTATTATTTGCTTATATGTGCAGGCAGATTTCGTGCGCGTTGTTCTCATTTGTGGCAAATGGTTTTTTCTCCCAAAGGCGTCCTAGGTGGTTATAAGCCTGTCCGATAAAAAATGTTTAAATTTTTGATTCAATGAAACACAAGCCATTTATACTTACCACTTATGGAAACCACTGATCCATATTCACCAGAGCTAAAACGCATTCAACGGACCATCAAAAGGCTTTATAAAAGAGCTAAGCTAAGAGTAGATAAGCAAAAACAAATCCTTGCAGATAGCTTAGCTTTTGAAAAGGTGAGGCATACAGCAGTACTTTTGCAGGCAAATCTTTTTCAAATTAAAGGGAAAATGACTCAAATTGTAGTGCAAGACTGGCTTCAAGAGGGACAAGAAGAAAAGGAGAGTAAAGAGCAAATTATTCTCTTAGATCCCCTGTTAAAACCCCACACGCAAGTGGCCAAGCTGTATAAGAAGGCAAAAAAACTACAAGCCGCCATTCCCTATGCCAAAGTAGAGTTAGAAAAGGCCGCGCAAACTTTAAGCTTTTACGAAGCGGCAATTAAAGAACTTGATGCCATTTCCGACCAAAAAACTTTAGAGGCCTTTAAGATTCAATACGATCTGCAAGAGCCACTCCTTCCTAAAATTCACACTAAAGGAAAGGAGCTGCCTCCAAAACCATATCGCGAATTTTTCTCTAAAGATGGCACCCCAATTTGGGTAGGGAAAAGCGCTAAAAACAACGACATCATGACCTTTAAATATGCCAATGGATCTGACTTTTGGCTCCACGCCCATGACTTTGCAGGATCGCACGTGATCATCAGACCTTTACAAAATCAAGAAATTAGCCAAGAAACCTTTGCCGAAGCTGCAGAGCTTGCCATGAGATACAGCCAAGGGAGGAAGGCCAAAGACGCCGATGTTTGCCTAACACAAGTTAAATTTTTGCGCCGTATCAAAGGCGCATTTGGGAAAGTGACCCTTTCAAGCTATAAACTCTTGCATGTTGCGCGCTAAAGACAGTTCCTCTTAAAGGATATTTATGCTATATTTTTGGGATATGACAATTTGAAGGTTGAAAGCAGCAGATGGTAAGCAAGTGGCTAGAATGGATCAATTACGGCATCATGGGATGCATTTCCCTATTGCTTGTGCTTGCTCTTTACTATTTTACTTTTCAACCGCGTGAATTTCCCCTTCCGGATGTAGAGCAAAAAAAGATCAATATCCCCAAAGATGCCTTTCAAAGGACACAAGAAGAGTACGATGCCGTTGGTCCCCCTGCTCTTTTATTATCGTTTGCCCCTTTAAGCGTGCAGCTGCCAGACCTTCGCAAACACCTTGTCTTTTATGGCAAAAACAGTCGCCCTGATGCCGATCCTGAATCTTCGACTTTGTTTTTCTCCTTTACGAATAATCGAACAGCTGCTTACGTAAGCTCAGGAGGCTATTTATATGTCATGTACGATAAAAAACAAACGCCTCCTCAATATGTGTTTTCTGAAGAAAATGCGCAAACGCCTCTTTGGATCGAGCCTATCTTAAAGGGAAATCAAGCCCTCGTTAAGGTGAGGATGAAGGGGGAAAATGGGCAAATCATCCAAGAGCCTGCAGCTTATGCCGAGATCACCTTTCCTGAAAAAGAGTTTATGCAATTTGGCCATATGGGATGGGAAATGGGCAAAACTCGCGTCGATGGGAGTTTGCTCGCAAGACAAAAAGCCAAATGGTATGGTGTTGATCAATTTATCGAAGACCACGGCGGCGAGGAATATAAAGAATGGAAGGGCAAGCAAAGACTTGATTTTGGCGAAGGTGAAGAGGCGTATTCGGTCTATGTCTCCTTAGATGAATGTCTTATCTGGCAAGAAGAGCGTTGGTATCTTGCCAATACTGTTGAAAATTCTAAAGCTTATCCGCTGATGTGCATCAAACGCGTTGACGATAGGATCATGAATTTTTGGCTTTGGGATGTCGATGGCAAGGGAAAGACGATCTTAAATCTAATGAAGACAAAAGAGCCTTTTGCCCCGCAAAGCTTTGAGCAAAGCTTTAAATTTGTGGGCGCCAGAACTAGATCTCAGTTTATTTTTGAGATCAATGGCGAAAGGGTGTTGTTAAGCCCTGCAGATTGGCTTTTATTTGAGGATTTGAGTTGGAAAAAGCTGCAAACAAGCCAAGAAATCGATGATTACGTAGAGCGCAAAAGAGTAGGCCCTCTCTTTATCTTCGATCGGATTGATAAAACAGACGACAGCAACGTGATCGTCGGCACCATTTATAGCTTAGCTCGCTCTGAAAAAGCTGAGATTTTTATCCCCTTACAGCAGACCGGCAGTCCCGAAAAAGGGGGGGGGAAGGAGAAAGGTAAATCGGGCGAGAAGGGCAAATCGAGTGAAAAAGGGGCAAAATCTACGCCAAAAGAGAATGCAACCGCTCAAAAACCTGCCTATGGACCTATTGCAGATCAATTTCCTCAAGCACAAAGACTTAACCAAGTAAGCCCTCCCGCGACAATACAGCAACAAATGCAAGGTCAACAAATGCAAGGCCCGGGAGGTCCAGCAATGGGCATAAATTATGGGGCACCTTCCAATGCAGGAGCTGTGCAAGGCATTACAAACCAACATTTAAAAAACAACTACCCAGCCTATCGATCGGCAAACCACATGGGAAACGAAATAGATGAAGATGATGAATATGATGAAGATGATGACTATGAAGATTAATATGAGAACTTTACTTAGTAAAAGAAGCGCGTTACTTCTTTTTTTACTGCTCACATCCATTTCATATGTCGACGCTCAGACAATCGCTGAAAAAAAGGCGGGGATCCACAGCGAAAGTAGCGACATGACCCCTGAGATGCTGAAAACTTTAAAAGATGTTAATCGAGAGCTAAAACTTGCGCAAGGTAGATTGTTTATCCTCTACGCTCAAGTCAATGAGTATTATGCCCAAAATCAACCGGAAAGCGCTTTTGCCACTCTTTTAGTCAAAATCAATGAGATGCGAGAGCAGATCATTCAAATTGAAAATAACTGGCGCAAAATGGCGGCTGAAAGCGGCAAATTTGAGTCGTACGCCCTCTGGCATCAGCCGGAAACGACTATTGGTCAGCTTGTCATGGATTACGGATCGCAAGATTATGTCTATCTAGTGCCAGAAGAGATCGGCGAGATGAAGCTTAGTGTCGATTCCAACATCCCAATCCCAAGAGCTTCGTGGGAAGAGATGTTAGAGATTTTGCTTGCGCAAAACGGCGTTGGCTATCGCCAATTGAACCCATATTTAAGGCAACTTTTCTTGCTTAAAGATAATAAGTCGGGCTTAAAACTGATCACCAATGAAAGAAAAGATCTAAATCTTCTCGCCCCACACACTAGAATCTGCTTTGTGCTAACGCCAGAACCTGCAGAAGTTAAGCGCACATGGCTATTTTTAGAAAAATTTGTCAACTCCAATAGCACTCTCTTGCAGCAAGTAGGAAGAGATCTGCTCATCATCGGACCTGTATCTGAAGTGCAAGATCTGCTCAAGCTTCAAGACTTTGTCGCAGCGAATAAGGGGGACAAAGAATATAAAATATTTCCAATGAGAAAAGTCGATGCCGAAGAGATGGCAAAAATATTGGCAGCTCTCTTTGATCATGTCGATGTCCCGGCTATTGAACCTAAAAGCACTTCCAATGAAACGAAAGGGAAAACATTAAGAACTCGCATTGAAAAACCGACTCCTCCAAAAAAAGAATCTCACGATGCGGATGGGGCAAATGGACTTAAAGTTATTGCCCTTTCCAATATTACAAGGGCTTTATTTTTAGTCGGAACGAAAGAAGAAATTAAAAAGGCCGAAGAGATCATCGAGCAAGTTGAAAATCAAGTGGGAGAGGCAAGAGAGAGAACGATCTTTTGGTATACCGCAAAACATACAGATCCAGAAGAGCTTGCTGATGTTTTGGAAAAAGTCTACCGCCTGATGGTGGTCAACAACCTCTCTGAAAAGTCAGATAAAGAGCAAGAGGGGCAAGATAAAAATAGACCCTGGCCCAATAATTGGCCAATGCCTGCCTACCCCTCATCAGAGCAAATTGCAGCGAGTATCGTCGATAGGGAAAGGTCTTACTTACCATCCGAGCTATATCAAAAAGACTTCTATCAGCAAGGTGGCTATGCAGTTAATCCCACCCCAATTGAGCCAAGATCGACCAAAGACCCCAAGATCAATAAATCGCGCGATAACTTTATCGTCGATCCCAAGACAGGCTCTATTGCGATGGTCGTTGAGGCCGATATTTTGCCTAAATTAAAAGATTTGCTTAAAAAAATTGATGTCGCCAAACGCATGGTGCAAATTGAAACGCTTCTTTTTGAGAGAAGGCTCAATAAGCAAAATAATTTTGGGATGAATCTATTAAAAATTGGCGATTGCGCTAAAAACACAAACTCAAGTTGCCTCAACTGGAATGAAGGGGGCACCGGGATCTTAGATTATCTCATCAGCGGTAAGTGCTCATCTGCCTTTCCGGCTTACGATTTACTTTTTCGCTTCTTGATGACGCAAGATGACATCCAAATCAATTCCAGCCCATTGATTGTGACCACAAACCAAACGCCAGGTGAAATTTCGATTGTTGAAGAGATCTCTGTCAATATGGGGATCTATGATGTGGAAACGGCAAAAGGGGTGACACTTGAAAAATCCTTTACCCGTACACAATACGGTATTTGGATCTCGATTACACCGACGATCCATATGACAGAAGAAGGGGATGAAGGGGGTGAGCCGAGCTATATCACTTTGGAAAATGACATCACATTTGACACCATCCAAGTGGGAAGCGATCCTGAAAAACCTGACGTGACGAGAAGAAATATCAGCAATGAAGTAAGGGTGCCGGATGGTCAGACGGTGATCCTTGGGGGCTTAAGAAGAAAAATTGCAAGAGATTCCAAAGAATCGATCCCTTTCTTAGGAGAGCTGCCAGCCATTGGCAAGTTCTTTAGCATGAGAGAGCTCTCAGATGCAGAAACTGAGATGTTTATCTTTTTAACGCCGACGATTATCTCCGATCCTTTAGAGGACTTTGAAAGAATTAAGTATGAGGAGATGAGGAGAAGGCCTGGAGATATCCCTGAATTTGTTTGCTGCTTAAAAGAGGCCATTGATCTTGAAAGAAGCCGTGTGTTGCTTCAATCAATGGATATCCTTTTAGGACCTGAGCCCGACAGGTGCCACAGCCCTGCGTACTTAAGACCTGCAAATAACACAAACGCCACTTGGATTGAACAATGCAATTTCCTACCCCCTTGTCCAGAATATGATGGGAGAGGATGCGATGGAAGGTAAAGAAGAGGCTAAACCCCATTCTGACGATTTTCTACGGCAAGACATGGTGCGTCAGGGGCTTATCAGCTCAGATGACAGCAATCGATCACTTGCCCTTGAGTTTGGCCTGCCTCTTTATGCTGATTTATCTTCCCATAAGATTTCTAAAGAGCTTTTAAAAAAAATCCCCTATAGCTTTGCCAAAAAAAACTGTATTTTTCCCGTTAAAGAAGAAGAGGGAGAAATCTACATCGCCATCTCAGATCCCTTGCATCTTGAAGCCCTGGAAGAACTTCGCCATATGCTCAATACGGAAGTAAAAGCCGTTTATAGCCCTAAAGACAGTATCCTTTCGGCCATCAACGACCTTTATAACCGCGAGCATGGGGCAGCTTCTGAAATGATCGCCAACTTAAAAGATGGCAGCGATGATGGAAGGGGCGATGGGGAACAAGAGGTGTATGATTTACTTGACGATGCGGGAGCCCAAGCGCCTATTATCAAGCTTTTAAATCTAATTTTAACCGAGGCCATTCAACAAGGAGCTTCTGACATCCATTTTGAACCTTTTGAAGATCGTTTGCGCGTCAGATACAGAATCGATGGCGTATTGCAAAATAGACATTCGCCGGCGCAAGAGTTTCAATTACAGCTAATGACACGTGTAAAGGTCATGGCAAAACTCGATATTGCAGAGCATCGCCTTCCTCAAGATGGGCGCATTAAATTGAAGATGGGGAGAAGGGAAATCGATTTTCGAGTCAGCACGGTGCCGGTTGCCGGCGGTGAAAGGGTTGTCATGCGTATTTTAGATAAAGGGAATGTGATTCTTGGGCTTGATAAGATCGGACTGCTTCCTACAGTGTATGAAGAATTTAAGAAACTCATTGCAATGCCAGAAGGCATTATCTTAGTGACAGGACCTACCGGAAGTGGGAAGACGACAACGCTTTATAGCGCCATTTGCGAGATGTATAATGAAGAAACAAACATCATGACCATTGAAGACCCTGTGGAATATAACTTGCAGGGTATTGCGCAAATCGGGGTGCAGCCAAAAATTAAGTTAACCTTTGCAACGGGACTAAGGCACATTCTAAGGCAAGATCCAGATATCATCATGATCGGGGAGATTCGCGATACAGAAACTGCTGAGATATCGATACAGGCCTCATTAACCGGTCACCTTGTATTAAGCACACTGCATACAAATGACGCTCCATCTGCCGTCACGCGCATGGTCGATATGAATATCGAGCCCTATCTTCTCTCTTCCACCCTCGTAGGAGTGCTTGCGCAACGTCTCGTGCGCCATATTTGTCCCGAATGCAAGATAAGCTATACACCAACAGATAAAGAATTGCAAAGCATAGGGCTTGAGCGCGAACATCTTCTTAACAATACACTTACAATGGGCAAAGGGTGCAGTGCCTGCTTTAACTCAGGTTATAAGGGCCGCCATGGAATTTATGAACTGATGATTGTCAATAACGCCCTTAAAAAACAGATCGTCAAAAGCCCAGATGCCATTGAACTGAGAAGAATTGCCCTTGAGACGGGGATGATCAGCCTGCTGACTCATGGCAGCCACCTCGTTAAACAGGGAATTACGACTGTGCAAGAAGTTCTTCGCGTGACGCGTGGCCTAGATATAGCAGGATAACACCTCTTATGGCACTATTTCAATATAAAGCAATCGATTCTCTCGGCAAAAAGAAAAAAGGCTTTATCGAAGCAGAAACCGAGCGAGATGCTAAGAGCAAGCTAAGGGAAATGGGGCTGATGGTGATGACCTTAAGCTCAAAAGCTGGAGTCAATGCCAAGCAAAATCTGAAAGGAGAAAGTCTTCTTGCCTTTACAATGCAGCTATCGCAGCTAGTTGGAGCTGGCGTCCCCCTTTATGAGAGCCTTGTCGCAATCGAGCAACAATGCCGCGGGGCGCCTTATCATCGCGTCATCTTAAGCCTTTGCGAACAGATCAAGGCGGGCTCATCCCTTTCTTTTGCGATGAGCACTTATCCCGGTAGCTTTAATAAGCTGTATTGCTCTTTAATTACAGCAGGTGAAGCCGTCGGCTCATTAGAGATCGTCTTAGAAAAGCTCCATCAGCTGCTCGCTAAGCAAAATAAGCTTAAAAGCGAGGCGATCACGGCAATGGTGTATCCTGTGATTTTAGCCTCCTTTTCATTTTTGATCATCATTATGCTCTTAACCTTCGTCGTCCCCTCAATTGAAGGGATCTTTGCCGAGAGAAAGCTCAACAGCTTTACAACCTTTGTGCTTACAGTCAGCCATCTTTTTAGACAATACTGGTGGCTTTATATCCCCATATTTTTTGGCTCTATCGGCTATGCAATTTATCGCTTAAGAACGCCTGCGGGAAGACTTTGGATAGAGAGAACTTCTTTAAAAGTCCCTCTCTTAAGGACCCTTGTGATCCAAACGGGCGTTGCCAGATTTTGCCGCACAATGGGCACTTTATTGCAAGGTGGGCTTCCCTTTATCGAAGCGTTGAGGATCTCTTCTGATGTGGTTCGCAATGTGGCAATTGAAGAAGAGATCAAAAAGGCTGAAAAGAACATCATCGCGGGAAGCTCCCTTGGCAAAGAGCTATCCAAGGCCAAGCTATTTCCCTCAATGGTTGCCCAAATGCTCTCAGTTGGCGAAGAATCCAGCACGACCGTCACGATGTTTAATCGGATCGCCGATATGTATGAAGGAGATGTCGAAAAGACCTTAGCGCGCCTCATGGCCCTTTCTCAGCCTGTAATCTTAATTGTCATGGGCACCATTATCGGCATGGTGCTTCTTGCCATCTTGCTGCCTTTAACAGACGTTAGCTCCTTTGCGATGTAAAGTACGCTTTATTAGACTTCTTTCGAAAGAAATCTATTTATCTTCTCATTAATCGTTTTGACCAAAGCCTTAAGACCTTCTGCGTGGAGCCAGGCCGATAATTTTATTACCTGGGATTACCAAAAACTCGGCAGTGAGGCCGGGTTTACTATTGTTATCTACTTTTTCTGTACCGTTTCCCATACAGACGTCAAAATAACCATGTGTAACAGGATCATGCATTCCATCTGAGACGCGAGTGTAAGTACAAACCCCTTGATTGTCTGCGTCTGAGTCGTGAAAGGCAAAACGACCTGTTTTAAGAAAAACGATTAAATTAAGAATGGTCGCCTCCCTTAAATTCGGCGCTCCATAAGGATGATCTAATCCAGGGACAGGAAGACGTTCTGGGGCAACCAATGCTAGCTGTTCAGGCAATGACTTTCCCCTACTTTCTTCAAAGACAAATCTTGGCGCAAGAACCCAATACGGCTCCCCTATGGGTTGATCTCTCAAAGTTTCCATTAACTCTGTAATATAGGGGTTAACTTGTTTAAAACCAGGATTTTGGGGAGCATTTGGCAAATGCGGCATGTGGGACGCCATAAGTTCATTTAGTTCCCGGAAGTAGAGTGGATTTCCTTGAGCATCGACGTTAGAAACTAGAAAAAGCTCGTGTGTTTCGGCCTTTGTTTTCCCAGGAGTCCAAGGGCAAGGGCTATTTAGGTCTTCCACAAAATAATCTGGGATGGGCGGTGCATTGTGAATGGTGACTCCTAACTTCTCTTTCCACTGCTTCACCCCAAAGGCTAAGTCTGTCGCATCTTTCAGTTTTGGCTCCATCCTGATACCCTTGGCATTAGCTATTTCTTTCAATTCCCTTTCCTCATCCATAGAAAGACCCTCATACTTCAATTGAAGAGGCTGCAACTTGATACCTAATGTTTCAAACGCATTGATGGCTTGATTTACACCATGCACATGGACATAAATGAGATGACATTGACCAAGCAGCTCCCAAAAATCTTCCGTCAGAATATTAATCTCATTTAATGGAATGATGAATTTAGTCTCTACATGATGCTGTTGGCTAGATTTCTTTTCTTCGAATGTGACATCCAGGCGTTGCAATAAAAGCCTCATCAATTTCACTTTAAGATTTTCTAGTCGGTACTCATTGGCAAAGATCAGTAATTCTATAGTTTCATCCAGTGAAAGGTGTGAGGTATCTAGCGTTGGAATAGAAAGGCATTCGACAAATTTTAGAATCAATTTCTGGGATACATCCCCAAGATCTAGCTTTTTTTCCTTCTGCAATATCTTATCAAAAACTTCACTTTGACCCATAAGGCTGTCTCTTAAAATATCAACCTGACCATCTTCAGTGAAAATGGTAATCTTACTTGGGTCAGATGTCACAAGGATTTCGCCTTTTAACGCGTCAATTGTATGGATAAGATCCTTTTGAACAACTCCCCTTTCTTCACAAGCCGCCTTTGATAAAAGGCTTAAATGACTCAATTTTAGACGTTGAGAACCTCCAAATTTTTCCTTATTTGCAAGCGCAGAATCCAACAGATCTTTGATCTGTTTAGCATTCTCCTTTGGATTTTCAGACTTAACCATCGTAGAAATCAAACCCTGAAGAGAATATAAACAACTAGTTGGATCAAATGATGCATTCGACATAACAACCTCTCAATTACAAATAAAACGCCAATAAAATATAAATTTTATTATACAATTAATATTAATATGTTGTCAAAACTGTTGTCTCGGTATCCG
>Ga0206944_1142_pt1 | contig 12302 bp, 11 predicted proteins | sample Alteio_BWOrgHeat_4_FD_152978 | JGI IMG/M metagenome (GOLD analysis project Ga0206944, IMG submission 152978) | Enriched cells from forest soil in Barre Woods Harvard Forest LTER site, Petersham, Massachusetts, United States -... | ecosystem: Environmental > Terrestrial > Soil > Temperate forest > O... | reverse complement strand
AAAAAAAAGAAAAGACACACTTTGAAAAGTCAGGTCGTGGTAGACAAGAAGACTCATTTTGAACCTAGAAACGGCAGTTCGAGATGCTAAATTGGCGCAAGATCTTGAATTAGAATCACTTTGCAGTGGGGCGGGACATTCCCAAGTGGTGAAGGACCGCCCCACTGCAAATGATTCTGGTTCAAGAGATTGTGTCAAGTTAGCGTCTCCAACTGCCGTTTTTAGGTTGAACTCAACGCAGAGACGGAGAGTCGGAGAGACGCGGAGAAACAGGCTTTATCTCTGCGTCTCTCCGGCTCACCGCCTCTGCGTTAGTCATAAAATACCTCGATCTTTTTGGATATTGTTCTCATTTTTTTGTTCTTGAAAGAGGAGAGTATGCTGAAAACTTTAATTACGCAAGAGGTCTATTTTTAAACGCTTTATGTTGGTGCATGGCCTTAACAGCTGCAATTTCAGCCTCGTCAAATTTCTTGTATTGGCTAAGATAGACAAAGCCAACTGCCATCAAAGCCTGATCATCCGTTAACCTCTTTACAATTCCTTTTTCTATTTTTTCCAAGTTGTCAGGAAGTCCTCGATACACGGGCAAAATGATGATGAATTCATCTGCAAAATCACTTCGGCGCACAATCAAATCCTCAGGCCTTAAAAGACTTTTAATTTTAAGAACGGCTTTGATCAGCATAGCATCCCCAGCTTGATAGCCGATCGTATCATTGATCTGTTTTAATCCATTTAAATCTGCAATGCCAAATATATATTCTGCGACATCCTCTCGATTATTTCCTCGACAAAACGCTTCTAACTTATCAACTACACATTCTTTATAATAAAGGGAATTAGCGATTTGAGTAAGGGTATCTGTGTGAGCCATATCGTAAAGCTCCTCAATTGCAAGCGCTGCGCTTTTTAGGAGATTGGCAGCTCTTTCAGGGTCCAATGGACCCTTTTCCAAAAGCCCGTCAGCCTCTTTAAGTAACGATTGTACGAGTTGATTAAAATGGCTTATCTGATTTATGCGATTGCGAAACTTTGCCATTTTCCTCACTTGCTGTCCTTCTTCAACCTAGCCCGATAAGATTGATAGGCAGTTCGAGATGGCAAATTAATGCAAGATCTCATATTTGTTTTCCTTAGAAGGGTCTTGATTCCAGCTGACAATGTGCAATGAACTTTTAAGCAAAATAAGTTCACAAAAATGACCTGTTTTAACCTTACTTTGGCCTACGCCATTTTTAACTAACTGGTTAAAAAAACGAAGAATCCCATTACTCGTGACGGCCACAACTGTATCACCTGCAGCGTAGGCGTTGCTTAAATTTTTAAGCCACTCCCCTATATTTTTTATATGACCCTCTTGGGTGCCCTTAAAATGATTTTGCCATATCCCGCAAGCATCCCACAACTGATGCTCTTCTTTCCAATGACGGCAAATTTCCTCTGTTGTAAGCCCCTCCCAAAGTCCATAGTCGATTTCATTAAGAGCTGCAATGCCAGTGGCAATTTTGTTTTCGACATTAAGGGTCTTGCCGACAATTTGCGCCGTTTCCGTTTGCCTTTTTAAAGACCCCGCATAAATGGTGCTTGGAATAATATTATTAATTTTTAAGTAGTTAGCAAAGAAAGCCGCTTGGGCTTGCCCATATTGTGTCAAAGGTAGATCTGTTCTTGCCCCCACTTGGCGAGGCGTTTCATGCGATTCAAAGGTATTTCCATGCCTTAGCAAGAAAAGCGATATCCCCTTTTCTTGATTCATATAAGCAATTCACCTTGCAGCAATTCACCTTGCAGCAATTCACCTTGCAGCAATTCACCTTCTAGCGCAATCACCTTTTCTACAAATGTGATGTCTTCCGGACGATCTACCGAACCATGAGTGCGGCCTTTATAGTCGACTTGCACAATTTGAATCGGAATTCCGTTTTCTAATGCGCGCAGCGGCTCAAGTTTTTCAGACCGCTCTAACACCCCTTCTGGTAAAAGGGATAGCGCCTGCAATGTTTTGGCTCTATAAGCATAAAGACCGATATGGCGATAGATGACTCTATCTTGATGATGTTCTTGGCGATTGTAGGGAATTAACGCTTTGGAAAAATAAAGCGCTTTTCCCGTCTTATCAAAAACAACGGTAGTGCCACTAGAGCTTCCTCCTTGTTTACTCGCAATAAAATCGGTAAGTGCTTGTCCACATAATTGTACGGCAGGTGTCGCGATCTGGATGGAACTATCATTTTTCATCGTTTTTAAAAGCGCATCCACAACCCAAGGTGGGGTAAGAACAGCATCTCCTTGAAAACTAAAAAAAATTTGGAACTGATGATCAAGTGCTCGGCTAACTTCTGCAACGCGATCTGTGCCCGTTAGGCAACTTGAACTTGTCATCATTACATTTGCCCCAAACCCTTCTGCAAAGCGTTTTAAGGATTCATCATCTGTAGCGATGATCACCTCATCAGCATCTGGAACAGCCTTTGCAATGCGCCATACCCTTTCAATCATAGCCATGCCATTAATCAAGGCAAAAGGTTTATTGGGAAACCTGGATGACGCCATCCTAGCAGGAATTACGATAAGCGATTTTTCGGACATATTAGACCTATTTAACTTACAGAAAAAATATCTTTGATTTTGTCAAGAAACCCTTTCCGCTTCGGCAAATTAGCAGGACTTTCAAGTTTGCTAAACTGCTTTAAGAGCTCTATTTGTTCAGCAGATAACTTAGAGGGAGTCTCTACAAAGATTTTTACCAAAAGATCGCCTTTGCCATGTCCATGGACATTGGGCATCCCTTCTGATTTAATGCGAAATACTTTTCCATTTTGAGTGCCTTCCGGAATACTCAAGCGGCACGAATGGTTAAAAAGCGAGGGCACATCTTTTTTGCTACCAAGAGCTGCTTCTGTAAAACTGATCGGAAGATCAAGCAGCAAATCATCGCCATCTCTTTCAAAGACTTTATGCGGCTCAACTTGAATAAAGACATATAAATCCCCAGCAGGTCCTCCCCCTTGGCCAGCGTCCCCATATCCACCCATCTTTAGACGCATACCGCTATCAACACCACCTGGGATATGAATTTTGACATGTTGCTTTTCCTTGGCAACGCCTGCGCCATGGCATTCTTTACAAGGATCTGTGATCGTTTGTCCTTCTCCATGACACTCAGGACATGCCATCGACATACTAAAAAATCCTCGCTGCTCAAAAACCTGCCCGGACCCAGAACAACGATTGCATCTTTTTATCCCCTTGGGACTAGCAGATCTTTTTCCTTTACAGGCATGACACGTGACATAATTTGTAATCGCAAGTTCTTTATCGACGCCGCGAGCTGCCTCTTCAAAACTGACTGTAATATTTACCCTTTTACTAGCTCCCTGGCGTCTTCCAGAAGATCCTCCACCGCCACCTCCACCCCCACCACCAAAGAGAGTATCGAAAATGGAATCTGAAGCCTGCCCCCCGCCAAAAGCTCCCATAAAGGTACGTAATGCTTCATCCATCGAAGAAAAGCCTTGAGAGCTTCCCATTCCGGCCATGCCGTCGATTCCCGCTTTGCCGTGCCTATCATAAATTTGACGCTTCTTTTCGTCCGATAGCACTTCATAAGCTTCAGAAATTTCTTTAAAACGAGCTTCAGCAACTTTGTCGCCTGGATTTTTATCAGGGTGAAACTTTAAAGCTTGCTTGCGGTAGGCTTTTTTAACTTCATCTGGGGTTGCATTTTTTTGAATTTCAAGAGTTTCATAATAATCTGCCATAACAACCATCCGATTAGATAAGATTTCGATAGATAAAAAGAGGAAAGAAGCGCTTTAATAAAGCGCTTAAAAAACACTCACATCATAAGCTTAAGCATAAACTATATTGGAGTCAGCTTCTTGTTTGAATTAGGTAAAAGCTACCTCAAGAAAAGCTACTCTAAATAAATTTGCAAAAAAGCCAGCACTTTTAGACCTGCCTTTTTTAGACCTGCCTTTTCTTGCGCTATCATTAAATAACAAAGGGCTCTAGAAATAACAAAGGGCTCTAGTCAGTATTGGCGGTATGCTTAACGAGTTCTGCGATACTTTAAGGCAGCTTTTGATTTTGCTCGCTTTCTTACAGATGGCTTTGCGTAAAAGCGATGTGCTTTCACTGTCTTCATCACGCCTTCTTTATCCAAACGCTTCTTCAATGCTCTTAAAACTTTATCAATTGAATCGCCGACTCGAACTTTTACAACTGTCATTTAGCTTACTATCCTAATTTGTGAAGGGAAAAAATCCCTAAGGTTTACTTTTTCGGGTTTACTTTTTCAGGTTTACTTTTTTGGTCTCATATTCTAATGACGGCATTATACCTTTTCTCGCTAGAATTAATCAAGAGATTTCTCAATTTCAGCTTGCGTTTTGCGCATATAAAGCAATTGAAGATGACCGTCTATTGTAAAATCATTTTGTAAATAATTTTGTAATCCGCTTTTGTACATATGCAATGGAGATGGATAGAGTTCTTGCCAAACACAATGAGACATTGAATCTCCATATTTTGCTTTTAATGAAGATGCATTTGGCGTCACGATTAAAGGCACTTCAAGAAGAAGTTCTTTGCTTTTCTCAATAGATACCATGCACGGCTCTCCATGGTAAGTGACACACCCATTTGCATTCAGATGCCCAATTTGTAAATAGACGCCCCCAATTTTTGCATCAATTAAAACGGCAAATGTAAGACCTGCATCTGTTGGTATGAAAGATCGCAAAGTCGAAATAGCCACTAATGGAATCTGCAGCGCAACACTTAAAGTTTTTGCAGCTATTGCTGCAACGCGCAAGCCCGTATATGAGCCAGGACCTACTCCTACGCATATAAAATTTAAATCAGATAAAGCAAAAGAAAGAGATCTCATCCCCTTTTGCAACTCTTCAAGCAGGTAATCTGAAGATTGAAACCCATGCGGCAGATGGAGGCATTCAAGAAGCTTTCCCTCTTCAAGAAATGCAACGAGCCCTTTTTCCGTGGATGAATCTAAAACCAATGCACGCATAACGCTCACTTAATTTAATTCGATGAATTGTGGAAGAATTAATTTTTGTAATGTTTGTAGAAAATAACTATCCGTCATTCCGGCCATATAGTCGACAACCATCTGAATAGGTGGCGTACTCTTTTGATATTTAGATGCCTTATTATGCGCAAAATGCATCCATACAACGCTATCTTTCTCTTTTTCATTGAGCTCTTTCAAAAGAAACTCAAATAAAATGCGGTAGCTTCTCTTAATTTTTTGCGATTCTACTTTAAGTTTGGGATGGGTGTAGATATGTTCAAAGTTAAACTTACGCAATATTTTAAGCGCGTTAAAGGTTTCCTCTGATATCGCGATATAATCTTTCCCATAGCTTTGTTTAATCAAATCCGCCGCGAGATTGCCCAAAATTTCTCTATTAGAGTCCCCTAAGAGAGTCTTCGGCACGGAAGAGCGTTGCAAAATCCCAAGACTTATCGCATCTTCAATATCCCGACCAAGATAGCTCATCGTATCGCAAATTTTGACAAGGCACCCTTCTAATGTACCCGGAAATATATTGCGATCTGGGTCTTGTAATTTTATCATTTTCTCTTCATTGTGATCTGACCACGTCTTGCCAAAAACAGGACTTATGATTGGACTGCTCATACCTCCGTCATGACATAAAAATCCATCATAAACTGATAACCCTAAATTTAAAGGCTCAATCTCAGTAAACAATCGACACGACTGCCAAGGATGAGCAAAAATACCGTTGCCATACTCTTCAGAAAGCTCTGAAAGATACCCTTCCCCCTCATGGCCAAAAGGAGGATGCCCCACATCGTGCCCAAGTGCTATGGCCTCTACTAAATCCAGATTCAGTCCTAAAATTTCTGCGATCCCCCTAGAAAAATTGCTCACTAATTGCACATGCAAGCCCCTATGGGTTACATGGTCGTTTGAAATGAGGTAGACGACTTGCGTTTTATCTATATAGCGCGCATAAGCTTTGGAATGGACAATCCGATCGACATCTCTTTTATAAGGGAGGCGATGGTCTTCTTCTTTCCCAAAAAATCGATTATGGTGGCGCGAAAGAGAAGCTTTGGGATGCAACAGGGTGTGTTCCCTATTTTCTGCGGTTTGTCTCATCTGAAATAATACGTCATCTAATGGCATTCATCACATCCTAGTTTTCGGGCTACAAAAGTCAGTATAAAAATCAGTATATATTGAAATCATTCCGGAAAAAAAGTAAAATATGCTCCAATCGTTGATGAACTCGAATCTTTAAGTGAGATAAAAAATTGAAAAAGAAAGTGATAAAAGACAAAGCACCTACTTCCAGTAACAATTTAATCGAATCCTTTGAAGAAGAGCGGCGCGCCAAAAGAAAACTGATTCGAGTCCCCCATCAAATCGACATTCTCCCAGTTGTGAGGCGCCCCCTTTTTCCCGGCATGGCAGCTCCTATTGTCGTGGAAGATGGCCCATTTTATTCGATGTTAAAACAAGTGGCCAAAACATCGCATAAATGTGTCGGCTTACTCCTTACCAAAACAGAATCAGTAAACCCATACGAAGCGAAATTAGATGATTTACATGCCGTAGGTGTTCTTGCAAGGATTCTTCGCATCATCCCAATAGAGCAGGGGGGCGCTCAAATCATCTTAAATGTCGAAAAGAGAATGAAAGTCGTTACTCCTTTGGCAAACCATAAGGAAAAAACACTTAGGGCTGAGGTCGAATATATCGAGGATAAACCGATCCTAAATGATGAGCTAAAGGCTTACTCGATCAGCATCATCTCCACGATCAAAGAACTTTTAAAGCTAAATCCGCTCTTTAAAGAAGAATTGCAAATCTTCCTTGGCCACTCAGAATTCACAGAGCCAGGAAAACTTGCTGACTTTGCTGTTGCCTTGACGACAGCTTCAAGAGAGGAATTGCAAGACGTTTTAGAAACATATGATGTTCAAGGCAGAATCGATAAAGCCTTAAGCTTGCTCAAAAAAGAGCTCGACCTTAGCATTTTACAAAGCAATATCAACAAAAAAATTGATGCGACGATCTCAAAGAGTCAAAAAGATTTCTTCTTACGCGAACAGCTGAAGACGATAAAAAAAGAGCTTGGAATTGAGAAAGAAGATAAATCCCTTGATAAAGATAAATTTGAAACAAGACTTAAGGAAAGAAATGTTCCTCCCGATATTCTAAAGGTGATTAACGATGAATTAGAAAAGTTAAACTCCCTTGAAACTCATTCTGCTGAATACGGCGTGGTAAGAGGCTACTTGGATTGGCTCACGATCATTCCTTGGGGGATCTATAGCAAAGAGTCTAATGATCTCGCAGAAGCCGATGCGATCTTGCAACACGATCATTATGGCCTTGAAGACATCAAAGAAAGGATTTTAGAATTCATCGGCGTTGCCAAATTATCCGGCACTGTCAAAGGGAGTATCCTTTGCTTGGTCGGCCCTCCTGGAGTCGGAAAGACGAGCATCGGAAAAAGCATTGCAAGGGCCTTGAGCCGCAAATTTTACAGATTTTCTGTTGGTGGTATGCGCGATGAAGCTGAAATTAAAGGACATAGAAGAACTTATATTGGAGCTATGCCTGGAAAACTTATTCAGGCTCTAAAATATTGCCAGACTATGAATCCCGTCATCATGCTCGATGAAGTCGATAAAATGGGAAGCAGCTATAATGGAGACCCGGCTTCTGCCCTTTTAGAGGTCCTTGACCCTGAACAAAATACCGAATTTTTAGACCATTATCTAGATGTGCGTTGCAATCTCTCAGACATCCTCTTCATCGTCACCGCCAATGTGTTAGATACAATTCCAGAGCCTTTAAAAGATCGAATGGATATCATGCGCCTTTCTGGCTATATCCAGCAGGAAAAGGTTCAGATTGCAAAAAAATACCTCGTTCCAAGAACTAGAAAATCGATGGGCTTAAAAGCTACCCAAGTCAATCTTACAGACGATGCTCTTCGCTCGATCATCAATGGATATGCAAGAGAAGCTGGCGTGCGCAATCTAGAAGCGCAAATCAAAAAAATATTAAGAAAAATTGCCATGAAGATTGTTCGCCGGCAAGAGTTAAGTCTTAATCAAAATAAACCAAAACTTAAAGCCAAGAAAAAATCTGCCCAAAAAGAAGAAAGCGCCTTAATAGGACAAAGCGAGCCTTATGTCATTAATTCAGGCAACATCTCTGAGTATCTTGGCAAACCGATCTTTACCTCCGATCGATTCTACAAAAGAACTCCGATCGGCGTTTGCATGGGGCTTGCATGGACAGCGCTTGGAGGTGCTACCCTTTACATTGAAGCCATTAAAGTAGCTGCGGAGAAGACCGCAATGAAGCTGACTGGACAAGCAGGTCAAGTGATGAAAGAATCTTCTGAAATTGCTTGGAGCTATTTGCAACACGCAATCCACAAATACGCCCCTCTTTATACGTTTTTTGAAAAGTCACAAGTTCACATCCACATTCCGGAAGGTGCAACGCCAAAAGATGGTCCATCAGCAGGTATCACAATGGTCACAGCCCTTTTATCGCTTTTGACTAACACGCCCGTCCGAGATAATCTTGGAATGACAGGAGAGCTTACCCTAACGGGAAAAATACTGGGAATTGGGGGCGTTAAAGAAAAACTTATCGCCGCAAGACGATCGGGACTTAAAGTCCTCATCTTTCCAAAAGATAATGTAAGAGACTACGAAGAGCTGCCCGAATATGTAAAAAAGGGAATCGCCATCCATTTTGTCGAATACTACGACGAAGTGTTTAAGATTGCATTCCCAGACCTTAAGGTTTAAATTTTATGCATCTTTGGTCAAATGATTATAATAAAAAACTGATCGTTCCGGAAAATATTGCCGCAAAAGCTGATGCCATTCGTCGCTCTCAAAAAACAATTGCCACATTAAATGGATCCTTCGATCTGCTTCATGCTGGGCATTTACAAAGCATCTACGAAGCCTCACAAGTTGCTGATGTCTTAATTGTAGCGTTAAATAGCGATGCCTCAATTCAATCCTATAAAAGCAAAGATCGCCCCATTATCTCCTTGCAATATAGACTTCAGATGATGGCAGCACTTGAATTTGTCACCTACGTGACGTGGTTTCATGAAACCGACCCAAGGCGTCTTCTTGCTGAAATTAAGCCAGATGTGCATGTCAATGGAGCTGAGTATGGCCCAAATTGCATTGAAGCAGAGGTTGTAAAAAACAATGGTGGCAAGCTGCATATCGTCACCTTAGTCCCAGGCCTTTCTACTTCTGAAATCATAAAAAAAATTAAAGGGGAAATTGCATAATGCGCCTTTTAAAAACCATGCAAGACCCTGTTAAAGCGCAAAGCTTTTCCGCATTCTTAACGTCTCAAGGGATTGAAAATCAACTAGACATTATCAATGATACAACGACTGCTACACCCTCTGTAAAATGCAGACTTTGGATCATTTATGAAGATATGCAAGAAAAGGCTAGCCAGCTGCTTAATGACTTTCAAAACAATCCAAGCCATCAGGCAATTTTGCCAAAACCTCAATTACAAGATTCTCAATTACAAAGCAAAGTGCAAGGGTCATCTGAGACTTCAAGAGGCACACTGCCTGATGAGATTATCGACTCAAATGGAATAGGCGACAAAGACCTTCATCAAAAAGGTCCACGTGTTGCCAAAGCAACAGCTGGCCCTGCAATTAGCACGACGTTTTACCTTATCATTATCTGCTCTATTTTGTTCCTCATCGACACGATGACGGGGCCTAAATTAAAGCCAACTGTTAATCTCCCCATGGTACCGCAACTCTCCTCCCAATTGAAGAAGAATACCCTCTACGATTATCCGATGAGTTATGAACTTACCGATAACCTCATCAGCGTTTACGGGATCGAAAAGTTGAAAAACCCTTCGACTTTGCCAGAAGATGGTCAAATTCTTTATACTAAAATTCATAAAACTCCCATTTGGCATGGAGCATATGCCCTCATCAAAGACCACCTAAGCCATCAAAAAGCCTCTCACCATAAAAGCTATGATGAGAAGGTCATGACCACTCAATATCCCACGTTTGACAAGATAAAAGAAGGGGAAGTGTGGAGGCTCTTTACACCTGCCGTTATGCACCACGATATCTTGCACCTACTATTTAACATGCTCTGGCTAGTTGTCTTAGGGCAACAGATGGAGCAGCGCCTTGGGTCTTTGCGCTATGTGTGTTTTGCTTTTGTCATCGCTATCTTTTCAAATACGAGCCAATACCTCATGAGTGGGGGCGATTTTCTCGGGTTTTCGGGAGTAATTGCGGGTATGCTTGCCTTTATCTGGATGAGACAAAAAGTAGCCGCTTGGGAAGGATATCCTTTGCCAAGATCGACAATTAATTTTATTTTCTTTTTCATTGTCGCGATGCTCCTTGTACAAGTCATCTCATTTTTCCTTGAAGTGAGCCAAGGAATTGCTATCTCTGCAGGCATTGCCAATACAGCGCATATCTCAGGAGCAATTTTAGGAGCGCTCTTAGCCAGATCGTCTCTTTTTGCCTGGAAAATTTAAATGAAATGAAATTAAATATTATGATCTTAAAAAACATGAGTCATACATGAGCGTAAAAGATTTGACAATTCTCGGCTGTTCAAGTCAACAGCCCACCCGCCACCGCAACCAAGGGGCTTATGTTTTAAGATGGAATGGAGAAGGATTTCTCTTTGATCCAGGCGAAGGCACCCAAAGGCAATTTATTTTTGCCAATATTGCGCCAACAGTTGTCACGCGCATCTTTGTCTCTCACTTTCATGGCGATCATTGCTTAGGTCTTGGATCGATGTTAATGCGCTTAAATCTTGACAAAGTCAACCACAAGATCCACTGCTACTATCCGGCGAGTGGTAAAAAGTACTTCGATAGACTTCGCTATGGCACCATCTGTCATGAGACGATCACAGTCGTTGAGCACCCAGTCAGTCAAGCTGGGCTTGTGGAAGATGATGGAAATTTCCGCATAGAGGCGACCTTCTTAAAACACGGCGTAGATAATATCGGGTGGCGCATTACAGAACCTAACGCGCGCAAATATCGAGAAGAGGATCTTAAAGCCAAAGGAATCGAAGGGCTTAAGATCAAAGAGCTGATTCAAAAGGGTGAAGTCACAATCAATGGTCAAAAAGTGCATATCGATGAAGTCAGCTGGATTAAACAAGGGGACTCAATTGCCGTTGTGATCGATACGCTCTACTGCCAAAATGCGATCGACATCGCCAAAAATGCTAGGCTTCTTCTTTGTGAAAGCACTTATTTAGAAGAACATAGGGACTTAGCGCACGATCACATGCATTTAACTGCAAAAGAGGCTGCTACAATTGCCAAAAATGCGGGTGTTAAGCATTTGGTCTTGACCCATTTTTCCGCCCGCTATCAAAACCTTGACCTATTTGCCGCTGAAGCCAGGGAAACATTTCCCAATGTCACCATCGCAGAAGATTTTAAGGTCATTCGCATAGATTAGATCATCATCCTTTTTTAGGATAATCCTAGAAACGGCAGTTCGAGATGCTAAATTGGCATGAAGATCTTGAATTAGAATCACTTTGCAGTGGGGCGGGACATTCCCAGTGGTGAAGGACCGCCCCACTGCAAATGATTCTGGTTCAAGAGATTCATGTCAAGTTAGCGTCTCCAACTGCCGTTTTTAGGTTAAATGATCGGGGGCCTGACTCCATCCTATTACCCATATCTTTTCTATCGCTGCTGCCGCAGCTGTAATTTTATTTCGCTTCTACCCCACATTCCACGTCGCTTCGCTCCGTTTCATGCGGGGCTGCTGCACTGAAAGCGGCTGCCGCCGCTGGTCACGGCAGTGACCAAAGTGTGATAGCCCCGCATGAAACGGAGCGAAGCGACGTGGAATGTGGGGTTGCAAGTAGTTGATAATCAAGCTGCGGTAGCAGCGATAGTACACATATGGGTAATAGGATGCCTGACCCCGATTGAAAAGGCGATAATCCACATTGAGAGCTTTGGCCAATTTTTTAGCAAGCTTTGTGCCAATTGTCCGTTTTCCATGCTCCATTCTGGATAGATTATCCTGAGAAATACCACACAATTTTGCCAATTTTTTCTGGGAAAGATTTTCACGCAGACGCGATCCCCTTAAAGCCATGCCAACTTCCCCGTATTTTGCAATGTCATCTTTAGTAACCTTTCTCCAGGGAGTAGCCTCTTCCCAAGAAGACGTCTCTTTCGGCATAAAATTTTGAAAAAATTCTTTCAGTTTGTGCTTGGC
>Ga0206944_1141_pt1 | contig 12376 bp, 13 predicted proteins | sample Alteio_BWOrgHeat_4_FD_152978 | JGI IMG/M metagenome (GOLD analysis project Ga0206944, IMG submission 152978) | Enriched cells from forest soil in Barre Woods Harvard Forest LTER site, Petersham, Massachusetts, United States -... | ecosystem: Environmental > Terrestrial > Soil > Temperate forest > O... | reverse complement strand
ATGTTAAAGTCATTTTGGTACCGAACTGGTAGTGACCTGCCTGATAGCCTGTGCAAAATCATAAGCAATTTTTTCATAGTCCCAATGATTTATTAACAACTCTCGAGCATTTTTTCGCATAACGGTGAATTTGTCATAATTTGCAAGGATGTATGAAATTTTTTCTTCCAAATCTGAAAAATCGGCTTTGCATGCAACGTAATAGGTATCATTCTGATACAGGTCAGGAACAGCGCGCACAAAACTTGTATCAGGCTTTATCACAACAGCCCCACAATAAATTGCCTCATAATCTCGCCAGCACCACTCAGCCGTCCCCCACGGAGAGATCGCTATTTTTGTGTTTTTAAGTAAATTAATGAATTCATCTTTGGGAAGGTGACCCTTTTGAGAAACAATATTGTAATTTTTTATTGTCTTAAGTTTTTCAAGTAGAAGGGTTCTATGCTGCCCTTTTTCAGTAAAGTATTTGCCTACAAAAAGGATAGAGCCTGCAAAAAAAACATCTACCGAACGAGGAGAACTATAATCAATGTCATCTTTCGCAAGAGGATTTAACTTCTTGTTAAAAGCAGAGCGGTGTAAATCCCATAAAACAGTGTGTATTTTCTCTATTTCAACCGGAAAAGGTTTCTGCTGTCCAGAAGCTTGGTTTATAATTTCATAGTGATATCGCTTTGATACATTATATAGCTCCTTTGGCCTTAATGTAGTGTTCTTGAAAACGGCCTTAAGATGCGGATTTTGCATCGCTTTTCGTAGGAGCGGACGATGAATAGAAGCATTTTCCCCCTCATCTAAAATAATGTGAGGGGACTGTAATTGAAGTGATTGAATATCACCAGCTCCTCCACATACTAAGGTAATATCCTCATTGTGATCGACAAACTGAATATCGTTTTTTTCCAATAAAGGCATCATGATCTTTTTAAATGTTCTCCCAGCAGCTGGGTGGCATTGAAAAATGGTCTTAACCTTCAAAATTTCTGTCCATGATGTATGTGGAATAATCACACACAGCAAAGACATAAACATCAAAAAATAGTTCATCATAATTCTTACCTTTATAAAATTATACAAAGTCCATTTATACTGAAACATACTCATATTGAATCTGAGGAATGAATGTGCTCATGTGAGTTGCGCCCCAAATTCATATTAATCAGGACAGCGAGTGTTATCGATGAACAAAACTTGCTTTATCATTTTAGGGGCATTTCGTTGAATTCTATTAATACTGTATAAATATTCTCGACCCCGTAAATTATATGGGGGTAAAGTCATATCGATGTTACGATACCCACCAGTCAAAATATTTATATTTTTACATCTTACAACATCTGGATCGCAATCATTTGTGATTAAACAGTATTTATATTTTTTTAAATGCGATAAAAATAAAAACACATCTTCATTAGAAAGATGTTGAAGAACATCTTTACATATTAGCAAATCTGCAGCTGGTAAATCATAGGTTAATCCATCTGTGCATATAAAATTAATTGAAGAAGTAGAGTATTTAGTTATATTTTTTTCTATTACCTGCGGAACAACATCAAATCCAATATATTCGATTCCATCCCAGTCAATGAGTTTGGAAAACGTCCAGTCACCACATCCTAGATCTACAACGCTTGTGATATGATAATCCCGTAAAATATTCGTAAGAATTGTCCGATAGGATCTTGTATTTTTTTCTAAAGAACCCCAACCAGAATTCCCTTCTCCCTCTTCATCTTTTCCCCATAAACCCTTTTCGTAAAACTCTGTAAATACATCCTCTACAGTATTTTGAGTGGCTTCCATTGTCGACAAAACATTTAAAGTCGTGGCAGAAATTAAGAAGTATTTTAAATAGTTGAAAATCATATATTGTGTTCCGGTATAAATTGACTATCTCTTGTACAAGTTTGAGAGGTCTTTTTGAACAGTTTTTGAAAGTAAAGCTCTGCCTGTTGCATAAGATTTTCAAAATTGTGTTTAAATGCATTCTTCCTTCTAAGATATTCTTCCCGATTTATCTTTGCAATATGATGCAACTCTTCAACAGGAAGCTGCTTTAGTAATGAAACAGTTTCAGCAAGCGATTGCTCATCGACTTTATACATTGTCCCATAATGTTGTTTATGAGTATGACAATACTTGACGAGGCATCGTTTGTCTTTAATAAATTCATTCATAGGAGGCGCATCTGTGGTGATCACAACAGCTTGTGCGGACATTGCTTCCATTAGGTAATGACCAAAGCCTTCTGTTTTACTAGGGCATAAATGCACTCCACATTCATTTTGCAATGATAACAGCAAGTCATCGGGGAGATGTTTGTGAATAATTTCGATGCTTTTTTTATCTATAATCCCTTGCCCTTGATTTTTGCTCGTGATCAGTATCAAATTAGGCATTCCAAAATGATTTGTCCAAACGTTAAGAATTTCTTCCGTTCCTTTCCACGGACTTTTTCCTGCTACGTGAATATACTTTGAAAAATCTTTAGTGATGGTAGGTTGATATTTATCAAAACTTGTAAAGCCTAAAAAATAAACCTCTTTACAAAGAGGTGTAAAAATCCTCAGACATTCTTCCGTTTTACATATGACCAGATCAAATTTCTGAAGATCCCCAATGTTTATTCTACAAGTTTCGGGATTGGGAATCAACCAATTGAGAGCCGCTTTCGAAAATAAATCGAATTTGCAATGCGCAAGAAAGACGTTAATGTGTGCAGATGGGATCTGATCTTCTTGATCAAAACTACATAGATTAACGCAGTGTCCAGATTTCTCAAATGCATTCTTTAAAATTAAGGTGTCGGCCTCTTTTCCAGCTCCATTATATAATACATTCGAAATGATATTGATTGTTAACGGCAAAGATGTCCTTGCATTTAACAATAAAGGTGTGAATGAAATCATAAACGCGACAAACTTAATAAATTTTTTAAACATAATACACAGCCAATTCCTTTTTTATAAAATGAGAGTTTATGGGATACTTTCTTGCTTTAATTTGCCAATGTAGGTCGTAATTTTAAATACTGGAAAGGTGGAGCTGCTTTCCAAAGAGGCCTTGCCTCATCATAAGCTTGGTATAGCGGCTCATCGTCTGATCCTTGATTGTACAATTGCTTTATGGCTATGATATTCGGTTTGTTCGCATAGGATTTACCTCTTGGCCTGAATGGGGGCAAATCAAATTCCGGAATTTGTAAAAATTCCTTTATCGCAGCAATCGTTTCCATGTCCCAAAGATGTTCGTACTTGATCGCTAAAATGTTAGCCTCTGCTAAAGTGGTTGGGATGGTTTTAGTCAATAACCACTCTTTAAGGTGCTGTGCAGTCCCAAGGCCATCATAAGCTAATAGATTATCTTCTTCTGTTTGACAAGCTTTGCCAGCTAACCTTTCTAACCATATTCGATCTGTCGATTCTAGATTGGAAAAATGAATCCTTTTATATGGCCGTGTCATGGTCATATTTAAGGCAGATTCTGCCGCTTTATCCGGATTAGAAAAAACAAAAATAATTTTACCATCAAATTGGGTAGAAGGAGGCAACAAATGGGTCTTATATACATCATATTGCGGCGATGCATAATTTTTTAATTGATCAAATAGCAAAGTGCTTCCTGAACGCCCTGTACTTGCAATAACAAGTGCATTAGGGAGTGTTAATTTTTGGTCATACTCTTCCCTTGAATAGATAAAATTAGGGTCATTAACAGCTGTACTTGCATAAATTGACAATGGAATATGCAAAGAAAACAGAATTAACGCAATGCGACTCGCAAGACATCTCGATCTAATAAATGTAATCATACAATATTTAAACTCTCTTTTTTTTGTGTTTATAATTCTCTATTGTTATCTACCAAGGAAAATCGCTATACCGTGTTTTCATTAACCTAATAAGACCTGCTTCATTTGTATATATTCCGTAAAATCCTTTTTTTCGATCTTCCGTCTCGTTGTTTTCACGTTGATTGAGTTCTTTGAACAGAATAATACTTCCTAATTGTGAATTTAAAAAATGCTCGCCTGAGACTAGTGTATACCCTAACATGTGTTGAAGTATATCGCGAAAGTGAGCTGTAAAAATTGAATAAGAAGTCGCGACTAAATCATCAGATGTTGCCATAATGTGATCTAAAAGGGTTAAAAAAATTTCGTTTCTTGGGTATGTGGCAAGAACTCCTTGAAAAAGTCTTCCATAATAAGAGACAACGCCATAAAAAATATCTGTTCTTTCATGATCAAACATTTGGTGTAAAGGGACATCGGGTTTAATTTTAATGTCAAAATATACACCTCCATACACATATAAAAGGCAATATCTAAAGAGATCTGCCTTATGAGCACCTAATACAAGGGAGTTAAATCTTTTTACGACTTCTGACTTAAAATATTTGCTTAAAAAATCTATGCATGCGGTGTCGTCGTAAAATTGAATGTCATATTCAGGCGCCATTTCATCGAGTCGCTGCCAAACTTTAAGCGGAACTTTTTGATAATCTGAATATGTTAAATATAAAACGCGTGGAATTCGATGAGCATCCTTAACTTCGGGAAGAGGGGTATCGGGATTGAGCAAGGGATGCAAAGGGGCTCTTATCTCTGATGCTGCAAGAACAGGCAACTCACCTCCGTGCGCACTGATTAATAAAAAAGGGGTAAGGTAAGAGAAAAAAGAGGATAAAGAGGATAAAAATTTATTCAGCATACGGTCGTTTCGGTATATATCCACAATGAGTTCCGCAAGTTAGAAAGAAGAGCGCATTTTTAAATACATAAAAGAAGGGGCAAATTTCCAATACACTCTTGCCTCTTCATAGGCTCTATATTTAGGCTCATCGTTGGATCCTTCATTATATAAAGTTTTTAAGGCGTTGATCCGTCGATCAGACATATATGATTCGCTTCTAGGTTGGTAAGTTGGCAATTGCAACTCGCTAACCTGTAAGAATTCTTTTATAGCAGCAATTGTTTCAGGTTCCCATATATTTTCATATTTCACGGCAAGAATTTGCGCCTTTTCTAAAGGGCAAGGGATTGTTTGAATAAATAACCACTCTTTTAACTGCCTTTCACTTCCGAGAGCGTCGTATGTAAGAAGATTATCTTCGAGTAATATCCCCTTTCCAACCTTTTCTACCCACGCAAGGTCTGTTGTTTCTACATTTTTAACATGCAATGAAAACCAATCATAATGGTTTATCATTTTATTTAAAATAGATTCGGCAACCTTATCGGGATTAGAAAAAATAAAAATAATTTTGGCTTGAAAAGGGATTGTCGGAGGCAATAAATGTGTTTTACCTATACGGTACTTAGGAACAGCATAGTCTAACATTGTATCTGTCAGCATATGGCTGCCAGAGCGTCCTGGACTTGCAATCACAAGAGTGTCTGGATATTGTAGTTTTTCATGATAAATTTCTCGGTAAAGTAAAGCCTCATAATCCGCTCTACAAAGATGGTTTTCATCTTTAAAAAAGTGCTTTTCCTGGCTCACAGGTTCAGGGAGTAATTCCTCATTGGCAGCTATGTTGTCCTTTTCTTCATGAATATCATTTTGCTCTTTTTCAATAATTGCCAACAATTCATTTGTTTTCACGGTTTCTTGGCAAAATTGAACTATATTTGTATCATTGCATTCTAAATTTGCAGGTTCAGGGAGTAATTCTTCAGTTGCGGCTATGTTGTGGTTTTCTTCAAGGATATCCTTTTGTTCTTTTTCAACAATTAGCAACAATTCATTTGTTTTTTCTGTTTCTTTACACAATTGAACTATGTTTATGTCATTACATTCTAAAATTTGCGGTTGATCATTGCCAAGTAAAGATGCAAAGCAAAAACATGATAAGATGAATAAATTCTTTAACATTGGATTGTCCTGTTTTAATACCGAAAGTGTTTCAAAATTTGGGTTTTTGGCAAACTATATCCAATACTGGTCCAAAATTCAAGGGGCATTTTTCTATCATGCTAAAGTAAGGTACTTCTCGGGATGGGTTGTTGGTGGGGATCATAGGTCGGCGATTTTAAAAGGGCTTCTAGCTCTTTTTCAATTTCAGGTGTTAAAATGTGTTCGATCTCTTCAGCGCTCCTATGTACCCTTTCAGCGCCAATCCCGATGTAATCGACGAGATAGACTTCCCATAGGCGATGCAGGCGTATGATGCGGCAGGCAAAAAGATCGCCCTCCCTTGTCAAGGTATATCCAAGCGCCGTTTTTTGCACGCTCCCATTTTGTTTTAAGCGCCATAAGATAAAACGCAAATAAAAGGGGAGAATGTGTGGAAATGTCTTGCGTTTTTGAGAGTCAAGTGGAGCAATATTTTCATGATTTTGCCTCCATAAGGCCTTTAAAACATTTTCACATGTGCAGCGATATTTGAAGTGGGCTACTTTTAAGACTTTTAGGATTAAGCCTCTTTTAGGAGAGAATAGGAGCGATAATAGACAAAGCAAAGAGGCGACAATCACAATCATTGGACCTGTTGGAAATGTCAATTGCTCTTTTGGCGCTAGCATTTGATAGTAGGTCGTCAGTTCATTGGAAAGGTAGTTGCCAAAAAAACCGCTCAAAAGTCCAAAGAAAGCTGCAATCGCAAAAAGAAAAGAGAGTTTATTTGTAAATTGGCGGGCAGAAGCTGCCGGTGCGATCAACATCGCAGACATCAGAACGACTCCCACAGAGCGAATGCCGATCACAACGGCTGCGACGATTAGCAAAAATGTCAGTGCATCTATTGCGCGAGTATTTACGCCAATTCCTTTTGCAAAGGGGCGATCAAAAGCGATAGCTAAAATCTCTTTATAAAACATGATAATCACAAGAAGAACCCCTAAAGATAGGATAGCGTAGATTTTGACATGGATATCTGTCATCGTGGCCGCTTGTCCATAGAGATAGACTTGGATCTGTTGATAAAGTGTAGAGTAGGAAAACTGCACTTGACTTGCAACCGTTAGACCAATGCCAAAAAAGCTAGAAAGAACAAAGCAAAGAGCAGAATCGCTTGCCACTTTCATTTTTCTTTCAAGAAATGTGATAGCAAGAAGGCCTAAAAGGGCGCTCGCCCCTCCTCCTCCCATAATGCAAAAGGCAATAAGTAGTTCACTTTTTTCATCAAAAGAGAGAAAGCCACAAATGATAACTCCAAACACAACTCCAGGGTAGGCCGCGTGCGAGAGCGCTTCACCAAGAAGCGATTGCTTGCGCAAAAAAACCAAAGCGCCAACTAATGAAGCCGCAAAACACATTAACATCGACCCAACCGTTGGAGCAAAAAGAACTGGATCGGTAAAGTAATGCAAAAACGACATTGTCATGGTTTAAAGGTTACATCCCTGTGATCTTATTTTGCGCAAGTTTTAAGGCTTCATCGAAAAGCGCAATCTTGCCATAAGTGCGGTGCAATGTATCTTGATTAAAAACCGCTGCCACACTCCCATGCGCAATGAGTCTCATATTGAGCATGATGACCCAATCAAAATAATTTTCCACCGTATTTAAATCGTGATGGACGACGAAAACAGTTTTTCCCATATCCTTAAGGCGCCTTAATATACTCATAATGGCAGATTCTGTCGCCATATCGACACCTGCAAAGGGCTCGTCGAGGAAATAGATGTCTGCCTGCTGCACGAGGGCTCTTGCAATAAACGCCCTTTGTTGCTGCCCGCCGGAGAGCTGACTAATTTGCCTTTCAGAAAGAGCGCTTAAGCCGACAAGGTCTAGATAATGATTGACAATTTCTTTATCAGCTTTTTTTGGCCAGCGAAAAAGGCCAAGGGAGCCATATCTCCCCATCATGACAAGGTCCTTGACGATAATTGGGAAGTCCCAATCGACACTCTCTTTTTGCGGCACATACGCAAGTTGTTTTCTACTTTTGGCAAGGGGTTGCCCAAAAAACTCGCACCTGCCAGATAGTGGAGTGACAAGACCCATTGCCGTTTTAATCAATGTACTTTTGCCAGCGCCATTTGGGCCGATGATCCCGACGATTTTCCCCTTTGGAATGGATAAATTAATGTCCCAAAGGACTGGGGTCCTATCGTAGTTGACAGTGAGATCTATAATTTTTAAAGCCGGTATTGACTCTTTTTCTTTTGTAGGTGTCGTCATTATTGCATATTGAGATGTGAAGCAATCGTCTTTGCATTATGGGTAATCATTTTAATGTAGGTATCTCCTTCTGAACCGAGTTTACCCATGGCATCGGCATAAAGGTAGGCATCTGAAATAGTCACACGCAAGCCCTGCTTTTGAGCAGCATCGACGATTTTGCGAATGGAGTCTTTATTGACATTGGATTCTGGAAACAAGACATGGATCTCATGTTTTTTTAAATGATCGATAATGGCTTGGATGTTTGCTGTGCTGATTTGGCTATCTGGGGCAAGACCCTCTGGCGCCATAAAGCGCTGCACCCACTCTTCATTGGTCTCATTACTTTCTGCAAGGTAGGACCTTGTAAAGTAATTAAAAGCATCATGGCTTGTGATAAGAAATCTTTTATTTGGAGGAATTGCGTGTAAAATGGCTCTGATATTTTTATCTACGTCCTCAAGTATTGCAATCAATTGATTTCCATTTTTTTCATACTCTTGCGCATGGTTTGGGTCCTTTTCGCTTAAAGCCTTTACAATAATCGGAATCGTTTTCATCCAAATGGCGGCATCCATCCAAATGTGAGGGTCAAGCTGCCCTTTGTGATAAAGAAGTAATTGCTTATTTTCTTCCATTATCAGATTGCCAAGAAGAGTTGCTTTTTTGCTTTTGGAAAGATAAGCGTGTAAGCTTGGGCCATGTTCTAAGCCAAGGCCATTTGCAAAAATTAGATCGGCATAAGCAAATTTTTCATCATCGCCTTTGACGAGTTGATAACTATGAGGGTTGAGATCTCCTTTAATAAGGACTGCTGAATCGATGTGTTCTTTACCTATTTGTTTGACTAAGTCATCGATCATGGCAATAGTAGAGAGCACTTTGACTTTGCCATTTGGATTCATCCAAGCTTTTAGTTTGACGCCGTTATCATTGGACGTATTGCAAGAAGCTGTAATAAGGAGCAAAAGTGAGAAAAAAACGCTCTTCATCAATTGACCAGGTTTTGGAGTTGTCTTAGCAAGAAATAACTGTAAATGCCGTTGGAGCAGCCAAAGGTAAATTTAATTTGCAAGGCATACCTTCCAACGCTTTTAATCGATATTGCTCTTACGTCTTTATTTTCCATGTTTTTTGGGGGAGTTTCTTTACATTTAGCACAGGGGCAATGGGTTTGCAAAGCTTTAAGATTGTAGTCGCAAGTTTTCTCATCGCTCCACTGGATCGTAAATGTATGATTGTCTTTTTGCTCAATAGAAAGGATAAAAAGAGGAGATTCGTTCATGTCATTTCCTTTTATGGCATCTCTTTCCAGGTGAGATTAAACGAGGTTAAAGCTTTTTTTGAAAAGCGCCTTAAAGCGCTTGTATGAGCCACAAAATTTTTGGCCATCTCATCAAAAGCTAAAGCTGCGGGCGATAAGCAATTGGCATCTAAATAAAGCGATACGCCTTTATCTCCGGCAGATGAGATCTCAGGATCAATTGGGATCATCCCTAAGAATGGAGCTCCGACTTCTTTAGCCAATTTTATTCCCCCATCTTTTCCAAAGAGATAAATTTTTTCACTATTTGTATTTTGTTGATAATAACTCATATTTTCTACAATACCAAGAATTGGGACATGCACATTTTCAAATAGATGAATTGCTTTTCGCACATCTAATAAGGCGACCTCTTGTGGCGTTGTGACAATGAGAGCCGAAGAAATAGAGGCTTGTTGACATAGGGTAAGTTGAATATCTCCAGTTCCTGGAGGGAAATCAATTAAAAGATAATCTAAATATCCCCAATCGATTTGGTTTAAAAACTGTCCGATTACTTTAGTGGCAATAGGCGCTCTAACGGCAACAGCTTCTTTTTCCTCTCTAAAGTAGGCAATTGAAATGATTTTGATCCCTTGACAGACGGCTGGTTTAATTTTATCTTTGTCTTGGATGGGCATTTGGTCTTCAGGCATCATTTTGCGAATGGAAGGCCCGTAAATATCGGCATCTAAAACGCCAACAGAATATCCTGCGCGTTTTAAGGCAAAGGCGAGTTGCGCTGTGGTAGATGACTTCCCAACCCCCCCCTTACCTGCTGCAATGGCCACAATTTGTTGAATAGAGGGGGGAGGCGTTTTTTCTAACTTTTGAAACATTTTTAGGGGCATCAATTATCCTCTCATTATGCTCTCTAAACATTAGATCAATAGTGTGTTATTAGCAAGCGTTTTTGTTCTGCTAGTCAAAAATAATTCTTGCAAATAATATGCGAAATTTATTACTCTCAGTCTTTATCGAAAGCAATGTTGCATATAACAAATTTGCATATAACAGAATTTGCTCGACAAATATACTAAAGGAAAAAACAAAACAAAAAGGAAGGTCAATATGGCTAGTTTAAAAGAAGATACAAAGACGATTGATAGTTTAATCAGCGCCGCTGCAAAGAAAGTCAGCGCCAAAAAGGAAAACGATATCTGTCGTTATATCCCGGTTCCAACGGGGGGATATATCCACCATTTTACGATGCGTAAAATGAAGACAGAAGCTCCTGAAGAGCTTCACGCCCTTGTCACTAAGCACATCATTAATGTGCCAGCACCGACAAAGGTAACTCCCAAGAGAAGAGCTGCAAGAGGCTCACGCAAGCGCCGCGATCAATTTGTATTTACAAAGTTTGACATTGAGAAAATGCTCAACATGGCACGTATTGCGGGTGATAAGGAAATGATTCGCAAACTTACCCCTAAAAAAGATTTGCGCACAGTTAAACGCGAGCTCATCTCTTCGATCCGTCATGGGAAAGTTGATCAAGACCTTTGGCAGTTTTACTGTGAAGTGGTCGCATGCATGCAAGCAATCTCTGCAGGAGCGACAACCCCCTGCTAAGCAAACATTTCAGATACTCACGAGCACATATCCTTTAAGTGCGATATGCGTTCGTGGTGTCTGAATAATTTAGCATATGTATGAAAGAGCTTCCATTTGTTCCACTGAGGGGATTTTCCTCTTCTCGCGTCCAAACAATACTGCCCCAATTTCTTCCATCAGGAAAGCCTCCTCCCTCGGTAAAAGTGAGGGTATTTCTTGAAGATGGGGATTTTCAAGACATTTACATTTCGACCCCCCCCCTTTGGCAAGCAACCGATAAAACTGTCATCTTATTACATGGCTTAGCGGGTCGCTATGATTCTCCTTCTCTTGTGCGTCTTAGCAAAGTGTTATACGAAGCTCATCATCGCATTGTTCGGGTGAGTATGAGAGGCGCAAGTAGTGATGCCAAGCCTGCAAAACGCCCCTATCATGGGGGATTAACTGGCGATATCTTAACGGTACTAAAGCAGCTAAAGAAAAAGATGCCTTTCTCTCCTTTAATCTTAATCGGCTTTTCGATGGGTGGGAATTTGGCTTTAAAGTTGCTTGCAGAGCTTGGCATTCATTCATTACTCGATCTAACCATCGCCATTTGCCCGCCTATTGACCTTGCAAGTGCGTCTAGCTTAATTTCTGAGCGCGGCAACAGATTTTACAATCGCTATTATGTAAAAGAGTTGCAAAAGCAAAGTCAGGCATGGACACTTGGTAGAACTTTTAATACAATTTATGAGTACGATAGCATTGTGACAGCCCCACAGTGGGGTTTTCGCGATGCAGAAGATTACTATAGGCAATCGAGTAGTTTGCCTGTTTTATCTCAAATTCGGCGCCCATGTTTTCTGATCTTTTCAGAAGATGACCCGTTTATTGATTACAACCTCATTACAAGGGCATCGCTTTCCCCACAAGTTGAGATATGGCTATCCAAAAAAGGGGGGCATATGGGCTTTTTGGGCTGGACGCAAGACTATCGCAGCATTTTCTGGTTGAATGAGCTTTTATTAAAATGGGTAAATTTGTAGTCTTTGGATAATGTGCTTTTTATTGTCATAAATGAAAATGGCTTTACCTTTTCCTCTCTACTTAGGAGATTGCGCGTGAAAAAATTAACTATATGCTGGGCGGTATTCGTCTTTTCGTTGTTTTCAATGGCTTCATCTTCAGAAATAATAGACTTCTTTCGAAACTAAAATCCCGTGCCTCTGCCTGCATCCTATTACCCATATCTTTTCTATCGCTGCTGCCGCAGCTCTAATTTTATTTCGCTTCTACCCCACATTCCACGTCGCTTCGCTCCGTTTCATGCGGGGCTGCTGCACTGAAAGCGGCTGCCGCCGCTGGTCACGGTAGTGACCAAAGTGTGATAGCCCCGCATGAAACGGAGCGAAGCGACGTGGAATGT
>Ga0206944_1140_pt1 | contig 12434 bp, 12 predicted proteins | sample Alteio_BWOrgHeat_4_FD_152978 | JGI IMG/M metagenome (GOLD analysis project Ga0206944, IMG submission 152978) | Enriched cells from forest soil in Barre Woods Harvard Forest LTER site, Petersham, Massachusetts, United States -... | ecosystem: Environmental > Terrestrial > Soil > Temperate forest > O... | reverse complement strand
GCCTGAGCCATTAGCATCACGAGATCGGTTGGCTTGCGAACTTGAGGTGAGAGCACCGGAGGAGCGCTTGCCGTTACGGCCCCTGCCGCCGCCACATGCTCAGCTGGTGCCACCCCGCCTGCGGTCATCTCCGCAGACGACGCCTCGCGATGCGCAGTCGGCAATACCAAGTCCCGCGCGATCGCTACAGTACCGTCCGACACCACCGGAGCGGGCAGGGCCACCGTGTCATCGCGTAGCTGATCATCGGCAAGATTAGCGATTCCCTCGAAGGTCAAAGCCTGCGCTTCCCGCCAGTTGAAAGGCGTTTGATCAAGACAGAAGAGCTTGCGTACGGTGGCTACAATGGAGCAGTGATCGAACTGCTGCCGCAGAATCGTTCCGGCCTGGATTCGCGGCGAGACAAAGACAGCTGGCACCCGCACGCCCAGGCGGTCAAACCGAAACCCAAAATCCTTGGTTGGAGGAATGTCGGGATATTGCGGATCGCGCGTGAGCGTGGGAGGTATCACGTGATCGAACAGTCCCCCATGCTCGTCATAGACAATCAAAAGCAGCGTATCGTTCCAACTTGGACTGCTGCGTACGGCCTGGTACACCTCGGCAATGAGGGCCTCCCCCCTATCCACAGCGAAATCGGGGTGCTGGCTGTTAGCCAACCTACCGCGATTGATGTCATCATCGTAAACGGGCTCGATAAACGTATATTCAGGCAGGAGATTGTCCTTACAGTCGTCCTTAAACCTGTCGTAATCGAAGAACTTGCCCTGCTGATGCGCGAGATATATATTCGCCATCAGGATAGAGGCACCCGGCGTGTAAATGCGGTATGTGGCGTCGTTGTTCGGATCGTCAATGACCTGAAAAATGGTCTTCGCCGTCGCCGGAGCGAGGACCGCATCCTGCGTGAGCGAATCGCCGGAAGTCGCCGCGTGCGCAAAAAGCCGGTTGGGAATGGTGGATCCGGGAACGGAGGCGAACCAATGGTCGGACACCGCGTACTGCCGGGCGAGCGTGGAAAGCACGGGCAGAGTACCCGCGTGGAAGCATTTCATTATGTTTGCGCCGTGCGCTGCATTCCCGCTGTGGGTGGCATAGTTCTGAACAAACCCCTGCATCCCCGCTTGACCCGTGTCCGTGCCGTTCGGATTACCGAATATCTGGACATTAACATCCGGAAACTCATGCGCTGGGTCAGGATTGAGATCATTAATGGAACGCGCGTTGGGGCTGACCTGAATCGCAGGGCCACCATCGGCAGAGGGGTTTGTTTCGTCGCCATCGAGACCTTCGATAGGATAAACAGCGCTCTTCATATAACCGAGCATGTGGTCGAAGGATCGGTTTTCCATCATCAGCACCACAAGATGCTTAAATGGGCTTGCCATGTAATCTCCTTGCAATTCTTAAAGAATGAGCGGGAAGTAGGGCTGTTTCATGCGCACCTTCCACACAATAAGAACACATTGATCTATTGATCTAAAGTGCTGAATCGTACGCGTACGATGGAGCGCCTACTCAAACCTCAACAATCTTGTACGGTGGATTAAATTCGGGTATCCCAGCATGTTGCCCCGCGATCCACCTTAAAACATAAACCGTTTCAGGGTTGCTCAACCCCCCGGTGAACTTATTGGGGACAACTTCCAACAGGCCATGCGCACCTAGATCCTTGTAGTAATCAATGTCGGGCTCGACGACAATGCATTCAGTGTCGCCGATTTTCTTTGTTGTTCCTTCATGGAATGTAAGTTGCACATTTGCCTCTCCAAATTGGACCTGTTTCCAACTCGCTGTCGCGCCAGGATGAAAAAAACCGCTTCCAAACTCAGGAGCGAAGAGTCCCAGACGAGCAGCGGATTTCACCTCATCCATCAGCTTTGGATCGGTATAGGCAAAGAAGCGATCTTGAGCTAAGCTGTCGTCCCATATTATTTCCTTAATGTAGGAGAGCGGTGTCCCGGAGGACAGATGTATCTGACTCATTGCTGTGGTGATGTTCAGAAGCGCAGCAACCCTCACCGACATTCAACGTGCGGCCCGCTTTTTCTTTCTGCAAAAAAACTGTTATGGAGGACTGGTCAGACGGCGCAATTTCTGTGTCTCGGTGCAGGACAACTCCAATTACAACCCGGAAGCTCTCTCGAGTGCCCTCCGGGTGAGCCAAGACCCGGAGATATGATCGTTGAACTGATTGATGGAACGGGACTGTCAGTCCGGAAGGATGTCAGTCGGGTTTATGGACATTGGAAGTGGGACTACAGCGACGTCCCACGCAGCGTTTGGGATTCTGCTGTCCCGATCATCGAGAGGCGCATGAGGTATCTCTCCAAGACCGGCGTGATACGTGCCGGAGGGTGCGGTGGTTTCACCTCCGAAGCGGAACTCGGCATGTAACCGATAGCCAAGGAGCATCGCAACAGCTCTGACACGGTAGGCTCATTCGCGTTCGTCTCGTCAGGCTCAAATTGAATGACCCGCGAGGAACAGCTGATATACAAAGGGGCGGTTGGTTCTTTAAAAATTGTCCAATTGAAGCAAGCAGGACTGTGCCACCGTAAATTAATCTGTTGGCGATCAAAAGAAGAACCGAAAAGAAGCGTAAATAAAAACCCAATCGCTCAACTCTCTAGCGATTCAATGGTGTACATCTCGTTCGAAAGCGTGATCAAAAGTTTGTTCTCCTTCAGGCGAACGAACTTTAATCTCTAATGCGCTAATCTTGTCGAAACGGAAGCCGATTGTAAGGATGACTGTTTCATTCGGATTCAAGAAGTCGCATCGCATCATTACATTGGAAAATCCTATGAATGGTGTGCGCGTTGGATCGACACCCTGGCACTTTGGATCGAAAGCGGCCCACGGCGTTTCCTCATCACTCTGATCCGTTGGAACTATCATTCCGCGCACCTCAACGCTCTTAAGACTCTTGCTCCAAGTATTCTTGATGCTCACTTGGGCGATGTGCACGACCGATTTGCCATCGCTATCGTATGTCGCGCTGCCTGCCTTCGCCTCAAGAAATGATTGCTCCACAGAAACTGCAACTGCTGGCGGATCAAAAATACCCGTCAGCCACACATAAGTTGCGCCAACGACGATCGCAACAATGGAGCCAACTATGGACCAAGCGAGCTTTCGACTAGGCGTTTCCTTCGAATCTTCGGGCATGTGAATGCTCTATTCAATATGAATTTTAGAATTATCCCAATTCGCGCCGCCCTAAAGAATACGCATGGGGCAAGTAAAATTAAAAAGTTCTTATAAAAACAGAGCACCTACTGGTACTCTGTTTTTTGCTCACCTACCCTGCCTAATAATCCGCAGAATTGCTTGTAACATATTACTAGCAAATAATTTAGCTTCTTTGGGTGAGTAGCGTAGCTTTTTCATCGCTGCTTCATAGAGATAGAGTCTCGCTTGCTCACGAGCGCGGCGAGCCGGATGAATGGATTTCATGCCCTTCCTCCTTTCATAGGGCACTCTAACATTTTACATACACTTTTTTAAGACAGGGTCAAGGTGCAGTAATTTCTAAACCGGGGAAAGGTGTACATTAGGTATTTCAAAGCAAAATCAACAGGAAATTCTTGCAAGTGATATTGACTGGATTAAAATAACATTCTCCTATAGGTCATCTTAAATTCCAAAAGACCATGCGACGAGTCTTCACTTTCGTAATTGATCAGGCGCTCTATTTTGTGGCAGGGGGCTTTGTGATATGCGCCTGTCTCGTCGTTGTGCTAGTGATGTGGGACAAAGCCTCGCTTGGCACGGCTATGGAGAATGCATTTTCCATACTCATGACATTGGAGTCACCAAAAACGGTACTTCCAAAATCGCTAATTGGCATTAAACTCTTGGGCTGGATTGTAGCTTTTAGTGGATGGTTGATGATTCCGTTATTGGTGAGTGCTGTAATTTCACACGTTGCAACGGAGACCCTGCAGGAAAGGCAATCTAGAGCTATCAAGACTCTGCGGGACAGTCGATACCGAGCGATTTTTCGTGAAATGGGTCGCGCTCGAAACCTTCAAGGGGTGGAATTGGAACTATTTGTTGAGCGAATGATGGAGGTAAAGAGCAGCTCTTTTAAACCCCCATCCCAAGCATGATTAAAAGTAAATTATCGATTGAGGAGCAAAAGTGAAAACGTCAAGATCCGACCAACTAGAAGCAATTAAAGACGATTATGCGATTGATCACCTTATCGTCGAAGAGGCTGACTTCTGCGGAACTATTGTGAAAATATCAGAAGTAAAGAGCGACTGGGATGAGGCTGCAAAAAAGATTCAACAGGAGATCGAAAGCCGACGAGGAATAAAAGAACTCGGAAAGTACAAACCAAAGAGTGAACGACGAGATCGAGACCAAGATCGGAAAAGAGAAAGTGGAGGATAGCCAATGGCCAGAGAACATCTCGCTTTGGAATCTAGATCGAAGCTCAAAGGGCGGCTGCTCGATTTTGTTCGGGCGACAGGCGTTAATCTCAATCCGTCAGAGATGGCTGAGTTGGCCAATGAATATCATGCTATGGTCACTGGCTGGATAAAGCAAGCTCCTGAAAAACGGCAATCATTTCTGGAGGAAGAGACTAAGCGTATCGTCAAGAAATTCACATCGGAAAAAGTGTATTCCTTTAGTACAGTTGGACATATTAATAAATCTCCTGATGATGAAGCCGCAGTCCGGCGGTATGCATCAATATTTCTTCACCGAGTCGATGCGAAGATCGAAGAGCCTTTAGCGCCGCCTAGATCACGGAGCGAATCAAGAAGTTCTTTAGTGCAGCTGAATTCAATCGAGCGCCAAGGCCGCAGCTATAGGATAAAAGCAAACATCACAATCCACCGTTCGACCCCCATACAGCTTGTAAGACGGGCTTTGGCTCGCGCCAGGCGGAAAGGAGATTTAAAAATCGAAGAGGTGAGGCCTGAAGGCCTAGTTCACGAAGAAATGGCCGCTTAGGCCTGCCGCTTTTACCTCACCCCCGGAACTTGCTCCGAGTCCAGCGCCACAAATAACAACATTCACTGCCAACTGCTCAATCAGAAGACCTCCGTCTGATTTCAAGCGATCTAAGAATGCCCGACAAGGAATGTACCGGTGGGTATAATTGCGTTGCTGTCTAAAGATCGCACATAAGTCAGTGAACACTCAGATGCACGCAGCTTCGCCGCACGAGAATCCGACACCACCTAAGAACCGGTCATGGCTCCGAAATCTCCTGTTCGGTCTGGCGTGCTCCGTAGCCATCCAGATTATTTACGAGGGATTTTGGTGGAAAATTCTAATCATCGTTGTTTTGCTCGGTGGGGTCATTGTCATGCTGCGGAGGCGGGACCGGATTATGTCAGCGTTGCCGTGGTTCTTGCTTGTGGCAAGCTTCATGCTGTTCGAGGAATATGTTGGACACTACTCTCTCTTCCTCGATATCACCGTGTTCGTTGTGGTGATGGGAATTGTCAAGGGTGTTTCATTGTTGGGCTCCGAGCGTGAGGCAAATAAGCACGCTTTTAGCTTTCGTATCCGGGATCTGGTTTGGGTTTGGCTATTGTTCTGGATATTTGCGTCGATTTCAGATCGTGTTCTACTTCGAGCGCCTCTTCCACTGAAGGGCTGGCGAAACGCTCCCCATGCTCCAAAGCTCAATATTGGCCTCGCGCTGTCCGGGGGAGGTTATCGGGCTGCGCTTTTTCATGCTGGCGTACTGAGCATTCTGGAACGTGAGCATGTAGGTGTAACGCGACTGAGTGCCGTCTCTGGGGGGGCGATCATAGGCTCCTTCTACGCCTTTGGAGGCAGCCCAGAGCAATTCTTGATGCTAGTGCAGCAAGGGCGCTTTAATCTACGGCGTGAAATGTTCGACTTGCCAAACGGATTATTGCTGGTCGGCTCAGCGCGGATTTCGGGAGTGCCATATAGGATTTTGCCCTTCGGGCAGTTCACCCGTACGAACGCTCAGGCGCGGATGTTAGATCGCCAGTTCCTGAATTATAGATTCATTGACGACGAGCACGGGGGCGATCAAGTGCAACTCATGATCTGTGTTACGGATATCTCGAAACAGGAGATGATAGGTGTTACGGCAGAAGGGTTTGTAATTAAGCCGATAATTCCTGCCGTCGACAGACTACACGTTGTAAACCCTTCACATCCAGAGAACCGTAATCCATATGCTGCCTACTTCACTTCCTTGGACCAGGATTCGGCGGCGCGTTGGCCATTGACAGTTTCGAAGGTAGTGGCCGCCTCGACCGCATTCCCAGGAGCATTGCGTGCTTTGCCCCTGCTTGACGACTCTGGGGTGAAAGCCGGCAGTCCAACCTGGTGGTGGCGATACAACGAGGATCTACCGGAGGACCTGAACCTCATCCGCCGATTACTGGCCGACGGTGGGATTGGTGACAACACGGGGTTAGCACTATTGAAAGATGCGCATCAACTATCGACGATCGCAAACAGAGAACGTGGGAAGACCAAGTGCGACCCATACGCCGTCAACGAGAGCAAATCTCCGCAATGCTGGGCGCTGAAAGACTGGGAGTCATCACTATTCATTGCTTCTGACGGCTCGGCAGTTACACCTACACCCAGTTACACCCAGGACACCAGCGCTCTCAATGAAGTAACCTCGGCTATCGACGTTGCGACAGGAAGCAGCGGAGCCGCGTCAGAAGCGCCCAGCGGTGACTCAGCCATTCCGGATACTGTACTCATCACTCCGCGCGCGATACTGGCATTGCCGTATTGGCCAAGAAAGACGAATGACACTGACATTGTGGATTTTCCCATCGAGCGCCCCCCTCCGCCGGGATGTATTTTTAGGAATTTTGCGGTCCTTTTGGAGACCTATATCCCTCCCGGATATTGCGAGGTTCGCGGAGTTTCGATGACGAGACTTAATGACGCGGCGCTTCGATTCATTATTGCAAACATGCCCTCCAATACCCGATCGCAAGCCGAACAGTATCTGCGGGATCTCGAAAGTCGCGGAGCTTACGACAGAGGAACATGGCGGTTAGATAGTTGGCCAGAAGACTCGACGCAGCTTCGCTTATATCTTCTTGTTAAAAAAGAGTTGTGGCGTTGCTTAGCAGCATTTTTGCAGCTTTCAACTCTCAACGACCACCCAACCCGCGAATCTGCACAAAGAGCGTTTCGACTCGGCCAATATCTAACTCTGATTAATCTTCCCGCTATCAAGAGCGAAATCGACAAACTGTCGACGTCGAGTCCATCCTCTCCTTCCTTGCGATAGACTCGATGGTTCTTCTGCAGAACGTAACTTTCAGCTGTCGCAATTCGTCATTTGTGTGCGTCTACACTTTGTCTCAATAGAGCTTTCACTTCAGATGCGCATCCGGTATCGGCCTCCGACTTCCATAAAGAACAATAAATTCCAGTTAAACTCTCCACAAGTTTCAACACCCACAAAATCTTCGATGTGAATCTGAACGGCCGGCGGCTCACAAAGGATTTAATATCCGACTGTCTCCGTGATACACGAACCGGGCTCCGCCGCACTCCAAAACACCAAAATTATGATCTGCTGTGATTTAAATAGTTTCCACAAAGAGAGCACTCCGCCTCATCTGCTATAGCAGTGGAGTATGGCGTAACGCGCGAGCACACACGGCAATCATGCCAATCGGGTCGCGACCCGCACTCTGGAAGTGCTTAAAGCGCATTCACCACTTCAACAGGATTCGACACCCGGGTCCCGAACCAGCCCAACAAAGAAATAACCCTTGTTCAAATATGCTGCCTTGGCGGGTCATAGGAACGATTCGATGAGATGCGAACGCTTAGTCCACCGACTTGTGCAGGGATGCCAAACCAATAATAATTGCCCGAATAACTTCGTTAGAAGGTATCTCAATGCGTTGGAGAAACCCGCCGTGAATCAGCCCCCGAATGCCCTCCAAAAGAGAACTATTGATCGCATTGGCATCTGATGTAGGAATACCTTGTTCATCTTCAAAAAACTCTCGAATTTCGTACAACGCGAAGAATAAAGCATATGCGTCCACAGAATCCGGGTAGCGTTTTCTGAGTAGACCCGCTTGTTCCAGTAGAGTAACGCTTAGGTCTCCTGTAACCGCATTCACATCTGCTGCATTGAGCATCTTTTCCTGTTTCATATTTATCAAAGTTTAGGAACCACCTCGCTAATTCTACCCCGCTGATCTTGTGAATCCGCAAGGAACATAGTATCATTCGCCAGAATTTCGAGAGGGTTCATTTTACGATTCAAGATGTTGAATATAACGTTTGGCAGAACGCAGCACTATTTCCTTCGCTGCCGATGAGATGATTGGGCGGTCGCCTCCACCGCCATACATCGGGCCGCCGTAAATCCGATCAAATTTCAATCGGGCAACTATGGATACAATCTTTTGCACTGCTCGCTTGCTAAGCGGAATTAGATTCGGGTAGCTGTACATAAAACTTACCCAGCGGCGATCCTCAACCGGAAGAATCGTGTCACTCGTAAAGAGCGCCCCTTTTCCATCAGCTCCGTCTGCCCAGTGCAGAATGCAACTGCCGGGGAAGTGACCACCGGTCCTGATTATCGTCACGGATGGGTTAAGTTGCAGTTCTTCGCCATCCCAAAGCTCAATTACCCGATCCCATCTGGGAATCCAAGGCTGATTCTCCTTGTGCACATAAATGGGAACGCAACCGTTTCTGCAACTCCACTCCACCATGCTACCAAAAAAATGCGGGTGAGAGATTACGATTGCCGCCAAATCACCGCGAAGTGCAATATTACGCAGAGTTTGGGTATCGATGAAACCCAGGCAATCCCAAAGGATGCACCCATACCCAGTCTCGAGCAGGAACACTTCCTGACCGATACCGAACAGGGGTAAAGTATGAATGCCGGTTACTCCGCCCCCAAGCGGGGTAAAGACATTTTCGAACATTCCATCCATCTCGGCGAGATTGGTCCAGCGTTGCGTCTTGTGGCTGATTGATTCGCGCTCGTCAGCGCAAATCAAACAGGGTGCAATTGGATGCTCAGCAGACTGACGCTGCACCCCACAGTTGAAACATATCCATTGTTCGCTCTTGATCACGAAGACCGCATCGCAACCATGATTTCGTTGAACCGATCCAGGCTATTCAAGGTTCCCAGCGAGTATGTAGCTTTATTGAGCACCATGGATTGCGACGGTCCACGATAACAAACGCAAGTGTGGCGAGCTAATGAGAGAACATACACGCCTTTTGCCTGTGCGTGCGTCATCAAATCCTCTGACAATTCTTTCACCAGGAGTTCCTGGAGCTGAAATCGGCGCGCTCTACAATCGACCAGACGCGGAATCTTTCCTATTCCGACGATATGAGCACCAGGTTCATACACGATGTCTACAGAGCCAAAGAACGGCAAAAAGTGGTGCGCACAGAACGAAAGGAATGGTATTTGGATGGCCGCAACCAGACCATGGTGTCCTTCAGCAGGCACTTCAATGGCCATCTTCAGAACTTCTACTGGATTGGATGCATAGCCGGAAAGCATTTCACGAAAAGCCCGGGAAATCCTGCCCGGGTTTTCCGGTAAGGCTGCTTCAAGCGTTTGTGCGGCTTCGGGCAGGTCTGGCGTGATAGTGCGGAGCCAGCCGAGCAGAGCCCGGTCGCTTGCTTCATCGAGTTCGACGAACGTGCCGAACTCTTCTGCCTTATACGAGTTACGGTGGTTGGCACCTTTTATTTGCATAGATCTAATCCGTATGGGATATCTGCCGCACGATAAACATATCTACGAGTGTCTGTAGAATGCCTTCGCTTGCGGCTGCCAAATATCAAATACTACCTGCGCCTGTGATCGCATTACGCAAACGAGCGGGATGTCCCGGGAAATAGGTGAAAGCTTTAAGGCCTGATACATGGGAGCGTCATCAAAGCCGGCCTCGGCCGCATCGCTCCGCGTGCATCCGTAAAAAACACGGCGGGGTTTAGCCCAGAAAAGAGCTCCCTGGCACATCAGGCATGGCTCGCAGGTCGTATAGATGTCGCAATCAGCGAGTTCTCTTGAGCCCAAAACACTACAGGCATTGCGGATCGCGATCATTTCAGCATGCGCCGTCGGATCTGTCGACGTGGGTACAAGATTTGTGCCTTCGGCGATGATACGACCGTTCTTCACAACCAGGGCGGCAAACGGGCCGCCTGTGCTGCTCGAAACCGCTTCAACCGCAAGTTCAATTGCGCGCGCCATGAATGCCGGGTGCATTTCATCGCCAGTTAGATGCATGTCGGTATGCTCCGTGTTAATTCTTAATACTACACTCACTTTGGCGTGCTGAAAAAATGCAAAAAATAAGTTCTTCGGCTCCTCAATGGTTAGCTTAAAATATTGGCCGCATCAATCTTACGAAAGAACGCGGGGCCTGAAGGAAGCGATGAAAGATATACTAGGAACTCCGCATGAAGGCGCGACAAAATTTCAGACCTTTTTGGCAAAATGGAATGAGCTCTCTCTTTTCGAGAAGATAATTAGGGGTTGCGCAACCCTTGTCACAATAGTTGCAGTACCGGTTTTTGGGGCAGTCGTGGGTTCTTTCTGGTGGGAACACATTAAAACGCACGATTGGAGACTTTACCCAACATGGCTGATCATCTTGACTGGTATAGGCCTATTGGCTACTTCTTTTATGTCCGCCATTGTGGGTGAAACAATAATCAAGGCCAGAAACGGCGCTTCTCGATTCCGGGCTGATATGTTAAGGGATCTGGAAGGTCAAGAACAACGTCTGACTCAGAGAATCATCGAATATCTTAACTGGCAACCGGAACTTAGCATTGAAGGTATTGACATGCCCGAAGAATTGATGGAGGGGCGCGAGTACACGGTATGGCTGACCCCAAATTTTGTGCCGCATCTATTCTTCTCAGCAGGACAACTTAAACCCGATCCTACTTTTGAACGACTTAACTGCAACATACAGATGTCTCTGAAAGAAGGTTTACGAGACGCACCGTTCACTGTAACAGTTGATCCAAGTGTGATGTCGCTAAATGTAAAGTCTGCTGAGCGCAACGAATTCAAATTGACGGTAAGCGCTTTGAATGAACTTGAGTTCGGCAACTACGACGCAGACAAATCAAAGAAATTTACGCTTTCGCTTATTGTCCAGATTGCTGAAACACATCCGCACCGACCACCGATCAAGTCTCAAGTCGCAATTCACCGCATGCTGAGAACCGTCTGCATTAAGCTAGAGGACGTACAGTCATTGCTTGAGGGTTTGTGCCTGAATGATTATATTAAGCGGCTCCCACCTCAAGCTGAAGCTGATCCTGTATACGCGATCGGTCGCAAGCGCCCGTATTATGCTTCCAATCTTCAGTTAGTCACTTTGCCATCCCAGGGGTTGCTTCGGGAAAAACTCTTCAGATCTGCGGCCCGACGATTGGCGCAGTTTGACCCACTTGCGTGGGCGTCCGGGGCGTTTGAGTTTCAAACATATGACTCTTTGTCTCAAGATCAGCCAATCTTGAACCCCCAGGAAATGACAGCGACCTTATGCAATGAAATCAAAGCTCTGATGCCAAAACATTCATCCCGTCAAGCTGCTTTGCGCAGAACGATTGTGGTCGCGATTCATGAGACACAGAAAGCCGTTGCCTATTGCGAAGATAACGGTCTTACATTATTCAGCCTTATTGGTTGTGACTCTTCGTCGAAGGAAAAATTGTGCCTGTTCGATATTTCGTGTTCTCGCAAGGAACTTTCCAGCCCAAGCCACATGGCATCATTTTCCACTCTTTCTGAACTGGCTTTGAGGCGTGCAGCTCGAGCAAAGGCAGCAGATCCTGTTAATACTGGGACACACCATCCGCCACCAGCTCGGCGTGCAACGGAACCATTCTCGATCGCCGCGAGTGCGCAGAAAAAATTGCAGAATCTGGCGGGCCTACGTCAAGAGATTCATAAGCTCGCCGATACTCCGCTGGGTGCCCACTCCGAGGCCTTGCCCATAATCAGACCCAAAGGTTGTTTCCTTATTGCAACCAACAAACTTTCCGATACGTGGGTGAGCCTGCCATCGCTCGCTCGAAACCTGTCGGGTTCAAAAGATGTATTAGACGCTTTCATATGGTTGATAATTCGAGCTTACAATGTAAAAAATTGTCAGATTTTCAACGCGTGCGTCAGCGATACTGTATTGAGCGATAGGCGCATGGCTCAGCTGTTTTCGATGGGATCTAAGGTGGATTCAGAAACCGACCTGCAAGTAAAAGGATTCCGTTTTGAGAATGAGCATGACCCCAGCCCCATGCAGTTTCAATTACCGAACATGGATGTAGATTGTATCTGCCTTATAACCGCGCTCGACCACGATGTTGCCGCCTATGCTTTAGCGTTTCAGAAAATTTTTGAGGGTGCCCAGAACTCTCAGAACATGATCGCCGTGCTGATTCCG
>Ga0206944_1139_pt1 | contig 12479 bp, 8 predicted proteins | sample Alteio_BWOrgHeat_4_FD_152978 | JGI IMG/M metagenome (GOLD analysis project Ga0206944, IMG submission 152978) | Enriched cells from forest soil in Barre Woods Harvard Forest LTER site, Petersham, Massachusetts, United States -... | ecosystem: Environmental > Terrestrial > Soil > Temperate forest > O... | reverse complement strand
CAAATGTACTAATTTTTCCACTTTAGACCTCAGGCTTACAATTATTAAAGATAAATCGCTCATTAGTGGTCTTTAGTATTTGTTTTCCAGTTTTTTACAAATTTAATATTCTGCAACTCATCTGCAAAATTTTTTGAACAGTCCATTGTGGAGATTTAATCCTTTTTAATCCCCCCATCCTTATTCGTTCTGTTATTTTTGTCGTTTGATCACAATCAGGTGATATTCTGAATGTTTCATACTATTTTTTTCAACAAACCGTATTCATATAATTTAACTAATTATGAAACCAGGAATTCGCATAAATACAGGTATCCTTTTTTTCCTTTTTATCTATCCATTTTCCTGCTTGTTGGCCCAGGAAAATTACCCAAGGAATTACTTTCGTTCTCCCATTGATACGGTTTTAAAACTGGCAGGCAATTTTGGAGAAATTCGCCCAAACCACTTTCATGCAGGGATGGATATCCGAACCGGAAATCATGAAGGGATGAAAGTATATGCAGTTGCCGATGGATATGTGTCGAGAATAAAAATTTCAGGAATTGGTTATGGTAAAGTACTTTACATTACTCATCCGAACGGATTTGTTTCTGTATATGCCCATTTAAGTAAGTTTAATGATACCATTGGAAAATACATCCGAAAAGCTCAATACAGTAAAGAGTCTTTCGAGGTGGAACTTTTTCCTAAACCCAATGAGCTCCCTGTAAAAAAATCGGATTTAATTGCCCTTTCTGGTAATACGGGTAACACGGCGGGCCCTCATTTACATTTTGAAATCAGGGATGAAAAAACAGAATTCATTATCAATCCCTTGTTTTTTGGATTTGATATTAAAGACGATGTAAAACCCAAAATAACTGCTGCCTATATTTATCCTGTTGACGAAAAAAGCAGGGTAAACAATCAAAACTCCTTTAAACAACTTCCCTTTAGTGGAAAAAGTGGCGAATATAAAACTCTTCCAACTGATATAGTTACTGTTAGTGGAAACATTGGCTGCGGAATTGAAGTATGGGATACGGAAAGTAACTCAAGCAACCACAATGCCGTTTTTTCCATCGAACTGCTCATGGATGGAAAAAGGATTTACTATTCAGAAATGGATAAATTCAGTTTTGACCAATCAAGGGGTGTCAATTCGCATATCGATTACGTTGAGAAAAAGATCCACGGAAGAAGCATCCAAAAATCATTTGTTGCTAAAAACAACAAACTAAACATCTATAAAGAATTAAAAAACAGGGGGATAATGAGTTTTATGAATGATTCCATACATAACATGACTTATGTGATCAAAGATTATTTTGGCAATACCTCTACCCTGAAATTTAAATTAAAAGGCAGCTCAACTTCCTATGACAAAAATACTCCTGCTGCATCCAAATACACTGCTATTTTTCATTGTGAGGAACCCAATCAATTTAAAACACAAAACTGTTCTATGTCACTGCCTGCCAATATTTTATATGAAGACTTGAGGTTCCAATACTCCGTTTCAAACGATAGTGTAAAGAAGGGATCCATTGCACCCATATTTCATATTCATAACGACTTGGTGCCGGTTCACTCCTACTATACGTTGGCGCTTAAACCCAACAATCCATTGCCTGAAAGGCTGCAAAAGAAAGCCCTCATTGTTTCGGTCAGCCCTGGAGGAGGCAAACATTCGGAAGGTGGAGAATGGAAAGATGGATTTATCACTACCCAAACCCGCATCTTTGGCAATTTTACCATTGCTTTGGATACTGTACCTCCATACATTAAACCAAAAAATATCAGCAAGGGAAAAGATCTTTCCAAACAAAGAACAATTGAAATCATTGCCGGCGATAACCTATCGGGTTTAAAAAGCTATCCTGCTTACATTGATGATAAATGGGTATTGATGGAATACGAACCAAAGAAAAACTTATTGTATTATACTTTTGACTCCAGTATAAAGAAAGGAAAACATACTTTCCTGATCGAAGTGAAGGATGAAAGAGGAAATGCAAGTACCTTTAAAGCAAATTTTACAAGATAAAGCAAAACAATATATAATAACATATAATTTACTGATAATAAGTAGTTTATTAATTACATTATTTAGAAACAGAAACTAAAAATCCCTTCCTGAGACCCAAAATCTTTTTCTGAGAGGTTAAATCATTTTTTGAGAGGTTAAATCGTTTTCTGAGAGGTTAAATCATTTTTTGAGAGGTTAAATCATTTTCTGAGAGGTTAAATCGTTTTTTGCGAGGTTAAATCATTTTTTGCGAGGTTAAATCGTTTTCTGAGAGGTTAAATCATTTTCCGAGAGGTTAAATCGTTTTCTGAGAGGTTAAATCGTTTTTTGAGAGGTTAAATCATTTTCCGAGAGGTTAAATCATTTTTTGCGAGGTTAAATCATTTTCTGAGAGGTTAAATCGTTTTCTGAGAGGTTAAATCGTTTTTTGAGAGGTTAAATCGTTTTCTGAGAGGTTAAATCGTTTTCTGAGAGGTTAAATCGTTTTCTGAGAGGTTAAATCATTTTTTGAGAGGTTGATTCATTTTTCAGAGATAAAAAACATTTCTGGAGAAACCAAAATCGTTTCCTGAAGCCAATGAACCTTTTGGGTACTAAAATCATTCTTTTATTTTACAAATAATTCAATCTAACATCCGTTTTAGAACACTTTTTGATTAAAACTGCTTTGCAAGCTATTTGGTTTTTATTAAATTTGCAGAAAACAAAAACTAATTAAAAATGGATTTAAGGGGAATAATATCAATTGCGGGAATGAGCGGACTGTATAAAACCGTTGTTCAAATAAAGAATGGGATGATTGTTGAATCATTAGTTGACCATAAAAGAATTCCGGCCTATTCATCACAAAAAATCAGTTCGCTGGAAGACATAACTGTTTTCTCCACAGGTGAAACCCTTACCTTAAAAGATGTTTTTAAAAAGATATTCGATAAAGAAAAAGGACCTGCTAAGATTGATTTGAAAAAGGGAGACGTTGAATTGAAAAAATATTTTTCGGAAGTAGTCCCCGAACATGATCCTGAAAAAGTATATGTTTCAGACATGAAAAAGATCATCAACTGGTATGCTATTTTAGAAAAAGAAGGTTTACTGATTCCAAAGAAGGAAGAAAAAACCGAAGAAGGTACCGACAAGCCTAAAATAAAAGCATCAGGTGAAGAAAAAGCAAAAGGCTTTTCAAAGGCAAAGCCAAAGAACACGGCTAAATTGACCAAAACGAATGTGCCTAAGGTAAAAGTTAAAACTACAAGGAAAACTGGGGTTGCCTAAGTTCCATTACCATGCAAATCCAAATTGAATTACCAACAAAAAAATCAAGAAGATTTTTGCCAGAAGATCTATTGATTAACTCCTGGGAAACGGTGGTTCCTTTTTTTAAAAATTTAAAAGAAAGGAAAATTGAATCGTTAGAGGACCTGGAAAAATGGTTATTGGAATGGAGTGAACTGGAGGCCGTATTTTCTGAACATGCCGGTTGGAAATACATTCAAATGAGCTGTCATACCCTGAACAAGGAATTTACAGAAGCTTATCAGTTTTACATCTCCACCATTGAACCTCAATCAGCTCCCTTTATTAACGAATTCAATAAAAAACTAATTCATTCCCCTTTTGTTAAATTTTTAAATAAAGAGGGCTATGCGATTTTTTTAAGAGCTGTAAGGCAACAAGTGGAGCTATTCAGGGAAGAAAACATTCCCTTGTTTACAGAAATTGAAACCAGGTCGCAGACGTATGGATTAATTGCCTCCGAAATGATGGTGTTGGTGGATGGAAAGGAAATAACCATGCAAAATGCGGCTACCTTACTGAAAGATCCCACAAGGAAAAAAAGAGAAGAAGTTTATTTGAAAATACATAACAGACGGCTACAGGATAAAGATAAATTGAATACCTTGTTTACTGAACTTGTTCAATTGAGAGATCAAGTGGCCAGAAATGCAGGATTTAAAAACTTTAGGGATTACATGTTTGCCGCTTTAGGTCGCTTTGATTATCAGGTAGAAGATTGCTACCGTTTTCATGAAAGCATTAAAAAGGAAATTTTACCCATCGTAGAAAGCATTGATCTCCACAGACAGGAAGCATTAAAGGTAAAAAAACTCAAACCCTGGGATACGGAAGTGGATATCTCTGCTAAACCGGCTTTGAAACCGTTCAACTCTACCGAAGAATTAATTGATAAAACCATAAAATGCTTTTATCGGATCCGTCCTTTTTATGGAGAAAGGCTGGAGATAATGAAAAAAATGGGCCATCTCGATTTGGAATCAAGAAAAGGAAAGGCACCTGGAGGATACAATTACCCACTTCATGAAATCGGTGTTCCTTTTATTTTCATGAATTCAGTGGGCTCTTTACGCGATTTGATTACCATTGTTCATGAAGGTGGGCATGCATTGCATTCCTTTTTAACCAGGGACCTGGAAATTACTGAATTTAAAAGTACTCCCTCTGAAGTTGCTGAATTAGCCTCCATGTCAATGGAATTGATTTCGATGGAATTTTGGGATGAATTTTTTGAGCAAAAAGAGGAACTTAAAAGGGCCAAAAAAGAGCAGCTTGAAAAAGTACTTCATATGTTTCCCTGGATTGCTTCGGTTGATAAATTCCAACATTGGATATATGAACATCCACTTCACACAAAAGAAGAAAGACAACAACAATGGGAAAAAATCAGCATTGAGTTTGGCAGTAAACTTATCGATTGGTTGGGGCACGAAAATATTCGTGGAAATGCCTGGCAGAATCAATTACATATTTATGAGGTTCCTTTTTATTTTATTGAATACGCAATTGCTCAATTAGGAGCCATCGCCATTTGGAGGAACTATAAAAAGAATCCTAAAAAGGCACTTGACCAATACGAAAACGCATTAAAGCTTGGATATACCAAGTCTATCCCCGAAATCTATCAAACCGCAGGAATTTCTTTCGATTTTTCAGCCGATTATGTAAGGGAACTTGCTGAATTTGTAAAAAAAGAATTAGAAGAACTAGCCTAAATACCTTTCCTCATCTATTTTAAAGAAATTACAAAAATGAAAATTCCAGCCAACAGCGAATACCCAGCCTATTATGAATCATATATTTCATTAGTTAAGGATGAAAATGTAATTAAATTATTAGGCAATCGAATTCTTACCATGCAATCGCTGGTTTCGGATATTCCTGAGGAAAAGGAAGAATTTAGCTATGCTCCTGGAAAATGGACCTTAAAAGAAGTGATCGGTCATATTATAGATACAGAAAGAATCATGTCCTATCGTGCATTATGCATTGCAAGAGGTGAAACAAAAGAATTGCCTGGTTTTGATGAAAACCAATATGTAGCAAATGCCTTTTTTAATAAGTTATCCTTGTATGATTTGGCTCATGAATTTGGGGTTGTAAGGGAATCAAGCCTTACCTTATTTAAAAATTTCGATGACACCATTTTAGGTAAAAAAGGGATCGCTAATGGCAAAGAAATGAGTGTGAGAGCACTTATTTATATGATTGCCGGCCATGAGATTCATCATTTCAATGTTATTAATGCGAAATACTTGTAACAGGCAAGCTTTTCCAAAGTTTAAAACTTTGGAAAAGCTTGTCAATTGATTAAAAAATATTGACTTCCCTTTCCAGTTGAACGCCAAATTTCTCTTTTACTGAATCAAGTACTTTTTGGGAAAGATCATAAATCTCCTTTCCGGATGCATTGGCATAATTCACCAATACAAGGGCCTGGTTTTTATGAACCCCTGCATCCCCTATCGATTTCCCTTTCCATCCGCATTGTTCAATAAGCCAACCCGCAGCCAGCTTGGTTTCTGTTTCTGAATTTTTATACCCTGAAATTTCGGGATAAGCCGATTTAAGCGCATTAAACTGCTCATTGCTCACCACTGGATTCTTGAAAAAACTTCCGGCATTACCAATTTTTGAAGGATCAGGAAGTTTACTACTCCTTATTGTGCATACAGCCTTACTGATTGCCTCTATACTTAATTCCTTTATACCCATTGTTTCGAGCTCCTTTTCAATAGCTCCATAACTTATCTTGTAAACCGGTTTCTTAGTTAAACGCAGGGTAACACTGGTAATAATGTATTGATTTTTCGCCTTATGCTTAAAGATACTTTCACGATAGCCAAATTGACAATCGGAATTATTAAATCTTTCAAGGGAACCTGTTTCTATGTTCAGGGCTTCCAATTCGAAAAACACTTCTTTTAGTTCCACCCCGTATGCTCCGATGTTCTGCATCGGACCGGCACCCACATTTCCCGGAATCAGGGATAAATTCTCTACCCCGGCAAAATTATGCTTAATGCAATACATCACCAGCTGATGCCAGTTTTCTCCTGCTCCGGATTTAACGTAATAAAAATCTTCGTCCTCTTTAATTTGCTCAATTCCTTTTAGGTTATTCTTTAAGACTACGCCATCAAAATTTTTGGTAAATAAGATATTGCTTCCCCCACCGAGAATCAATTTAGGAGCTGACTTATACGCTGGGATGCTCAAAAACTCGGCTATTTCTTCCGGAGAAGAACAGGCTAAAAAATACCTTGATGAAACATTTATTCCAAAGGTATTCAGGTTTTTCAGGGAATAATTTTCAAAAATTTGCATGAAAGGTTAAAATTGAATCACAAAGGAAGTAGTAATAATTGACAGTGCAAAAAAAGGATTTCAATAATTGTTCCCTTGGCGCATATAAGCCCTCAGCAAATCTAAAATCTTTATCTTAGAGCCTGTTTAAAATTTTGTCACGAATTTTGTATCCATGTTTTATAAAATAACTTAGCGTCCTTTGCGATAGACCTTTGCGTTCTTTGCGGTTAAAATGAGTGCGTATTTAACCGCAAAGAACGCAAAGGTCTATCGCAAAGGACGCTAAGGAAAGAATAGATTTTAAACAAAGGCTTGGCCTAATTTAATATCCCTAGTGATCAGTGAGGAATAAAAAAGTAATTGTTTCAGTAATCAATGATCTTTCAACGGATCAACGAGTCAATAAAGTTTGCCTTAGTCTGCAAAATTTTGGTTTTGAAGTTTTATTGGTGGGAAGAAGCATGAAGAACAGCCTGCCTCTACCCGATCGCCCTTATAGGATGCACAGGATGAAATTACTGTTCGAAACAGGTCCTTTTTTTTACGCTGAATTTAATTTTCGCTTATTTCTCTTCCTTCTTTTCAAAAAAACAGCATTACTTGTATCCAATGACCTGGATACATTAGCTGCCAATTACCTGGTATCCAAAATAAAAAAAGCCGATTTGGTATATGATAGCCATGAATATTTTACTGAAGTTCCCGAATTGCAAAACAACAAATGGAAAAAACAAACCTGGAAGTTCATTGAAAGGCATATTTTTCCAAAACTTAAAAAGGTCTATACAGTGAATGAATCCATTGCTGCTATTTATAACAAGGAGTATGGCGTTCAAGTAAAAACAATAAGGAATTTCCCATTTTCCTCTCTTCACAACACCGAGCTGCGGGTAAAATCGAAAGCGGAATTGAATTTACCGGAGAACAAAAAAATTATTTTGTTACAGGGTGCAGGAATAAACATGGACAGGGGTGCGGAAGAAGCTGTGGAAGCCATGCAATTTATAGATAGTGCTATTTTATTAATCATTGGAAGTGGGGATGTGATTGCCAAACTTAAGGAGATGACCTTAACGTTGAATCTATCGGAGAAAGTAAAATTCATCAACAAGCTCCCACTTGAAGCACTTAGTCAATATACTTCTCACGCAGATGTGGGCCTTACGTTAGATAAAGATACTTGCCTGAATTACAGGTACAGTTTACCAAATAAATTTTTTGATTACATTCATGCAGGGATACCCGTGCTGGCTTCTCCTTTGGTAGAAATAAAAAAAATAATGGACTCTTATCATGTAGGGGAATTAATAGAGCATCATCAACCTAAACACATCGCCGATAAATTAAATTTTATGTTAACAGATGAAAACAGAATAAAAATTTGGAAAGAAAACTGTAAAATTGCAGCAAAGGACTTTTCCTGGGAATTAGAGGAAGTTGAATTAAAAAAAATATATCAGGATTTTATCTGCTAATTTGGGTTTAAACTTAAAAACTATCGATCCGAAACATATACATATCGTTTCTTTTGACATCCCATATCCACCAAGTTATGGAGGAGCAATAGATGTGTTTTATAAAATAAAAGAATTACACCGCCAAGGCATTAAAGTGCACTTACATTGCTTCGAATACGGAAGACAAAGGGCGAAGGAACTCACCGAATTTTGTTTTGAAATAAATTATTACCCAAGAAAACTTAAAAAAAGATACTTATACAATAGCCTTCCTTATATTGTGATTAGCCGATCCTCAGAGGAACTCGTTGTTAATTTAATAAAAGATCAATTTCCGATTTTATTTGAAGGCCTGCATTGCTGCTTTCACCTCAACGACACTCGTTTAGCTAATCGGGTTAAACTTGTAAGAATGCATAATATTGAGCATGATTATTATGAAAACCTGGCTAACGTGGAACGTTCATTTTTCAAACGACTTTACTACAGGGCCGAGGCAAGAAAACTAAAAAAATTCGAAACAATACTCCACAAAGCAAGCCGTATCCTGGCGATTTCGAAAACGGACCAGGCTGAACTTTCAAAAAGGTATAATAAAGTGGCTTGCATGGGGCCTTTTCAGCCCAATGAAAAAGTACAGATTGCAAACGGGAAAGGAAGCTTTGTACTGTACCATGGAAACCTGGAGGTTGGAGAAAACAATGAAGCAGCACTTTACCTGGTTAACCAGGTATTTAATGACCTGGACATTCCTCTTGTTATTGCAGGAAACAAACCTTCTGCCAGCCTAATCAAGGCCAGCAATTTATATAAAAACATTCAACTTCGTGGAAACATATCTACTGAAGAAATATATGAATTGATAAAGTCGGCTCAAATTAATGTTCTCCCTACCTTTCAGGCCACAGGGATTAAATTGAAATTACTGGCTGCATTGTATAATGGAAGGCATTGCATTGTAAACTCCCCCATGGTCGATCAAACGGGCTTGGAGAGCCTTTGTTCCATTGCTGATTCGCCAAATGAGATGAAAAAGAAAATCCAAGAATTATTTAACACCGAATTTAACGAGGAAGAGGCGGCAAGACGTGAGAAAATTTTAATGTCAGGTTTTTCCAACAAAAAAAACATTCAGGAATTAATTAGCCTTTTGGATTCGAATCAATAACTTTTCCATTCTCACACCTGAGGACTCTGGAAGGAAATTTTTGAAAGAGGAGCATATCATGGGTTGCAATTAAAACCGCGCGGCCACTTCTACTTATATCAAGCAATAAATTAATGATTCCTTCGGAAGTATCCGGATCGAGGTTACCGGTAGGTTCATCGGCAAGAATTACTTCAGGCTCATTAATCAGAGCCCTTGCAATTGCCACACGCTGTTGTTCACCACCCGAAAGTTCGTGAGGCATTTTAAACCCTTTTGTTCCCAACCCTACTTTATCCAATACATCCTGCACCCTGGATTGCATCAATTTTTTATCGCTCCATCCGGTAGCCTTCATAACGAAAACAAGGTTTTCGTTAACGCTTCGATCGGTAAGTAACTGAAAATCCTGAAAAACAATTCCAAGCTTTCTTCTTAAAAAAGGAATTTCTTTTCGCTTGATATTAGCAAGATGATGCCCTACAATGGAAGCGGTACCCTGCATCAAAGGAAGATCGGCATAGAGGGTTTTTAGCAAACTACTTTTACCACTACCCGTTTTCCCCACCAAATAAACAAATTCACCCTTTTCAATATAAATAGAAATGGCATCAAGCACCAGGTTGTTTTGCTGAAAAATGGAAACATTATTTAATTGAATAATCGTGTCGAGAGCCATAAACTATTCCAAAGAGAATTTTATCTGACAAAGGTATAAATTTATTATACATCCAATCCAATGTCCTTCATCAGGCTATTCATGACATAACGGATTTTACGAAACTCACTCCTTCCCCTCTTTTTGAAAAACCGTCTCTCATTATCATGGATGAATGAGGAAAAACAGGGCTTTGAAAAGGAAAGAACATTGTAGAAGGAAAATACTTTCAACAATGTTGCGTTAATAACTTGTATCCGATGAAAGGTTTGATAGCTGTTTCCTTACTAATTTTAGCCATTATTAAATCCAACAGATGATTAAGCATCGAATTACGTCTCTTTTATTGTGTGCTTTTTCTCTTTCAATTTCTTCTGTTTACGCACAGAAAACAGGGATATACAACGATAAAGATGCTGAATTTAAAAAAAGGAATAGAATTATTTAACAAACAACAATTCGGAGTAGCGCAGCGAAGTTTTCTTAAAACAATAGAAACGCATAAGGATTTAAAATCCTTGGTAAGAACGGATGCGGAATATTATGCGGCGATCTGTTCTATTGAACTTTTTAACAGGGATGCAGAAGTTTTACTAAAAAAGTTTATTGTTGATCATCCTCAAAGTCCAAAGGTGAAAATCATCTATTTTCAACTTGGTAAATACAATTACAGGAAAAAAAAATACAAGGAATCCATTAATTGGTTTGAAAAGGTGGATGTGTATGATTTAACAAAAGATGAAAAGACAGAGCTTTACTTTAAGCGAGGTTACTGCTATTTTGAGCTGAATCAATACGAAAAATCCAAGAAAGATTTTTATGAGATTAAAGATGTTGACAATAAGTATGCTTCCATGGGCAACTATTATTATTCTCATATTGCTTATTTACAAAACAACTATGAAACGGCCTTGCAGGGATTTTTAAAATTAACCCGGAATGAAAACTTTAAATCCATTGTTCCCTATTACATCTCTCAATTATACTACCTGCAAAACAAATACGACAGTGTGATTTCGTATGCCCCTTCTCTGCTGGATTCAGCCAATACGAAACGAATTCCCGAAATCACGAGAATTATTGGAGAATCATATTACAGAACACTTCGTTACAAGGAATCCATTCCTTACCTTAGAAAATACGAAAAACTTTCAGGTAAACTTTCCAGGGACGACCAATATGAACTGGGTTATGCCTATTACAAAGGAGATGATATTGAAAATGCCATTACCTATTTTCAGGGTGCCGTTGGCGAAAAAGATTCGCTTTCTCAAAACGCCTACTATCATTTAGGTGATTGTTATATCAAAAAGGGCAACAAACAATATGCAAGGACAGCCTTTCGCAATGCTGCTGCCATTGATAAAGATCCTGAGATAAAAGAAGATGCCCTGTATAGTTATGCTAAACTTTGTTACGAACTTTCTTTTAATCCTTTTAATGAAGCTACGAACGCATTTCAACTTTACATTCAGCTTTACCCCAATTCACCCAGAATCGATCAGGCTTATGCCTACCTGGTGAATGTGTTTCTGACTACTAAAAATTACAAGGAGGCCTTACAATCTATTGAAAAAATTAAAGTTCTTGATATTGGTTTAAAACCTGCTTACCAAAAAATAGCCTATTACTTAGGGGTTGATTTTTTTAATAATGCAGCCATGGATTCAGCCATCAAATACTTTGATAAAGCACTTGTATATAAACTAAATAAAACCATTAATGCACTGGCTTATTATTGGAAGGGGGAAGCGTTTTACAGAAAAAAATCCTATGATTTGGCCATTTCAAATTACAAATCCTTTCTGTTTGAGCCTGGGGCATTCAATATTCCTGAATACAATATGGTTAACTACAACATTGGTTATTGCTTCTTTGAAACGAAGGATTATGTTTCTGCTTCACTTTGGTTTAGGAAATTTGTGGGTGCAAAAACCAATGAAAATCCAAAGAAAATAGCAGATGCCAATGTACGTTTAGGAGACGGCTATTTTATGTCGAAAGAATATACAGAGGCGGCAGATTATTATGAGGAGGGAATTAAACTTAAAGCCTATGATCCGGATTACTCACTTTATCAAAGAGCACTCGCACTTGGCTTACTGAAAAAGAATGAAGAAAAAATAAATGATCTGCTTGAACTGATCAATCAATACCCAAGTTCAACTTATTCGGCTCCTGCCAAATTTGAATTGGCTAATACCTATATCCACATCAACGAAGGCGAAAAAGCACTTGTTTATTATGAAAAGGTGTTGACCGATCATCCAAAAAGTAGTTACGTAAATAAGTCATTAAGTCAAATCGGTCTTATTTACTATAACAAAAAGGACAATGATAATGCATTGGTTTATTTTGATAAGGTGATCGAAAAAGACAGAAAATCAACTGAGGCCAATCAGGCATTGGAATTCGTTAAACAAATTTATTCTTCAAAAGGAGACTTGCAGGGCTTGGAAAACTATTTTGGGAAAGTGGGCTCGAGCCTTCCATCGGCCTATTTGGATTCCACCGCATTCGATATTGGGAAAAACCATTACATGGAAAAAGACGGTGAAAAGGCGATGACTGATTTTACCAACTATATTCAAAAATTTCCTGACG
>Ga0206944_1138_pt1 | contig 12489 bp, 10 predicted proteins | sample Alteio_BWOrgHeat_4_FD_152978 | JGI IMG/M metagenome (GOLD analysis project Ga0206944, IMG submission 152978) | Enriched cells from forest soil in Barre Woods Harvard Forest LTER site, Petersham, Massachusetts, United States -... | ecosystem: Environmental > Terrestrial > Soil > Temperate forest > O... | reverse complement strand
CCATTGATAATTGCAGAAATAAATAAACAGAAACAGAGCAAATTGGATTACCCAACCAGGAGCTGTTTCTCATTTACGAGCTCTTGGAATTGGCCATTAGAAACAGCCATTTTTTATAACGCGTGCCCCCTATCCAACCACAGCAATTCCCGCTAGATTGTCCTCTTAATCTTAATCATAAATTGAAAAAAGACAGATTATGATTAAGATTAAGATCATGATTAAGATGAAATATAAGCTCGCGGGAGCTGCCGATCCAACCAACCCATTCTTGACAATATTGAATCGAAGCACTAAGTTCATAGCCGTTGATCATTTCAACAAGAGATAAATGGAAAAGTGCTCTTGGTTACGGCCAAGAGAGAATAGGGAAACGGGTGTAAATCCCGAACGGTTGCGCCGCTGTAACGAGTGACGAAAGCTTCATAAACCACTGTGAAATACGGGAAGGTAAAGCGAGTAGAGAGACCTCGAAGTCAGAAGACCTGCTTTTTCATTCTCATCAAGTCCTTAAAGTATGTGCTTTAGGGCTACTTTCTCGCCAAAGAAAGGATGGGGACTTTGAAGCTGCCTTCATTTCAGTTGTACCTGATATGTCGCCTTCCCAAGTCCTTCGTTAGGACTATAGGAAGGTTTCCTCTTTTCTATTCTCCTGATGAACATACACTCAAACTTGCGCGATTGGCATCGCTTTAGCTGGAGATGTCTCATGGACGTTTTAGATCAATTTATCGAAAAAGAAGAAGATCGTTATGTGGTCCACACCTTCTTAAATCGCACTTTCCGTTTAGATAAACAAAAGGCAAGAGAGCGCTTGTCTGGCAAAAAGGTCATCAACGGAACGAAAAGCGCAGAGCTCAATGTGCTTCCCCTTAAATACCACGAAGCGTATCGCATCTACAAACAAATGAAAGCCAACCATTGGGAACCTGATGTCATTGACATGACGAAAGACTGCGCCCTTTGGAATTCCAAAAACTTAAGCGCAAGAGAGCGCTGGATTATCGAAATGGGGGTTGGCTATTTTTCAGCAGCTGAGGGGATTGTCGGCGATAGCGTCTTACACGTGATTGAAGATAATCTCACAGCAGCAGAGCTTAAACATGCCTCTTTAAGGCAAATTGCCGAAGAATCGATCCACATGGACTCATTACTGCATATCATTAGCAGCCTCAACATCGATCTAGATGAAGTCACTGCTAAATTTCAAGATATCCCCTCCATTCGAAAGAAAAATGCATTCATCACAAGGCATATGCCTGAACTGAAAATGGGAATAGACCTTACAATCACAGCAAATAAACAAAAATTTGCAAAAGCGCTCTTTGGCATCACACAGGTCATGGAAGGGACCCAATTTTATGCTCTTTTTGCAATGATCCTTTCACTTCACCGTCAAAACAAGATGACAGGCATTGGGCAAATGTTTCAATACACTTTGCGCGATGAGACAAATCATATCGCATTAGGTCGGTATATTCTTGAAAAACTCATTGAAGAAAACCCAGATATTTGGACAGATGCTTTTCGTCTAGAACTACTTGAGTTTATGCGTGAAGGGGTTGAATTAGAAAAAGAGTTTGTCCTCGATTGCTTACCTGCTGATATTGTAGGCATGTCTCAAAAAGACTTTCTAGAATTTGTCGATTACAATGCAGATCGCCGTTTAACAAGTCTTGGACTCCCCCCTCTCTCCAACATTAAATTTAATCCTTTTCACTGGCTTGAAGAGGTGATTTTTCTGCAAAAAGAAAAAAACTTCTTTGAAACTAGGGTCACTGAATATCAAACCAGTGGCAGCATGAAAAATACGAATGAAGATGATCTTATTTAAGGAGGATTATAATGATGAAAGAAGAAGCCGTTGCGTTAGAAGAAATGCCCTCCTTTCCAAAGATCATTCGCCGCGATTTACCCAACACGAAATCCAATAAGCCGAGATTAGTCCCATGGAATGGTCAGAAGATTGAAATGGCAGTAAATGCTGCTTGTGCAGAGCTTGGACATGAACCTGTAGGGTTGATGATCCAAAGTAAGATTGAAGAGCGCATGAGAAATGAGCGCCCTCATTTTATTCATATCGAACAATTACAGGATATGGTCGAAAATGATTTGATCGATTTAAATTATGGAAAAGTCGGGTTAGCTTATGGCAAACACCGCGCAAGACGCGCAGCTCTTCGTGAGTCAGAAGCAAAGGCCGTCCTGCAAGAGGAAGATTTTTGTGAAGATTTGCGGCTGCGAATTTCGTTTGCGCGTATTGGCTTAAATCTAATCCTTTCAGAAAAAGAGCTGTCTCTTAGATTAGCAAGAGGCATTTCATCAACTTTATCTTCTCAAGAGCTGAAAGAAACCATCATCCTCAATGCAAAAAGCCTTTTGGATGTCGATGCGGACAGCCGTTTTTTTGCTGGCCGCATTTTGCTGACCTTTATTTACGAAGAAACGCTTCCCTGGAAAATAGCAGATGGCATCAATCAGCTAAAAGAGGCCCATCGCAAAGCTTTCTTAAACTACATTCCAAGGGGTATTCAATTAGAGCGCTTAGATCCTCGCCTTGCCAATTTTAACCTTGAAGAGCTAGCAGATGCGATTGACCCCTACGCTGATTTACAATTTGATTTTATTGGCATTCAGAACCTATACGATCGCTATTTAATCTGCATGAAAAGTGCACATGGACGCCATCGCCTTGAAGCCCCTCAAATTTTTTGGATGCGGGTGGCGATGGGACTTGCATTACTTGAACCCAATAAAGAGCTTCGGGCTAAAGAATTTTTTCGCATCTATCAGAATAAACTTGCATGCTCCTCTACTCCTACCCTGTTTAATGCGGGAACAAGAAGAGCGCAGCTTTCAAGCTGCTACCTTTTATATTGCGGAGATTCAATAGAAGAAATTTCTGAAACTTGGACAAGGTTTTCTTCCCTTTCAAAATGGGCAGGAGGACTTGGCTGTTCTTGGACGGCTGTACGTGGGTGTGGAGCCCATATCCATGGAACAAATGGGGAATCCTCAGGTGTCATCCCTTTTCTTAAGGTCGCCAATGACATTTGCATTGCGGTGAATCAAGGGGGGAAAAGGCCAGGCGCTCTTTGTAGCTATATTGAGCTCTGGCATTCAGACATTGAAGATTTTCTTGATCTACGAAAAGAAACAGGAGATGACAGGCGTAGGACCCACAACATGAACACAGCCCTTTGGATTCCAGATCTTTTCATGAAAAGGCTTAAAAGCATATCAGAGGGTCTTTTACCCAAAGATGCGATGTGGTCTTTATTTCGCTCCGATGAAACAGCTGATCTTCACGATCTCTATGGGGCTAAATTTGAAGAGCGATATCTGGAGTATGAAGCGCTTGCTAGCGAAGGAAAAATTTATTGCAGCAAAATTCGCATTTTGGCTCTTTGGAAAAGGATGATTGGCGCGATTTTTGAAACTGGACACCCTTGGATAACGTTTAAAGACCCATGTAATGTCAGATCACCGCAAGACCATGTGGGAGTGGTCCATAGCTCTAATCTGTGCACAGAGATCACCCTCAATACAAGTAAAGATGAAATCGCTGTTTGCAATCTTGCCTCTATCAACATTCCCAATCATTTACGTGAAGATGGCTCAATTGATCATGCCAAGCTCAAATCCACTGTGCAAACTGTGATGAGAATGTTAGATAACGTCATCGACATTAATTATTACCCAGCTGATGCTGCAAGAAATTCAAATCTCAAACATCGCCCTGTTGGTCTTGGGGTGATGGGGATGCAAGACGCGTTGTATTTTCGAAAAACTCCCTTTGACTCACTTGAGGCGGTCGACTTCAATGATGAAATCATTGAGGCCATTGCATTTTACGCCTACTCAGCCTCCTCTGACTTAGCTGTAGAGCGTGGGACTTACTCTTCATATAAGGGTTCAAAGTGGGACTTGGGACTACTTCCCCTTGATACTTTAGCCTTGTTAGAAAAAGAGCGGGGTGTAAAAGTACAAGTCGATCGAAAATCTCGTTTGGGATGGGAAAATTTACGCAAAAAAATCAAAACCCAAGGGATGCGCAATTCAAATTGCCTTGCCATTGCCCCAACAGCCACAATTTCCAACATTATGGGGTGTATCCCTTGTACAGAACCAAGCTATAAACATATCCATACGAAATCAAATCTTTCAGGAGAATTTGTGCGCACAAACGATTATTTAATCAAAGAATTAATGGATTTAGGACTTTGGGATAAGGAAATGCTCTCAGATCTAAAATACTTTGATGGCTCCATTCAAGCCATCGATCGAATCCCAGATGAGATCAAAAGGATTTATAAAACGGCTTTTGAAATAGAGCCCACTTGGCTGCTTCAATGCGCAGCTGTCCGGCAAAAATGGATTGACCAATCCCAATCGGTCAATTTGTTCCTTGCAGAAAATGACGCTCGAAAAGCATCCTTTATGTACCGAGAAGCTTGGGAGATGGGGCTAAAAACAACCTATTATCTGCGTACGATTAATAAATCTTCTATCGACTCAAGCCTTCGCGACCGGAAAAAAGAGGCAATAGAGCCTAATCAGACCGCTTGTTCTATAGAGTCAATGCGTAACGGAACAATTTGTGAATCATGTCAATAGGAGACAGTTATGGGGATTAAATCGGATAAATGGATTCGCCTGATGGCACAAGAGAAAAAGATGATAGAGCCGTTTTCCTCTGCACAAATGCGAAAAACGGATGTTGGGCATTCGGTTGTCAGTTACGGGTTATCAAGTTATGGGTATGACCTTCGCGTTTCAGATGAATTTAAAGTGTTCACGAATGTTCACAACACATTAATAGATCCAAAGGCCTTTGATGAAAAATCGTTTGTCGATGTGAAAACGGATGTCTGTATTGTGCCACCCAACTCTTTTGCTTTAGCAAGAAGCGTTGAGTACTTTCGCATCCCTCGCGACGTCATCACGATTTGCCTCGGTAAATCGACCTATGCGCGCTGTGGAATTATTGTGAATGTCACTCCCTTAGAACCGGAATGGGAAGGACATGTCACTTTAGAGATCTCTAATACAACGCCGCTTCCTGCCAGAATTTATGCAAATGAGGGACTTGCGCAAGTGATCTTTTTAGGCTGTGATGAAGTGTGTGAAACCTCTTATGCAGACCGCCTTGGTAAATACATGTACCAGCAAGGCATTACAATCCCAAGAGCTTAAGAGCTTTATACAGATTTTTTATTCATTTTATATTGCATAAATATTCTCATTATGCTAAAATGATGCTTTATGCTGTAAAAACAGCAAAAGGAGAAAATATGTATCCCGATAAACCCTTTGAGGCATTAAACAAACATGCCTCTGCATCCATTCAACCCTTCTCTACCCCGATTCCCTCTTCTTCTTCCCGTCTACGCTTAAGACGCCGCTAATTTCAATTTTTCCTTAATCACTTTTGACCGTTAAAAGTTCGATTTATACTGAACGTAATTATTTTAATTTATTTAACTATAGGTATTGTATGTCCATTAGTCCACCAAACGCATTTCCTTTGGTTTCGATTCTCCCAGAACTTGGAAGTCTGAAACTCACTGATGACCAGCAGCTCTCACTGATCGAAATGCTTGTCAAAATCACCGAGGAAACTTTTTTCTTCTATGAAAAAGGTCTTTTCAAAGAGCTTGATGCTCTTATAGGAAATAACGGTTGCGAAACACATGCATTTAATGTTCTTTCTTTAGCGCATTCAGAAGAATTGAAAGAAGAATGTACAAAGATGGTGAAAACGTGCGAGCGCATCAAACGTTGTGTATCAAAAGAAAAGAAAAAAATCAACGAACAGATGAAGGAAATTACCCTCTCAAAAGAAATGCTGTACCTGATCCAATCAAGACTTCTGACCATCACAAAAATAGAAGTGATGGACGGTGAAGATAAGACTAAGTCAATTTCGCTTCAATCTAAGATGAATGTAAGCGCAATCAAACTCTTTAAACCTGAGAAGCTTAGTGGCACATTAAAAAAAATCGTTGAAACCGCCCAGAGCAGGATGTCCGAACTTTCGATTGCTTTGATGACAGCGAAACTTGAAACATTAAGGGGAAATGACGGGATCATTAAAAGAATGATAGGTAAGGAGGAAAATCTTTATCGACACTCTTCAAAAAAAGATGTCCCTAGCAAACTGTATTCGTGCTCCTACTATAACACGAAGGCTCTTCTATTATTGGCGATCGAATTGAAAACCCCGCTACTCATAAAAGCAATACCCGAGAAAGGACAAAACGAACAGATATATATATTTAAGCCGACTGAAGAATTTGGAAAGTTTGAGGTTATAGATGAGCTTGAAGTAGGAGCTGTTGTCATTGTCTGCGTTGCTAAACTGCAAGAAGATGATGGATGGTTAAAACAAAAAGATATGTTCCTCGACTTTGTTTTAGCTGATGCTGCCACACAGGCAAGTCAGTTTATTCCAAGTCATCCTGAGATGAAAGTCAAAGATGATGAAGCTCAAGACGAAATCCAAAAAGCGAAGGTGAATAACCCCCCTTTTCATTTCCTTCATTTTTATTGTGAAACATGGGGAGGAATCAAGCCATGAATCTACTTAAAAATCAACCCAAAGCTCTATACCTTCTCTTTTTTGTCAAAATGTGGGAATGCTTTAGCTTCTATGGCATGAGGGCCTTGATGGTGCTCTATCTCATCGATCAGATGGGAATAAACGACATTCGAGCTTATGGAATATATGCTCTTTATTGCTCACTTGTGGAATTTGGGGGGATTTTAGGCGGTCGCTATGCCGACAAATTGTTGGGATTAGGTAAATCTATTGTATGGGGAGGCTGGTTGATCGCCGCAGGGCACATATGTCTTGCTGCGCATTCAGTTCCTTGGTTTTTCTTCGTTGGGCTGTCGTTGATCGTTGTAGGTTCCGGGTTATTTTCAACGAATATTTCAGCTCTCCTGGGACTATTTTATGAAGATGCAGACCCAAGACGAGAGAGCGGTTTTACTTTATTTTATGTAGGAATCAACATAGGGGCCATTCTCGCAAGTCTTCTTTGTGGTTTCGTTGCCGAAATATACGGCTGGCATTATGGTTTTGGATTAGCGGCGATCGGAATGATAGCGGGAAATCTTTTACTCCTGAAGTTTCAATACCTTTTGGAAGGCAAGGGTAAGCTTATAGCCATTCCCAAAGTAAGGCAGAAAATCATAGGTTACTTGGGGCTGATCGCTCTGATTCCAGCAACTGCTGTGATGATCGCATACGAAGACATCTTCTTGCATCTGATGCCTTGGGGCTGCCTTTTATGTGTTGTATGCATAGGGAAAAAGATGATTGCATCGGGAAATTTTTCCAGAAAACTCCTCATCAATTTAGGATTATATTTGGCAGCGCTTGCCATATTTTTTGCAGCGGAGGATCAAACAGCTTCAGCGCTTCTTGTTTTTAGCGAGCGGTTTGCCGCAAGCACAGCCCTCGGCATCCATATTCCGACGGCTACATTGCTAAGCTTAAATCCATTTGTGATTATATTAGGAGGAGCCTTAGTGAGTAAATTGCAAACAGTCAAACCGTTAAAGCTAATCATTTTAGGGCTGCTATTGGCCTCTATAGCATTTGCCTCATTAACGATCGTTTGCCATTTCCCGGGTCAAGATGGACTTGTTCCGTTAGAGATTGTTGTGGGAGCCATCTTGATAATTTCAATGGGCGAAGTTCTTTTGGCACCGGCGATTTTCTCTTATTTTTCAGAAATCGCACCTAAAGGCTGGACCGGGGTCACTATGGGGTTGATTCCCTTGGGTTTTTCCACAGGAAATGCCATTTCAGGTTTTCTAAGTAAATCGATGGTTGCACAAGATGGAGCATCTGTTGACGAGGCATTGGCTCAGTATGGAGAAGGCTTTACCTATTTAGCCCTGTTGCTTTTATTGGTTGCCCTCTTCATATTATTATCACAAGGCTTAATACCCAAAACAATAAATCAGATAAGGAAGATAGATGAAAAAACAACAAGGCTCAGCCTTTAGGCAAGAAAAAATCAAAGAGCTTCTCAGTAAAGAGCTCATCTCTGATCAGCATACTATTGTAGAATTTTTAAAAAGCCATTATGGGATAGTTGCTAATCAGACAATTGTCAGTAGAGACCTGCGAAAACTAGGTGTTGTTAAGAAGATGGTAAGGGGGGTATTGGCCTATGAAATCCCAACCCTTGATGTCCGGATAGAAATTTTAAAGCTCGGAGTTGTCGATGTCGTGTACAACGAGGCCAACATCGTGATTAAAACATTTCCTGGCCTTGCTGCATTTGTGGGTGACTATTTAGACAGTTGCATCGATATAGAAATCGCCGGGTGCATTGCGGGTGAGAATGTGGTGTTTGTAGCGCCCCGCTCACTCTCCGAGATAAAGAAAACCTGCCTTGACATTTGCGAAAAGCTGCAATTTATACCTAAGTAACCTCAAAATTTGGATTTTTGGCTTTGAGAAAAACCAAATTTTGAGGTTACTTGGGTATAAGAACGTTAAACCTAAAAACGGCAGTTCGAGATGCTAAATTGGCGCAAGATCTTGAATTAGAATCACTTTGCAGTGGGGCGGGACATTCCCGATTGGTGAAGGACCGCCCCACTGCAAATGATTCTGGTTCAAGAGATTGTGTCAAGTTAGCGTCTCCAACTGCCGTTTTTAGGATAATACCGATATTATCCTGTCCCAGCAATCTTTTGCGTATGCCCTCTGGATCATTAATGGTAATGGGCAATTTTGCCTCATAGAGAGCTAAAAACATACAGATGGTTTCTTTTAGTCTATTGATAGAAGCCCTTCCTGCTTTAGCCATTCGTACAAGTTCGCATCCCCTACAATAGTTTCTGTAACCGAAGGAAGAGCTTCTTCTGTCTTTGTCTCTTTAGTGAATTTCACAACACACTGCTCGTTGTGTCTTCCGAGAATAGGGACCTTTAGTCCTATTTCAATGCTATGATATTGCATGGCAAACTGAGAAGGATTTTCGTCCGGTCTTTTGATCACGAATTGATCCGCGGAGTTCCAAACACGAAGAAATGGCGCCTTAGTTGCGAGCATGAGCTGCTCCATGTTTTTACGCCCATTACATAATCCATCAACCCCTAGGGCATCTTCTGCATATTTTATAATGAAGCCATCAAAAAGCATCATTCCTGTATGCGGACAAAGTAAATCGTAGGCTTGCATAAACGTGCCGACTGGATCAGCTAATTTGCAAAAGTACCTTCTTGAGACAATGAGATCGACCTTACCCGCTAATTCCAATCCCCTTTTTGGAAATTCCTCTGCCATCTCTTCTATATTAAAACTTCCCAAACGATAAATCACATGATGATGAATTTTTTTCACTGTCTCTTCTGAAAGCGGGGTAAATCTCACACCAATTCCTGTAATAGTGACTCTTCTATATAAGGCCCCTTGCTCTTGAATAGCTTCAATCATCTCCTCATTCCATTTAAAATCTGCATCTCCAATATTTAGTATTGTAAATTCCGTTTTGTGAGGAGAGTTCTTGATCATCTTTTGTAGAAGAGCCTTCTCATCAATGCCGCAGATCAACGTTCTTAAGGATCTTGCGTATTCCTCCAATGTCTTAGAAACAACGTAAGGAATTTTTTCTTCAGTAGCTGGAGCAATTTGCTCTTTAAAGATACGCTCAACCTGCTCTTGGAGAGCCTTGGGCCTTTTTTTGTAATTTAAGGGTGGAATAGGCATACTTCCACATACAGGGGAGGCTACTTTCAAATAGCTCCACTCATGTAATTTCTTCTCCAAGTTTGGGCAATGCATTTGTAATTTCTGCAAGTTTGGGCAATGCGTTTTAACTACCGGTAGCGCAAGGTTCATAAATGTTGCATAATGTCCACGTACATCAAGAACTAACAGCTTATCACCATAGTGCCTTGCTAAGTTCTTTACATCTTCCTCTGTAAATTTCTTGACTGAAGTGGGTGTTTTACGCAGATTCAAGACTACTGCTGATGTATTGGAAAATCTTTGCATAACTCCTTCAATCCCCTCCCAGCGTTTGCCAAAATACTGAAAGAGATTGATATCGCATCTTTGCAATACCGCAATTTGGTTTGCACGCCAATGATGGCAGACTTGGCCGGCTGCCCCCAAATCCTTCAAAGGCAAGTAAGAAAAACACTCTTGCAAAAGTGGCCCTGTTAAACTTTCCCAACTCCTTTCTACTGTCACAACAGTCTCCTACTTTCTAATACCCTACACCGTAGAACATTTTGGCCAACTCTCTTTGAATATGAACGAATTTTTACACAAACAATCTCAAAATTTGGATTCAATCCCAGGGGTTGGCTAAAAACACACCTGTTGGCTCAAAACCAGCCCTGTTTTCGGTGACTACAGTTAACTCATGATGCAAGGCAGTGGCAGCTATCAAGCTATCTATGATGGCTAAATTAATTCCTTTTCGTTTGCACTCTCCAACAAGAGTCCCCCATCGATGTACCACCTTTAAATCAAATTCTAAGATGCGCCCACCAAAATCGGGAACCAAATCATTAAATAACCAATTTTCCAACTCGGCCTTGTATTTTTTACGATCCGGCAAGGTGTCATCCAATTTGGCGATCCCTGCTTGTATTTCCGCAATAGAAAATACACTGATTGAGTACAAATGGGCTCTATTTCGCTCGATCCATTGCTGCAATTTGGCATCTTTGAATTTAGCTATCCGCCTAAGCTTAGATAAAATACACGTATCTAAAAGGTAAGTCATAATTCTAGATCTCTTAAGGTTTCCTTGGAGCGAGTGAGATCCAATTCGATCTCGGGATGCGGGCTTCTTAAGAAGACGTCCATTACAGATCTCTTGGATCCCAGATATTCGTTATAGGCTTCCTCATTTAAGATCACAAAATGTTTCCTATTCCTAATGATCATCTGTTTTCCGCTGCTCTCGACCTTATTTAAGACTTCTGATAATTTGGCTTTTGCCTCTTGAAACTGCCACACCCCATTCTCAGGATTTGGCTTCTCGAAAAAATTGAATAACATCTCCCCTCCTAACTAGTCAGCTCTAGTCTTATTTTAAAATAACACCTATTTTTTGGCAATGTTTTTTGTAACTTCTCAATAAGTCATGGCAATGATGGTTGCCTTCGCAAGCTCAGGCAACCATCATTGCCATGAGTTTTGAGAATAATTTTCTATATAATTGTTATTTTATTTTGGGATCAGTCAAAACTCAAGGAGTCTATTTGTCCTTGTTGTAACGAACCTGTTGGCGGGGTACGAAGAGAACTGATCGATCATGCAAAGAAGTGCGAAGCATCAAGATCTACACCAAACATTTGGTAAAACATGTTTTGTAGGTTTTTGGGAGAAGTCAAAAGGGCGTTTACGCCCTCACCCACTTAAACTCTGGCTAGAGTTCATTCCTTGCGCGAACCTCTTCCAGGTATTTAGCAAAGCTAGCGTTTTTGCCTGTTGTTTTGGGTATTGCTGGCTTAAACGGTGTGGGTGCTGGTGTTCTCATGGGATGACGTCCTTCTTTGACGACTCTTTGAAATAAAGCGGAAACAAAACTTTGCTTTGGTTTTGTGCTAATTGGTGTGAACTGTGCAGAGGCTGCAGGGCCAGGACATGCGCCTTCAGCAATATCTTGTCTTCTTGGAGTTACAGCTTTATCAAGTGCTTTGCAGGTATCTAGATTTATTAAAAGTGCTGTGGGCTGTGCAGATGGAGCAAGGCCAGGACATGCGCCTTCAGCAATATCTTGTCTTCTTGGAGTTACAGCTTTATCAAGTGCTGCGTCGGTATCTAGATTTATTAATTTAGCTTGAGAAATGAGCTTTAAGCCTTGCTTGTCATTGACTAATAAAACCAACCAACCATACCCTTCTGCAATGTCTTGCTTAGCAATGTTACAGTGCATCTTAAAGTATGCTTTGTCATTAGACAATAGGCGACCCATCAGCCATGCTGATGCAAAATGATATACAGTTTTGATGACGCCCACCCAAAGTGCTTTAGGAATCGCGATCACTTTTCTCTTCACCCTAGACATGGGAGTTTGAGATGCAAAATCTGGGTGATATTGGTGAGGCTGAGAATTTTGTAAAGTGGGATCAAGAGATAGCATATTTATTTTTCCTAAAAAAGTGGCTTTAACCTAGAAACGGCAGTTCGAGATGGCAAATTAATGCAAGATCTTGAATTAGAATCACTTTGCAATGGGGTGGGACATTCCCAAATGGTGAAGGACCACCCCATTGCAAATGATTCTGGTTCAAGAGATTGTGTTAAGTTGCCGTCTCCAACTGCCGTTTCTAGGTTTAAGGCATAGATTTTAGAGCAGACCTCTATAAAATGCAAGGAAATTATGCTTCAAATGTATACCGAACGTGATTCAAAAGTTTGATTTTTTGGGGGCAAAGTCATGAATTTTCTTGGGTATATACTCAAGCCACCTGAATCCTGGAATTTTGACAAGAAGGCGGCGCAAG
>Ga0206944_1137_pt2 | contig 12530 bp, 8 predicted proteins | sample Alteio_BWOrgHeat_4_FD_152978 | JGI IMG/M metagenome (GOLD analysis project Ga0206944, IMG submission 152978) | Enriched cells from forest soil in Barre Woods Harvard Forest LTER site, Petersham, Massachusetts, United States -... | ecosystem: Environmental > Terrestrial > Soil > Temperate forest > O... | reverse complement strand
GCCTCACCCCTGGTTTATGCCCCGACGAATGAAGCCGGAGTGATGGTCCTGTTTGGAGCGGTGGCGCGCGAGCAGGGGTTTGCCATTACCCGGGTGCAGCAGGCTTTCCCGGACTGCGAAGCGATGCGTGAGGTTGAGCCCGAAAAATGGCAGCCGCAGAAGCTTGAATTTGAATACGAAAGCAGAAACTTTTTGCTCCATCTGCATCCCGTGGATGGATGCGATGGAATTGTGTGCTGGAAACATAATTGGCCGGAATGTCCGCTGGAAGTGCTGGAACTGAGCACGATGACGTGGCACAGACCAAAATCGGCATAATCGGGAAAACCAAAATCTCACCACGGAGGCACGGAGACACGGAGAAAACCGGGAAAGAGAAAAAGCTTGCCGCAGATTGCGCAGATGGGCGCAGATCAGGAAAGACCGGGACATCGGGAAAGCGGGATATCGGGAAAACCAAAATCTCACCACGGAGACACGGAGACACGGAGAAGATCAGAAGAACTTACCGCGGATCGACGCGGATGGGCGCGGATCGGAACGAGCGGGAATTTCACCACGGAGGCGCGGAGATGCGGAGGGACCCAGTGATCGGAGGAAGAACCAAGAATGCATTTCGTCCCAAGACGTCTGTTAAAAGCAATGCCAGGCATAGATCCGGAAAGCGAGGTTGGGTGGGCAGCGCTGGAGTATAATTTGCGCATGAAAACCTCACTATTACAGCGCGTCGTGTGTCTTTTGATGATCTATGTGTTACTTGTCCCGCAGACGTGGGCAACATGCGGCGGCGGTGGTGGCGGAGGCATGGGCGGAATGGGCGGAGGGTCGAGCCAGCAGACCTACCAGGTGCCGTGGAAGCTGATTACGCCGCAGGAGCCGGTGAAAGAAGGCCTGGCGGTGTATTGGTTCCCCACGGGCAAACAGGAGGTTGAGCGCTCAAGCCTGCGTGAATCGCGCACGCTGCAGCTTTATTCCCAGCAGTGCGTGACCATGGGAATTGTGGATGCGCAGAGCACGCTGGGGCAGAAGTATGTCCCGGATGGCAAGCTGCCGGTGGCGGTGCTGGTGCAGGCCGATGGCACGGTGGTGACCAAGCTTGAGAACCAAAACGGCAAGCTCAAAGTTGGCGACCTGGAAAAGCTGGTGGAAAGCGAGATGAAGAAGCGCGAGTCCGCGCTGAAAGAGAAGATGGAAGCCGCCAAAGCCAAGGCCAAAGCCGGCGACAACCAGAGCGCGATTGCCGAGCTGAAGCAAGTGGTGGAGCAGAAATGCATGTTCCCCGGCAAGGCCAAAGACGCGGTAAAAGAGCTGAAGAAACTGGGCGTCACGGACTTGAACGCCGAGGCGATGCCTGATGGCCCGAATTTTGATCCTGCGGTGAGCGCCAGGATCCAGAAAACGATGTCGATGGGACTGGCGGCGGAAAATGACGCCAAGTACACGTTGGCGCAGAAGTATTACACGGCCGCGCACAACCTTGATCCCAACGATCCTACGCCGCTGCGCTACCTGGGCGAGTTGTATCGGCACCACACAGGTGAGTGGGACAAAGCGCGCACGACATTCAACGCGATCCTGGCCATGCCGGCAGATCCGCTGTCTCGCGCAGTGGCGCTGCATGGGCTGGGCAAAATGACGATCCATGAAGGCGACTTTCAGAAAGGCCTGGGACTCATGGAAGCTTCAACGCAGGAATTTCCGCTGGCGCTGGCCTACCGCAATCTGGCCGTCTATTGGAACTCTGAAGGCGATAAGGTGAAGGCCGATCAGTACACCCGGCAGGCCCTGGCGCTCGACCCGAAGGAGCCTTTCAACCTGATCTTTGCCGCCGCCTTTATGGCCGGCAATGGCCATGGCGACGAAGCCCTGAAAATCGCAAAAGATAATGAAGCGATTTTGTGCGCTAGCTACAATCTGGCCGCTATCTATGCGCAGTTGGGGCGGAAAGAAAAAGCCTTGTCATTGCTGAAGCGCCACTTCTTTGAGTATGAGCGGTATCAGTCCGTCCGCAGCAAAGAGATGATGGAAGCGCGCGTGGATGCGGTGTTTGCGTCGCTCTATAAAGACCCGCAGTTTGTGGCCTTGACCAGCGGGGCCGATGGTCGTCTGCCTCTGCCGGCGATGGGCAGCAAGCCGGCGGGAAATTAGCGATAAGAGTGTGCAAAAAGGTGCGAATTTGGCGGTCGGCGAGTAGGAAATTACCGGTTTGATAGTTCCCATTTTGGGAATGTGAAAACCGAGGTAATCTCGTTTTGAGGCGCGCAGTTTGGTAGAGTCAGCTTACTTTAGCGGATCAGTAAGGTAAGTATGAAGACCCTCACAATTCTTGTTGCTGAAGACGATTTGCTCACCCGCATGACGCTGGAACGGTCAGTAGTGCAGTGGGGCTACCAATTGGTTTCTGCCATTGATGGCGAAACTGCACGCGAGTTGTTGCGCACACGCAAAATTGATGTCTGCCTGCTGGATTGGGACCTGCAGAAGCTGAACGGCATTGAGCTTTGCCAATGGCTGCGGACGCAGACCACACCGCAAGCACCCTATGTGGTTTTGATTACCGGGAATGAGCAGCCGGAAGATATCCAAAAGGGCTATGAAGCGGGCGCTAACGATTACGTCACAAGGCCGTGTGATCTGAAATATCTGCGTCGGCGGATTGCGGCCGTGGCTGACAAGCTCAACAGGCAGGAATTGCGGCTGGATAAGGCCGATAGTCTTGCGCTGGAGCCTCGCAGCGTGGCCGGATTGAGTCCGCTGGATATTTATCTATCGGACCTGCGATTGATGCGGCGCAAGAGTTAGCGCTTTTGAGCGGCGCGGTTTGCCGCGGGCGAGCCAAAGACTGAAGACTAAAGCTCGCTAGACTAAAGATCGCTTTCGGCGATCACCGTTACTTGCTTGCCCATGCGCTTGCCGACTTCAGTACACGCGGCAATGGTTTCATCGTCGGTAAGCTGGGCGCGCACGATTTGCAGATTTTTGCTGCTGAAAACAGGATCGGCAAAGCGCATGCCCGCGATCCTGGCCGCGCGATATGTCACTGACGCAATTTCGCTCACGCTGAGAGCTGTGGTATTCGAGACCAGGACAGTTTGGGGCTTACAGATTTTATCGAGCAGAGTGAAGATTTCGATCTTCGATTCCAGTTCGTCCGGCACGGCTTCAATCACCAGATCGGCTTCGCGCGCGGCGTGTTCAACTGTCGATGCATATTCCAGGCGGTTGAAAGCAGCCAGCGCTTCCGGTTTGGTCACGCTCCCAAGATCGGCGGCGCGGGCCAGATGCTGGCGCAGTTCACCGGCAGCGGTGCGCAGGCTGGAAGGCAGAATGTCTTCCAGGATCGTACGATAGCCGCCCAGCGCGGCGGCAAAAGCGATTCCGCGGCCTATGGCTCCCGCGCCAATGACCGCGATGGTCCGGATTTCGGCCATCAATCTAGCCTTTGTCCAGGCTCTCCAGGGTTTTCATGAAGCTGGGGTCGGAGTTGCGCATGTAGTCGGCCAGCCGTTTGCGTTCTTCCGGGGTCATGGTGGAAATTCCCACCACAATGCGGCGAAGCGTGGCGGCAATGTCGTCCACGTAATTCATCATTCTGATCAGTTCACCCGTTGCTGGCATGCTGGATCTGGCTCCTTTATTTTCCAAAATCTATTTTCAACTGTTCCGGCAAAATTAGCAAAGCGTCGCATGACGTGTCACACCGCGTCGAATTTGTGCATCTAAATCCGCTGGAGTATTTCGTCTTAAAGACTGCCCTTCGTGAATTAGTCCCATGAGAGCCAATCCAGCCATATTGACGCCAGAAACCAGCGGCATCTCGGAATGCCTTGATCGATTAGCGTCAGAAAAGAGGAGTGCGAGGCCGCTTTCTACGTATCGCCTGCAATTTAACGCCGGATTTCGCTTTGAGAATGCACGCCGGCTTGTGGGATACCTGCACGCGCTGGGCATCTCGCACATTTATTCCTCGCCCATCCTCAAGGCCCGAACCGGAAGCCAGCACGGCTATGACATCACCGATCACAACCAACTGAATCCTGAAGTCGGCAGCTATGAAGAGCTGAACGAACTGGTTGGTGAATTGAAAAATTACGGCATGGGCCAGGTGCTGGATATCGTACCCAATCACATGGGTATCGGCCTTGGCGCAAATCCATGGTGGTGGGATGTCCTGTCGAACGGCCGCGCATCCGAGTTCGCTGAATTCTTTGATCTTGACTGGGAGCCGCTGAAGCCGGAGCTGCGTAACAAGCTTCTTCTGCCCATCCTGGGCGACCAGTACGGCGCCGAGCTTGAGGCCGGACACATCCGGCTGGTGAGTAGCGACGGCGGCTTTCACATTGAGTACTTCGACAAGCAGCTGCCGCTTGATCCTCAAACCATCCCCATGATTTTTGAGCCGCGAGCTTACGACTTGCCGCAAGAACTGCGCAATGTTTTGTCCGGACTGCGTAACCTGCCTTCGCACAACTCGTCAGAAGGTGATCTGGTGCGCCAGCGGCGGCGTGCCGCCACGTCCTTGTCCGTGGCGTGGAAAGAGTTGATGGAGAAGTCCCCTGATTTACAGGAGCTGGCAGCGCGTGCCGCAGCAATGATGAATGGCCACGCGGGCGATCCGCGCAGCTTTGACGCATTGCATCGGCTTCTGGAAGCGCAGGTTTATCGCCTGGCTAACTGGCGAGTCTCTGGCGAAGAAATCAATTATCGGCGCTTTTTTGATGTGAATGATCTCATTGGCCTGAGCATGGAAAACCCGCGGGTCTTTGCCGCAACGCACCAGTTATTGCGGCACCTGCTGGCGGACGATATGGTGCAAGGTGTGCGTGTTGATCACTGTGATGGCCTGCTGAATCCGCGGCAATACATGGTGCGGCTGCAAATGCTGTATGCCGCCAGCCAGTGCAGTGGCGCAACGCCTCGCGGCACGCTGGCGGAAAATGGAATTGAACTTGATCTGCAGCAGGCTTTTGGCCAGCATGACTGGATGAACCAGCGCGCTCTGCTCTATACCGTGGTGGAAAAAATCCTGGAGCCTGGTGAGGAGCTTCCGCGTGAGTGGCCGGTGGACGGCACTTCAGGCTATGACTTCACTACGCTGGTAAATGGCTTGTTCATTGATCGCCGCAATGAGCGGAGCTTCACCAACTTTTATCGCCGCTTTGCCGGCGTAACTCAGGACGTGGAAACCATCATCTACAACAGCAAAAAGCTGATCATGCATGCCTCGCTTGCCAGTGAAGTGAACGTGCTGGCACATATGCTTGACGCCATTTCCGCCACTGACCGCTATGCCCGCGACTTCACCCGAAAGTCTTTGCGCGACGTGATTCGTGAAACCATTGCGTGCTTCCCTGTGTATCGGACGTACATCGATGAACGCGGAGAGATGACCGAACGCGATCGTGCCTACATCCATGAAGCGGTTGCCAAGGCCAAACGCCGCAACACGGATAAAGCCCCGGCAAGCTTTGATTTTCTCCGCGACATCCTGCTGTTGAAGCACAAGAATTCAGAAGACCAGTCTGATCTCTATCGCAAAAAGCTCTATTTCACGCTCAAGTTCCAGCAACTCACCGGGCCGGTCATGGCCAAGGGCATGGAAGATACCGCCTGCTATGTTTATAACCGCTTCATCGCTGTAAATGAAGTGGGAGGATCGCCAAAGCAATTCGGCATCAGTCCGGAAGAATTTCATTCCGGCAATCTCAAGCGAGCGGAAAACTGGCCGTATTCCATGCTGGCCACTTCCACGCATGACACCAAACGCAGTGAAGATGTGCGCGCGCGGCTGGATGTGCTCTCTGAAATGCCCAAGACGTGGGCGGCGCATGCTCTTCGCTGGCGACGCACCAACCGCCTGCGCAAACGCATGCTTCAGGATGGCCGCCAGGCTCCGGACTCGAACGAAGAATATTTTCTTTATCAGACATTGGTCGGGACGTGGCCATTCGAGATCAACTCAGACGCATTGCGCGAAGAATATGCAGAAAGAATCCAGCAATATATGTCCAAGGCCGTACATGAGGCCAAGATAAATCTGAGCTGGATCAGTGACGATCCTGCTTATGTGGAAGCGTTGCGGCAATTCATTGAGAAAATTCTGCTACCGGGAACATTGGCGCGGCCAAACACGTTTCTCGAACAAATGGCCACCTTTATGCCGCCCGTAAATTTCTTCGGCGCCATTAATTCGCTGGCGCAGCGCGTCTTGATGCTCACATCGCCCGGCAATCCTGACGTCTATCAAGGTACGGAGTTGTGGGACTTCAGTCTTGTGGATCCAGATAACCGTCGCCCTGTGGATTACGCCTTGCGCGAGCAGCTTCTGACCGAACTCGACCGCAAAGCTGAGGCGGGTAATCTTCCGGCCCTGTGCGCTGAACTGCTGGAGAACTATCAGGATGGTCGTATCAAAATGTGGACAACCATGCAGGCGCTTCGCTTGCGGCGTGACCGGCGCGATTTGTTCCATCCCGGGCATTACCAACCGATGTATGCCACGGGCACGAAACAGCAGCATGTAGTGGCATTTGCGCGCGAGCATGCGAACCAGACGGCAATCGTGGCTGTGCCGCGCCTTAGTTATACATTGGCGGGCGCTATGCGCGCTCCGCTGGCGGGCCTGTGGGAAAACACTGAGATGCCGGTTCCGTCACGATGCCCGGAGTTTCTGGAAAATGTTTTCACCGGAGAAAAGATCAGGGTCACCCCGCAGCGAACGCTGCTATGCAGCGAAGTCTTCGCGCACTTCCCCGTCGCCCTGCTGGTGAGCACTTAAAGCCAGGGGTTTCCGGTCACAGACAATCGACAGCGTAGCCAGCTTTTCCGCCAAAGCATTTGTAAGCGCATTCTTTTTAAAGCGCCAACCCCAGTTGCCATCGCTCAGGGATGGAGTATTCATGCGGGCATCGCTGTCCAGGCCCAAAGAGTCCTGCAACGGCACAATCGCCATGCGGGCCACGGAAGCAAGTGCTGCGCGGATAAAGGCCCAATGCATTCCGTCAGTGGGCTCGCCAAAATAGTTTGCGGCAAACCGCTTCTCTTCCTTGCTCGCAGAAGATTTCCACCAGCCTGCCGTCGTATCGTTATCGTGTGTCCCGGTATAAACCACGCAGTTAGGCTCAAAATTTTGCGGAAGATAGATGTGCGCGCCGGGATCGCCAAAGCCAAATTGCAGTACCTTCATACCGGGAACGCCCAGCCGCTCACGCAGCGAATGCACCTCTTCGGTGATCATTCCCAGGTCTTCCGCAATGAAAGGCAGATCGCCCAGGTTTGCGCGTAGTGCAAGGAAAAAATCATCGCATGGTCCCTTTACCCATTTGCCATGAATGGCCGTGGGTTCGTTGGCAGGGATTTCCCAGTAACTTTCAAAACCGCGGAAGTGATCAAGACGCACGATATCGCACATCTCCAGCGTGCCTTTCATACGCTGGATCCACCAGTCGTATCCCCGCGTCTTGCAGACGTCCCAGCGATACAAAGGATTACCCCAGCGTTGGCCGGTCACGCTGAAGGCGTCCGGCGGGACGCCGGCAACTACGGTTGGCAGCAGGCTCTCATCCAGAAAAAATAGATCGGGATTGCGCCACACGTCGGCCGAATCATAGTTCACAAAAATAGCAACGTCGCCCACGATTCCGATGCCGCGTTGGCGGCAGTATTGATGCAGGGCCCGCCACTGCTCAAAAAATGCGAATTGAATGGCGCGCTCAACTTCCAGCTCTTGCTGGTGTTCCACGCCGAATTTGTGCAGTCCTTCAGCTTCACGCCGGGCCAGTTCTTTTGGCCATGAACTCCAGGTGGCGCCGCGATGGACCTGGCGTATCACGTCAAAGAGAACAAAATCCTCCAGCCATCTGGCATGGTTGCGCTTGAAATCTTCAAAACGGCCGCGCTCACCATTGGCTCGCTCCAGAAAGTTCTGGGCAGCCTGCTGGAGCATCGGTATCTTAAAGGCCTTTACTTCGTCAAAATCAACCCGCACCTGCGGAGCAGGCATTTTTCTGAGCTGGTCTTTTCCCATCCAGCCGCGTTCGGCCAGCCGTTCCAGGCTGATCAGCAGCGGATTGCCCGCAAAGGCAGAGATGGCCGAGTAGGGTGAATTACCCAATCCTGGTGGTGAGAGCGGAAGCACCTGCCAAAGACCCAGGCCGGAGCGGGCCAGGAAGTCCGCAAAGGCGTATGCTTCCGGCCCAAGATCGCCTATACCACCCAGCGAAGGCAGTGAGGTTGGGTGCAGCAGTATTCCGGCCGATCGCTGGGACAGCATAGTTCTCTATGATGCAGTCTTAGCTGCGAGATTTGGCAAGGTTATCCATTTCTGTTTTGTTGATCTTTACTTTGCCCTCTTTTTCCAGCCGGGTGTTCAGATCGTTTACAAACAGGCCCAGAACTTCCTGCCGCTTTTGTGAAGCCAGACGTTCGCGCAGCTGGTCGCGTTGCTTGGCAAACTCAGCGTCAGATGTGGAAGGCTCTTGCCGTTCCACAATCAGCAAGACCGCCTGGCTGGCGCCCAGGTTCAGCGGGCCGCTGATTTCGCCCTGCTTCATCGTAAAGGCTGCGGCGGCCGGCCCAGACATGCTGCCGATGTCCGGCACCTGCTGCGTTCGCGAAACCAGATCGCTGGTCTTCACCGTGGCTCCGGCTTCTTTCGCCGCTTTGGCCAGATCGTGCTCGGCATGGGCGCGGTCCGCCATCTCCTGGGTCTTGCGCCGCAGGATATCGGCTGCGCGCTGGTTCTTGAATTCCGTCGCAACGCGGTCCTTGATCTCTTCAAAAGAAGGAGTGCGCGGAGGATCAATCTTGGTGACTTGAAACACAACCGTGCTCTGCGGCGTTTGGGTGGCCTGCGCCGACTTCTCGTTTGCGGAGAAAATCGCGTCCATCAACTGCGGTTGCGCGCCGATGCCAGGGAGCGCATCATTGCGAGTAATCGGATTGCTGCTGACTACCTGGGCGCCGTACTTGCTTGCCGCCTTGTCCAGACCCTGCTTCTGCGCAATGGCTTCCGCGTCCGCCGAAGCCTGGCTCATCATGCCTTTGACCTTTTCCTGCTTGATGGCCTCTTCGATTCCCGGTTTTACTTCGGACAACGGCTTCAGGTGCGCATCTTCTTTGTCTTCTGTCTGGATGATGTGGAACCCGAACGATGACTGCACCGGATCGCTGATCTGGCCTTTGTTCTGCGCAAATGCCGCTTTTTCAAATTCCGCTACTGTCTGTCCCTTGTTGAGCCAGCCTAGCTCGCCGCCTTTGTCTTTGCTGCCGGGATCACCCGAATATTTCTTGGCCAGCCCTTCCCAGTCTCCGGTCGCTTTAACCTGCTTGAGCACATCTTGCGCTTTAGCACGCGCATCATCCATGGCTTTCTGGTCCACTTTACCGTCCGGTCCTGCCTTGGGCATTTCAATCAGGATATGGCGTACCTTCACCCGCTCCGGAATGCGATATGCATTCTGGTTCGCGCTGTAAGCGCGCTGTATCTCCGCCGGATCCACCGCAACCTTGTCGGCAAAATTCTTTTCATTCAGCACAAAATACTGGATCTGCCGCTTCTCCGGGATCGAGTTGGTATAGCGCGCCTGGTTCGCTGTATAAAAAGCCTTTAACTCCGTATCCGTCGGCTTGATGGTCTTGGAAACGTCATCCAGCTTGAGAACGGCATACTGAATTTTCACTTTGGTGTTCTGGTCTTTAAAAGCCTTCTCCACTTCGGAATCGCTTGCAGTGGCGCTGGCGCCAATCACGTTCACCAGTTTCCGTTGTAGCAGGTCAAGCCTTACGTCGCGCTCAAAGTTTTCTACCGTGGTGCCGCCCTGGCTCAGCATCTGTTTGTACTTCTCCGCGCCAATCCACTTGCCGCCAGGGAAAAAAGCCTGCTTATAAGGACCGTACTGCAACTCGTCGCGAAACTCCTGGTCTGATACCTTCAGCCCCATGCGCTCGCTCTCATACTGCAATTCAGCCTGCTGGATCAGCTGCCTGACTGCCTGCTGGCGCATGATGGGGAGGTAAAAATCCGGGATCTGATTTCCCCGCGCCTGCGCCTGTACCACCCGTGCTACTTCCTCGCGGCGGATTTCATGGCCGCCCACGGAGGCCACCACGCCAGTTTCGGTCGCAGCTGTATCAGTCATGAATCCGGGAATCAGGTACGTCACCATGCTGGCAGCAATAATCAAGAGGAATCCGGCGAGGAGATATTTGGCGGCTTTGTTGCCGCTTTGCAAAAACTTAATCATGGATGGAAAGCTCCAGGAAATTTATGAGGTCAACTGTCCCTAATTATAAAGTGATCTGCCTCTTTAACAAAACTTTACCCTGGTGCCAATAGTCGAACGAACCTGTGCGAGCATCTCATTCTTCGACGACCTCCAAAAAACAGGGATTTACGCCAATAACAACCCACGCAGGGCCGCGATAAGAGCTTGGCGCAAGGAGATGAGCGATTTCGGCCTTTAGACGTAGCACTGCTGTGTTTTCCTGGCGACCGATATCTGCTGCTGGTACGCAACAAGTGTGCCGTTCCAGTGTTGAAGGTTTTCGTCGGTCATTAGGCCTGAATCAACAAAGCCAGCTCGGCACCTGATCTTTGATGTCATACTTCTTCTGATGAGCACGAGGTAGAACATGTTCCAGGCAAAAGGGCATTCCTTACTGTTTCTTGCAACAACCATCACTTTCATTACCATTGCAGGATGTGGAGGCGGCAGCAGCGTTAACTTCCCTCCTCCTCAAGGCGGGTTTACAAACTCAAACCTGAACGGCCCTTTTGCGTTCTCTTATACCGGCTCTGACGTGGGAGGCTTTCTGTCCGTTGCTGGCAGTTTCATGGCCGATGGTGCCGGCCATATCACTTCCGGCACTCAGGACATCAACAGTAGCGCGGCAGTGATTACCAACGCCGCTGTGACCGGAACTTACCTGGTAAGGGCAGATGGTCGGGGCACTATCACTCTCACCTCGCCTACCCCCAATTCCAATTCGACTCTGGATTTTGTGATCGTTGCCGGCGGTCACGCGCTGGTGACCCGCTTTGATAACCGCGCAACCGGCAGCGGCACAATTGACCAGCAAACAACCTCGGCTTTTTCCAATGCCGCGTTGGCTGGTCCTTTCGCGTTCAGTCTGTCCGGCATTGACACCGGCGGAGTTCCCCTGGCGGTCACCGGCGTCTTTACTTCGGATGCCACAGGCACGCTCACCTCTGGTTTGGACGACTCCAATGACGATGGCCTGGTTGTAACCAATGATCCAATGACGGGATCAATCCCCGTAGCCTCAACGGGACGCGGCATTGCCACGTTGAACACGGTACGCGGCACCCTGACTTTTGCTTACTATGTCGTGGATGCCAATCATTTGAAAATTGTGGGAACAAATACTTTTCCCGCGCTCGGTGGTGAAGCCTTCCGCCAGACCGGTCCATTTACCAACGCTTCCGTCTCCGGACCTTTCGCCTTCACCGTGGCGGGAGCAGATTTACTCAACGGCAACCCGTTTGCCGCCGGTGGAGTGCTGACCTCTGACGGCGCCGGCAACGTCACCAGCGGCATTGAGGACTTCAATGATGGCGGTTTGATCACTACGGGCGCGCCGCTCACGGGTACATATGCAATGGCAGCCAACGGACGCGGGACGCTGACCCTGAACACCGCCGCCGGCACATTCTCTTTTGTCATTTATCCTTCAAGCGGCGGCGTCCAGGTGCTTGAAATCGATAGCCGCTTTCTGACCTCGGGTACCGCGCTCCAGCAACAGACCACGCCTTTCACCGCCGCCTCTTTCCAGGGAACCTATGGGATGAATTTCGACGCTGCCGCCAGCGGCGGCACAGAGCTGGATTCAATTGCGGAATTTACCGCCGACGGAGTGAGCAAGCTCACCGGCATTATCGACATAAACAATAGCGGCGGCATCACCTTTGGCCAGGCGATGACCGGCACCTTTGTTGCCAACGCCAATGGGCGCAATGCACTGTCCCTGCAAACGCCATTGGGGCCCCAAAGCATGATCGTGTATTTAGTGAATGGCAACCGTGCAATCTTCATCGAAGTTGACGGCGGCCTGGTTGCGGCGGGAGATATTCGCCACCAATAGACAGCTTAGAAGTGCGCCGTTCGTGGCCGTTTGTTCAGGCCAAGGCAGCTGGAGCACAATTCAAGCTAACGATGAAAAGGTCCGATGAGAAGCGCATTGCAATCTCCATCATTGTTGTGCTCGGGCAAATTGGACTCATGTGCTCAATTCTCTTCCTTGGAACTTTGCATTGGTTCGGTGCGCCTGCTACAGCGACGCCGCTTCGACTGTTGATCTTTGGAATGCTCGCATTTTTGCTGGCTATGTCAGGGCATCGTTTGGCGTCAGGTACTTGGAAAAGCTGGCCTCAGGTTCTTCACCAATGTGCTGCTATTGCCGGGCTGTTATTTCTTGCCTTCTGTCTCCGAAGAGAGCTACACGTCAATCGACCGCCATTGCCGCCCGGCTGGGTAATGATTGTCGCTGCGCTTGCTCCTGTCTCTTGGTGG